>Ga0172379_10006455_pt1 | contig 15696 bp, 12 predicted proteins | sample GrowelOW334metaG_FD_119756 | JGI IMG/M metagenome (GOLD analysis project Ga0172379, IMG submission 119756) | Groundwater microbial communities from an aquifer near a municipal landfill in Southern Ontario, Canada - Groundwater well OW334 metaG | ecosystem: Environmental > Aquatic > Deep... | reverse complement strand
GCTTGCTCGGAACGGTTGTTGTCTGTCCGGTTACCTCCCGCCTCCATCCCCGATGGCCCAGCCGCGTTCAGACAAGGATCGGAGACCGGGAATCGGAAATCGCTGTTGACCAGATACGGACCATCGATAAAGTCCGGCTCGGATTGAAAATAGATCTTTTGGACGATCCCGCTGCCGCCGCTCTCAGGCACGTCGTCACTTTGATGTACGGCGTGCTATCCGTAGAGTAGGCGGAACGGTCAGCTCCGTTTCAAGTTGTCACGGCGTCCTATCCCCGTACCAGTCTCACAACCGCGTCAAAACGAGCGTCCTTGGTGATAAGGATGCTGCCGGTTTCGATTGTCGCGGCGTCTCCGCGTTTGAAGGCCGAATACGCATTCGTATCCAACATGATCCTCATGCGCCACCCCAGAGGTCGCTCTCGATCTGTTCGAAATCCTTTACAGCCGCATCGAATTTCGCCGCTTCGGCAAGCGACCACGTACCGGCGAGTTTGTCCAGGTCATCGTAATGGCGGGGCTTTTTCCCTTGGCCCAATAAGCTTGCCCTCAAAGTCTCCAGAATGAGCCGATTTACGCTAACCTCCCGTCTCCGGCTAACGCCGCGTTTCGTTCGCTTTTTGCCTGACTTCGGCAGCCCTGGACCGCATGCCCAGTTTGTCGTACAGCGCGGCGGCCGCCTTATAATAGCCGAGCATGGCGTCCCGCCGGCGAAACGTGCGATTCAGTTCCGCCAAACTGTGCAGCAGGTCCGCGTAGCCGCCGCTGGTCTCCTGGCCGAGGGCCTTCAGTAATTCCATGCATTTCCGGAAATATGTCTCCGCGTCGGCTTCGTCGCGCATGTTCATGTAGTAATTCCCGAAGCTCCGTAGGAGTTGAGCGTAGTCTAGCGTGCGGGTCAAGCCAAGCTGCTCGTATTGACCGCGGGCTTGTTCGAACATCGCTAGAGCCCGTCCGAGGTCTCCTCCTTGTTTCACGTTGCGGGAGAGGTGCCGGTAGGCTTCGCCGAGGCGCACCGTTACCTTGGCTTTCCATTGGTCGACGGGCTGCGCGCTCAGCGCCTCGCTCGCCGCCAGGAACCACCGCAACTCCCCTTCGGTGTCCTTGCGGTCGTAAGCCAACCGGCCCAGGGCAAAGTAGATACGGCTCACGGCGGTCGGTTCTGCCGCCGTCGGTTCCGCCTTGATCCGCTTGAGCGCCTCGGCGAGCAGTCGATCGGCCTCGACGGGTTCGCCGATCTGCAGGCAGTTGAAGGCGAGTTTGAAGACCACTTCCAGATTGCTTGGTTCGATTTTATGGGCTTGGCGAAAGGCGGCGTTTGCCGCGCGTCGGTGGCCGGCCTGTTCTTCCGCGAGGCCCTTGCCGAAGGCCTCGTAGAATTCCAGCTTGCGCGGCGGAGTTGGCGGCGCTGAAGCGGCCGTATCCAGCCGCGGTTCCAAGGCGGAGCCGTCCCGCGCGAACTGTTTAAGTATATCCGCGACGAGGCGGTCCTGGACATTGAAGATATCCTCAAGCTTGCCGGTGGACTTGACCGCGTTGAGCACCTCGCCGGTCTCCACGCTGGTCATGCGCGCGGTGAACCTGATCTGACCGTCTGCGACCGCATACTCGCCGTGGAGTAAGACGTTCGCTCCCATCAGACGGCCGACTTTCGCTTGGCCTTCTTCCTGGGCCAGACCCGTCAACTGGAATTCCATCTCTTTGAGCGCCGCGATACGGTCCTCCTCGCTTATGACGCTCACGCCTCGTCGGCTGCCGAGGTCTGAAACCAGGGTGGCTTGAACGGCAAGGCCGATCCATTGCGTCTCTTGGCCGGTCAGGTCTCTGAAAGGAGTGATGAGAAGACGAACGTTTTCCGTTGAGACCGGCTGCACGGAAAGCACGGCGATGATCAGTGCCGGAATCATTCTCATATGCGCTCCTTTTACAGGCATCAGCAGTTTCGGCGCTTGGCGACGCTGAATGATTTAATTTTGAGCTTCGCCTGCGCGCTAGTCAAGGCAAGTATAAAATAGGGTATGATATCGGTATGGATACGCACAAGTTCCGCGACTCCCTGATAGATCGGGCCGCCACCGCTTTCGCGCAGGACAAGCTTGATGAGGCCGCGTTCGAAGCCTTCGTCGCGCGCGTCCAGACCGCTCCCGACGAAGCGGAACTCCGCGCCGCCGAGGCGAGCCTTGCGCCGTTCTTTCCCGCGGCCGCGCCGGAAACCGTCCTTTCGGACGTACGGGAAATCGAACTCAATATGAGCAACCTCAAAAAGCGGGGCGATTGGGTGGACGCGCGCGCGTACCGCCTGGACGGAAAGATGTCCAACTTCGAGCTCGATTACCTCGCATACTCCGATGCGGAAAATTTCTCCATGACGCTCGATGTCGATCTTTCCATGTCCAACCTCAAGCTCATCATTCCGTCCGACTGGCAAGTTGATTGTCGGCTAACGCGCAACTCCGCGAGCAACGTCAAGGATCGCGGCCCCTTCCCGACGCGCAGCGCCAACCGCATCGTCATTGTCGGCGCCCTTTCGATGAGCAACATCAAGGTACGGCGCCGCGGCGAACGGCGTGGCCTGTTCGCGTTGCTGTTCGGGCGGTAGGAATCGGCCCGACGGCACGGATGCCGTCGTCATGAATGACGATTACTCGCTGTAGATCTGCCGCGTCCCCGATAGGCTTGTCCCGATGTATTCCTCGACCCAGGCGACGGCTTCATCCTTCCGTCTCGCTTTGACCAGCTCGTGCAGGCGCTGCGTGCCTTCGTACAGAGTCTGCCGACCGTAGAGCCGGCAATAGCGCTCCCAAAGCGAAGTGATGGGGATGGCGAACGACGAGTAGATGAGGGGGATGATTGTGTTCTGCGCGATGACGCTGAATTCGTGGTGATAGTCGTAGAGGGCGGCCGCGCAGGCAGTGGGGCTTTCGGCGACCCGGATCCTCTCCAAGTGTGGTTCAAGACCGTTTATTTCCTCATCACTCGCTTTTTCCACGACAGTCTCGATGGAAAGGCGGTCAAGGGCGAGCCTTATTTCAAGGATGGAGCGGATTTCCGCGCGTCTGAGCGCTCCTCCGTTGTAGGTCATGAGGGACAGAATTGCGCCGATTTTGCCCGAACGCCTGAAGTCGGTGACGAAGATGCCGATTCGCGGACGGATCTCCAGAAATCCCTTTCCCGACATCTCGGCTATGCCCGCGTTCACGACGGTTCGGCTCACGCCCATCCGTTCGGCGAGCTCTCGTTCGGCGGGAAGCTGTGACCCGATCTCCAGCTTCCCGGAAATTATCAGGTCCTCAATCTGACGAATGAACAGGTCCTTAAGCGATGGCGCCGCTATCTTGCTGAACTCCATATCATACCTCTTTGGCATCTGGTATTACCAAAGACATGATAACACGGTTTTTCCCAAATAAGTAGCTAATAATCGATAATTAAGCCATAAAATCGCTCTATTTCGATATTATTTTATTTGTAAATCGAAAAAACCTATGATAAAATCGTCTGGTATTACCAGCATGGAATTCCAACTAATCAATTCTGATGAAAACAGTGGAGGTGCTTATGTTTCTGTTTCAGGCGCAGCCTTTGCAAAATTGGCTCATGCTCGCGGCCGTGTTCGGCGCGTTGTTTATCCTCAACGAAATCAGCCGGAGATCCCAAGCCGGCGGCTTTCTTTTGTTCGTCGTTTTGCCGCTGGCGTTGACGGTGTTCGTATGGCCGCGTACGGTGAAGGGGACTAGCGTCGACGACTGGTTCCATTACGCCAAGGTCTATTCGGCGCTCGCCGGCTGCGTCGGCTTCTGGGCGATCCGGAACATCAAGGCGCTCTCCGCGAACAAGATCGCTTTGAGCTTCCCGCCGCTTATCCTGGCGATCAACATCATGGAAGCGGTGGTGCGGGATTTTCAGATCGGCGGCATGGGGCTGACGAGCCGGATTTTTGAAGGGATAACCATGACCTCGGGTCCGTGGAACTATATGAACGGCGTCGCGGGCATCCTCAACATCGTCACCATTACCGGATGGCTCGGTATCCGGATGAGCGCCAAGAAGAGCAAGGATATGCTCTGGCCGGACATGTGCTGGTTCTGGATCGTCGCCTACGACCTCTGGAACTTCGCGTACACATACAACTGTCTGGGCGACCATTCCTGGTACTGCGGCATCGCGCTGCTCCTTGCTCCGACCCTTGCCGCTTTCACCGTGGGGAAGGGCGCCTGGCTGCAGCACCGCGCCCATACCCTGGCTCTCTGGTGCATGTTCGCCATGACGGCTCCTACCTTCATCGATGAATCGATGTTCGCCGTCAAGGCTTCCCAGAATCCGGCGGCCCTGTTCGTCGTGAGCTTTCTGGCGCTGGCGTCCAACGTCGCGGTGCTGGTCTACATGATCGTAAAAGTGGTCAAGACGCGCAGGAATCCCTACACCGGCGAACTCTACGTCGACCTTGACGCTTACAAGAAAGTCGCCGCCCAGGCGGTCGGCTCGGATGTCGAAGCGGAAGCGGAACAGGTGTCCGCTTGACCGCTTTCAGGGTTTTGGAAATCAAGAAAAGCGTCTTTGAGGGGAACGACGCGCGGGCGCTCCGCCTGCGTGAGTCGCTCCGGGAGCGGGGAATATTTCTCCTCAATCTGATGTCGTCGCCCGGGTCGGGCAAGACGACGACGCTTCGGCGCACGATCGGCGCGCTCAAAGACGAGTTGCGCATCGGCGTCATGGAGGCGGACCTGGATTCGGACGTGGACGCGCGGGCGATCGCAGAGACGGGCGTCAAGGTTATCCAGCTGCACACCGGCGGCATGTGTCACCTGGACGCCGAAATGACCTCTCAGGGCTTGGACGGCCTGGGAGCCGACGGCCTGGACCTGGTTGTGCTTGAGAACGTCGGCAATCTCATCTGTACGGCGGAGTTCGATACGGGAGCGGCCAAGAACGTCATGATCCTGAGCGTTCCCGAAGGCGACGACAAGCCGCTGAAGTATCCGCTCATGTTCTCGGTGTGCGACGTCCTTCTGATCAACAAGATCGACGCCGCCGCCTTTTTTGATTTCAAGATCGACGCGTGCGTCGAGCGCGTGAGAGCCCTCAACCCCGGCATCAAAATCTTCCCGATTTCCGCGAAGACCGGGGAGGGCATGGACGCGTGGATCAGTTGGCTGCGCGGCGCCGTCGCGGCCTGGAAAGCGTGAAGGAGATAGTCGTGAGTGAAGTGAAGCTGAAAGTCCTTGAGTTCGCCAACAAAGTCAGCCGGAAGAAGCCGGACGCGAAAGACGCGATCAAGAGCGGGGACCCCGAATACCGCATTCTTGCCCCGGTGGTCACCGACGAAATGGCCGAAGCCGCTCTGGCCCTGGACTTTCGCGGACCGCAAAGCGCGGCGGAAGTAGCCGCCCGCTGCGGCAAGGACGAGGAGACAACGCGCCGCCTTCTGGAACAACTGGCACTGGACGGGGTCTGCTTCGTCAACAAGAAGGAAGGAGTCGACAAGTATTGGTACGATACCTGGGTCCCCGGCATCATGGAGATGATGGCCAATAACCTGGATAACGTTCATAAGCACCCCGAGATAGCGGTTGCCTTTAACGATTACGGCCTCATACGCGGACCCAAGACCGCCGGCATGTTCCCCGTCGGCGTGGGGCTCATGCGGGTCATCCCTATAGAGACCGCCATCTCCGGAGAGACCCGACGCGCCTCCTACGAGGAAGTTTCCAAATACCTAAACGAGAACACCGTCTTCTCGGTTTCAGACTGCGCCTGCCGGACGGTTCGGGAGTCGATGGGCGAAGGCTGCGGACATCTGAAGGAAGACATGTGCATCCAGATGGGGCACGCCGCCGAGTACTACATCCGCACCGGCCGCGGCAAGGCCGTCACGCGCGAGGAAGCCTTCTCCATCATCAAGCGGGCCGAGGAAAACGGCCTCATGCACCAGATCCCCAACCTTGACGGCAGCGGCAAGACCCACGCGATCTGCAACTGCTGCGGTTGTTCCTGCCTGTCGCTGCGCACCGCGTCGATGTTCCTCAACGCGGATATGGTCCGCTCCAACTACGTCGCGGTAGTGGACAAGGACAAGTGCGTGGCTTGCGGCGAATGCGTCCAGAACTGTCCGGTGAACGCGGCCAAGCTCGGGCAGAGGGTCTGCTCGACCAAAGCCGTCGTGGATAAAATCGTGCGGAAGTACACGCCGCGAAACAAGGCCTGGGGGGCGGCCGACTGGAATCCCGACTACCGCACCAACCGCGCGAACGTAGTCGAGTCCGGCACAAGCCCGTGCAAGACGCAGTGTCCCGCGCATATCTCCGTGCAGGGCTACGTCAAGCTCGCTTCTCAGGGACGCTATACCGAGGCGCTCGAACTCATCAAGAAGGAAAACCCCTTCCCGGCGGTCTGCGGACGGATCTGCCCCCGCAAATGCGAATCGGAGTGCACGCGCGGCGATGTCGACGAGGCCGTCGCGATCGACGACATCAAGAAGTTCATCGCGCAACAGGATCTGGACGCGACGCGCCGGTTCATACCCGCTAAGCGGCACGCTTACGGCAAGAAGATCGCGGTAGTCGGCGCCGGTCCCTCGGGCCTTTCCTGCGCCTACTACCTGGCCGTCGACGGATATGAAGTGACGGTCTTTGAGAAAGAGCGGATCCTCGGCGGCATGCTGACGATGGGCATCCCAGCCTTCAGGTTGGAGAAGAACGTCGTAGAGGCGGAGATCGATATCCTTCGGGAACTTGGGGTGGAGTTCCGGACCGGCGTTGCCGTCGGAACGGACGTGTCTCTGGCCGAACTCCGCGCCCAGGGCTACAAAGCCTTCTACCTCGCGGTCGGCGCCCAGAAGGGGCGGCGGCTCGGGATAGCGGGCGAGGACGAGAGCGGGGTGCTCTCCGGCGTCGATTTCCTGCGTCAGGTGAACACCGGCGCGGCCGGAAAGTTCTCCGGCAAGGTTATCGTCATCGGCGGCGGCAACGTCGCCATCGACGTCGCTCGCGCAGCTGTTCGGATGGGGCCGGATTCGGTGGCGCTCTACTGCCTTGAGGCCCGCAATGAGATGCCTGCCCTGGACGAGGAGGTCCGCGAGGCCGAATCGGAGCGGATCACGATCAACAATTCCTGGGGGCCGAAGCGCGTCGTCGTGGAGAACGGAAAGGTGACGGGCGTAGAGTTCAAGAAATGCCTTTCGGTCTTTGACGCGGACAAGCGTTTCAATCCGCGCTACGACGAATCCGATACGATCATCGTTCCCGCTGACACGGTCCTGCTCTCCATCGGGCAGGCTATCGACTGGGGCGGCCTTCTTGAGGGAAGCGCCGTGCAGGTCAAGCCGAACGGAACCGCGTCGGCTGACGCGGCGACTCTGCAGACCGCCCAGCCGGACGTATTTGTCGGCGGCGACGCGCTCACCGGGCCGCGCTTCGCGATCGACGCGATCGCGTTCGGCAAGGAAGCCGCTATATCGATCCACCGCTTCGTGCAGCCGGGGCAGAGCCTGACGATCGGGCGTGACCGGCGGCAGTACGTGGCCTTGGACAAGGAAGCCGTTGATATGGCCGCGCTGGACAGGTCGGGCTACGATCACGCTCCGCGGCAGCATGTCGGTCAAGATTCGTCGAATCAAGATTCGTCGAATCACGATTCTTCGAATCACGATTCTTCGAATCACGATTCTTCGAATCAAGATTCGTCCAAGGAGCTTACGTTCTCCGATGTTCGTGGTATCCTGTCCGAGGAACAGGTGCGCAAGGAGACCGAACGCTGTCTCGGCTGCGGCGCGACCGTCATAGACGAATTCCTCTGCGTCGGCTGTGGTCAATGCACGACCAAATGCAAGTTGGAGGCGATTTCCCTGCGCCGCAAGTATGACGGCGAGGGACTGCCCTATGAGCGCGTGAAGCCCGCCGTCCTGAAGAACGTGCTCAAGCGTGAAGTCCGGATCGTCGTCCGCAAGGCGATGGACGCTTTCTCGCCTCGTTAGGCAAGGGCGGGCGCGATGCACGAACTGGGAGTCGTTCTGGAGGTGCTCCGGACTGTTGAGGACGTCATGAAGGAGAACGGCTTGACCAAGGTCCAGACGATAGTCCTGCAGATCGGGGAGCTTTCCTCGATGGTTCCCCGTTATGTCCAGGAGTGCTTCCCCGCTGCGGCGGACGGCACGGTTTTTGAAGACACGGAGCTGCGTATTGAGGTTCTGCCGGCAAACGCCCGCTGCGCCGGCTGCGGGATGGTCTATCCGGTCGTGCCGGGCGGGGGCGCCTGTCCCCGCTGCGGCGGAGATCGGAAGGAACTTTTGAGCGGGAGGGAGTTCTTGGTGAAGGAGATCGTCGCGTGCTGAGTAGAAATACCCCGACGCTCAGATAAAGCTGATCAACGCCGATATCGGACGGGATAGCCTGAACGCGCTGCACGGACACAGGGCCGGGAGCGTATCGCTCGAACTCCCTTCCGCGGCGGAACTCGCCTCCAGCCTCTCTTTCTATTTCGAGGTGGACACGGCCTACTCCGACGAGCGCATGTACGTCGTTTCCGGCGTGAAAAGGGACTGATCTCAGAGCACCACCTTGGCGTCCAGCACGAACCAGCTTTCACCGTTCCAGATGATCGGGTTGATATCCATTTGGGCGCCGGATTCGACGACGACCGCCGCCATTTCTGAAAAGCGTGCGATGATCGCCACCAGCTGAGCCAGGTCAGCCTTGCTCCCGCGGAATCCGTTCAGGATGGGCGCCACGGTCAATTCCATCAGCATGCGTTCTACTTCCCGCGGATCGCAAGGCGCAAGTCGGAAACTGACGTCGCGGTACAGCTCGGTAAGAATGCCCCCGACGCCGACCATGATCGCGGCGCCGAAGGCCGGGTCTTTGAGCGCGCCGATGATGAATTCCGGTCCGCGTATCGGCAGCATCGACCCGATTAAAAGGTTTTCCCCGGGGAATTTTCGGCGCGCGCTTTCCAGGACCGGGTGGAGGTCCTTCGCCTCCACGCCCAATACGACGCCGCCGACGTCGGTCTTGTGGAGGACGCGGGCGGAGCAGAGTTTTACCGCGTAGGGCGGCGCGATCCCGGCGGCAGAAAGCGTTTCAACGTTCGGCAGCGGATCGCGCGGGGAGAGTAGATAACCGGGAGGAACGGGCAGGCCGGCGGAACGCATCAGGAGTTTCGCTTCCCATTCATTCGCGTGGCCGGGGACTTCCAGTCTTTGTTTCCAGGCGCTGAAGATATCTTGATAATCGGCAGTCGGGGCGAAAGGGGCGGCCGGGGCTTCTTTCAAGTGGCGCAAATTTCGGCTGCGTTCCACCAGGAATCGGGCGGCGCGCACGACGCGGCTCAAGGACGAGAAACCCGCCACGCCGGACTTGTAGAAATTCTTGAGGTAGGTATCGGTGAACGGTCCGTACTGGGTGAATACCAGAACTGGTTTTTCAGCTTTGCGTATCACTGCGGCCATTTTTTCAGACAGCATATCGGTGATGGACGGCGGGGCGAAAAAGGTAACGCAGATGACGATGTCCACGCCTTCGTCGGCGAGCAACGCGTCCAACGCCAGAAGGTACATGGCGTCGTCCGCGCCCGCGGTCAGATCGACGGGGTTGTGGACGGAAGCGAACGGCAGGGTGCCGAACCGTATCCGCTCTTTCGTCTTTTCGGACAAGACCGCCATGCGCAGGGGCGCGTGCCGATCCGGGGTATCGATATAGTCGGTGCACATCACGCCGAAGCCGCCGGCGGCTGTGATGACGGCCACGCGGTTTCCGGCGGCCGGCTTGACCATGGACAGCGTCTTGGCGGCGTCGCAAAGTTCCTCGTCGTCAAAGGCGCGTTGGATTCCGTATTGCCGCAGCGCTCCGCTCACCACGTTGTCGCTGCCCGCCAGTCGCCCGGTATGGGAACTCGCCGCCGAAGCTCCCGCGAGCGTCCTTCCCGCCTTGAGAAGCACGAGCGGCTTGCGTCGGGCGATTCCTCTAGCCTGTTCCAGGAACAGTCGCCCCTTTTCAATGCTTTCCACGTAGAGCGCCAGCGTATCCGTTCCCGAGTCGGAGCCGAACCAGGTGAGGAAGTCGCTTTCGTCCAGATCCGCTTTGTTGCCTATTCCGACGAAGGCCCGCAGGCCGAAACCGGTGTTGCTGGCCAGACCGAGCGACTCTACCCCGACCGACCCGGACTGGGTAATGAAGGCGATACCGCCGCCGCCTGCCAGAGCCGCGTCTCCGTGCTCCACGAAAATCGTATCCAGTTTGGCGGAGGGAACGAAAACTCCCAGGGAGTTCGGCCCGAGGATGCGGGAACCGTACTTGGCGGGCAGCGTTTTAAGCCGCTCCTCCAGGAGTCGGCCCTCCGCTCCTGTTTCCCCGAAGCCGCCGGCGATGATAATAATGTTCGCCGCTTTTTTGCGGGCGCAGGTTTCAGCCGCCTCCACCGCGGCCGCCGCCCCGATGGTTACCACCACCAGGTCAAGGTCTTCAGGTAGGTTTTCCGTGGAGGGAAGCACCGGGTATCCCAGGATTGTCTGGATCTTGGGATTAACCGGAAAGAGCTCGGCGCTTGATCGCCTCAGATAGTCGAACACGATCCTTCCGACTTTACCCGGCGTTTCCGTCGCGCCGATAATCCCGATACGCGTTGGATTAAATAACCGTCTCATCCGCGTTGCCGATTCCCGCATGTGTTTCCCTTATGATCGATATCGATGTAATCACCATGTCATTTTCTTTGATATTGTCAAGTCGCGTCCGTCAGACTCTCAGTTCCCGCGCTTCGGCGATGATTCGGTCGATGTCGGTCCGGTCGAATTCGCCGTGGGGGCCGGAGAAGGTAGTGGCCAAGGATCCGCAGGCTCCCGCGAAAGCCAGCGACCGCTCAAGGTTTTCTCCGGCAACCAAGCTGTATAGAATCCCGGCTGCAAAGCAGTCTCCCGCTCCGGTCGTATCGATAGTAGCGACGTCGTACGGATAGGAGCGCACTTCCCGTTCCGGCGTGACGGCGCGGACTCCATGCTTTCCGTTCTTGAGGAGAACCAAACGCGTCCCGCCGTCGAAGAGCCGATGCAGCAAGCTCCGTTTGGGCTTCAGCGCATGCTCTATCAGCTTCCATTCCTGCTCGTTCGGCGTAACGCAGAACGAAAGTTCAAGGACTCGGGAGAGCGTCTTGGGGTCGATTTCGGAAACCAGCGAACCCGGATCGAACAGGATGACCGCTCCTCGGTCGCGGAGCCTCCCGAGCGTGTTCAGGATAGGCTCGTAGTACTCCCGCTCCTGTAGGTAATACCCGGTCAAGTAGACATACGAGATTTCAGGCATGAGGTGGTCGGGAATCATCGATTCCCGGAATATCGATTCAATGCCTTTGTAGGTAAGGAAGGTCCGTTCCCCGTCTTTTTCAACGATATTGACGCAGAACCCGGTCTCGCCCTCTTTCTCGGCGCATACGCAATCGTCCAAGAGGCCCCTTTCGCTCAAATACGCGGCCAACGCGCGGTCCGCCGCTGTGTCTCCGAGCGCCGCGACGATATACGGGTTCAGTCCGAGATTCTTGAGCGCGATCGCCACGTTCAGCGGGCACCCTCCGGGAATTTCCTTTTTCGCCGTGATGACGGCATCCATGCCGCGCGCGGGATAGTGGTCAATGCAGTAGACCACGTCCCGAACCAAACCGCCCATCACCAAAATCGTGCCTTTGTTCTTCATTTTACTTATTTCGTTTTTCGGTATGCCGCCGGCAGCTCCATGAGGCTCACGTTCACCAGAAAGTGGCCCAAACTCGTCGTAAACGGGATCGCGATGATGGGACTCCGATCAGGCCAGGAAACCGAATGATTCTTTCCCTGAACTACGATCGGTACGGATATCTCAACGGAAAAATCGGTCAACTTCCCTGAGGCGTTTCCTCCGATGATGTTCACCAATTCGCCGACCATCCCGGTCACCAGCCGTTCCCGCTCTTCCTCGTTTGTCCAGGTAACGCCCGATCGTTCCAGCAGCTTGTCGGCGAGAGTCCGGGTCAAACGCAGCACTATGACGCCGATCGCATTGCCCGTCAAAACCATGATGGCCGAGATGTCCCAGCGGTGGGAAGCGGAACGCTCGTCGATGTACGGGGCGCCGACGACCGGTTTAAGTCCAAAAGATTGTTCGAACAGGTCGAGGGTGGCTGTAAGGAACGGATTGATATATGCGGCATTCATTTTACGGAGTATAGCGCGTTTTCGGCTTTCTTACGTCTCATTTTTACCGGGCTTGGCAGCGACAATCGCGATTTTGCTTATATCAAGCTGTTCGATTATCGATTCCCCGTTGTCGAAAGCCTGGTCAAAATCATTCACGTTCATATAATTCCTCCTCATCCAGCCGAGACCGCCTTGCTGAAATAATTCTGACGGCAGTATCCCGGTAGGTGATCACACACGACCATAGTGTGCGCTTTTTGGATCAGTCAGCAAGAGAGGTCTGTTAGACGAAAGGGTAGCGCAAGCGGCTACCCTCTTCGGATTATGTCTACTTCCCTAATGTAATCTCATAGATGGAAATACCCGCGGTTCCTCTCGTAGCGGTGGCATATACCCTCCAGTAGCGGGCAGTCAACGCCCAAGTCCAATTATCTATGCTTGTCGCATAGTTTGCAGGACCAACGTTCGTCCATACATTGCTCCAATTTATTCCATCGACGCTACTTTCTATATAGTAGAACCCCGAAGGAGCGGCTTCCCAATGAATGGTAATCGAGCATATCCCTTGGGGGGAACCCAGATCCAGCGCTATCCAGGCCGGGTTGGCAACACTCAGGGGTTTCTGGCTGCTCCAGCGGGTGGCATCGTTTCCATCGACGGCATAGTAGCCGGGAAGGTCATACCCGGTTTCCGTTCCCGATGTCGTTACCCAACAGCCCAAAGCCGGATTGGTAGCGCTGACCGCGGTCCATTTTGCGTAGAGCACGATGTTGCCGCTTGTGGATGACTGTAAAGCCGGGAGAGGATTGGTACATGTTGCGTTACTGAACCACCCGGAAAACGCAAAGCCAGATCTGGTCGGCGCCGCAAAGACCAAGGGACGGGGTGTGCTTGAAGTATACGTTGCGGGATTGCCGGCCGCATTCGTACCACCATCTACGTTATAGGTGATAGTGTAAGGAGCAAGAACCCAACTCGCCGTGAAGGTCTTGTTACCGGTCGATCCGGTTGCAATCGACCCGGGGGTCCATCCGGTAAAGATGTAACTGCTCCGGGTCGGTGCCGCCGGTGTGATCGTGCCGGATTCAATTGTGTAAGTGCTTGGGTTTCCGCCTGCATTCGTACCGCCGGCAAGGCTATAGCTGATGGAATAATTAATGGCAGTCCACTTCGCGTACAGGGTCTGCGCCGCCGTGATCGCCACCATGGTTCCCGCCGTTATGTTCGTTCCCGTGCCGCCGGTGCCAGTGTACCAACCGCAGAAGGTGTAACCGGTTCTTGTCGATGTAGGCAATGTACCGTAGGTGGCGGCGTACGTTACGTTTAGACCGCTTGCCGCACTTCCTCCCTGGCTGTCAAAAGATACGGCATAAGTATTGGCCGTCCACTTCGCATACAGAATGACCGGCACCGTGCTGGTCATCAGGTAGTCGCCGCCGTTCGCGTATTCCGCCGTGCCGCCCGCCGTCGTTGCCCAGCCGGCAAATGAATGACCGGTTTTAGAGAAACTATTGGGAGTCAGTGCCGCGGTGTTTCCGGTAGGGATCGCCAGTGCGGTCGTAGTGCCGGTGCCGCTGTTCGCGTCGAAGCTGACGCCGGGTTTTCGGATTACCGTCAACGGGAAATCCTTGGTAACGCTGACGCCGTTGTTGGTTATGGTGGCGGTCAAGGTTCCCGACGAGTTTCCGGTCGGGAATTCGGTAAAGTCCGGACGCGTAACAGTCCCGTCGGCAGCGATAGCTGAAGTCGTGAATACCCAGGTGATTATCGTACCCGTCGAGCCGCTTGCGGCAAGGTTCAGATTGTTCAGAATGGATGAAGGAGTTTCCGCACCCTGAAAGACAACCTCGAGCGCGGTCTTGTCGTACGCAACGATAAAGACCGGGGTTACCGCCACATCTGCAGTACTTACCGTAGATGCAGACGTACCGAACGTATTGGTTGCGGAAAGACGATACTTATAAGTCTTTTCGCTGACAGGCAAAGTATCCGTATAGCTCAGCGTACCCGCGGCCAAGGCTGCTTGAATGACGGAGTAACCGGCCCCCGCATTCTCGCTCCGTTCCAACTTGTATGTTTCGGCGGTTCCCACGTTCGGCCAGCTCAATGTCACTGTACCATCAGGTTGCAATGACCCGGGGGTAAGGCTTGCCGGCGCGTCCGGCTTCGCGTTGAACGAGGAAACCGCGAGCACGGAGCTATTCGTCGTGGTGATATCCTTGAAGATCCACACCCGTTCGGCCCAGGTGAGCAAAACGACGCCGTCTTTTTTAAAGCCCATTCTGAGTAAAGTCGACGCGGTCGTGAGTCCGGAGACCGAACAGACAACTTTGTCGTTCAGCGCGTCGCCGTTATCCGCTATCGCAAGCGCCGGGCTGATCGCTACCCCGTCAAGACTCGCATAGATGCCGTTGATCCCTATCGATTTGGGAAAAACCAACGTAAGCGCCATCGATCCGGAAGATGAAGCGGCTGCGGCGATGTACGCCAGGTTGACGGTCACGGCCGCCGACGCGGACGCGGTGATGACGACATCGGTTGTACCGGAAGCGACGACAATCCCGGACGCGGTTTTTCCCGAGACGGCGACCGTCCATGTTCCCGGAACCAAAAGGCTGATGCTTCCCGTCAGCGCGGTAAAAGTCGTTGTTCGGGTAGTTGCCCCCGCGGAGGTCAGAGTCAGATCGTAAGAGGCGATGGCCGGAAGATCGGACGCGCCGGGGACTATTGTTCTGGCCGCGCTGGAGGAGCCCGCGTTCCCTATCGTCACCGTCAAAACGCCGCTTTCCGTCTGAGCCGAATTGCCGGTTTCATTCGTGTTGCCTGCCAACGGATTCGCGCAGGAGACCGTAAAGAGACCGGTGAGGATTACTAACGCGGCAAAGGCGGAAAATATACTCTTCTTCATACAATCCCTTCTTATTTGGGTTAGCCGTTTCATGGGGTCACGACCGTGAACAGGATTTGGCCGGAGTAGGCTTTTCCGCCCGCGACCGCATCAATCAGCAAGGTATGGAGGCCGAGACTATAATCGTTTCCATCCAGAAGACAACTTGAGGCGGAGGAAAGAGATGTCGTTCCGGAGTCGACGTACCAGTCGTAGGTTCCGATGAAAGAAGTATTTACGGTGATTGGAGAACCTCTGGTAAGGGTAAAGGTCGATATCGTCGTGTCGGCGGCGTCCCTGAACACCAGCTCGGTCGCGGTCGGGGCGGCCGGCAGGGCGATGGTGATGGCGGTAGACCCGGTGGCTTTTACCGTAAGGGTAAATACTTTCGTTATCGTTTCCGTGCCGTGTCGGATGGTAGCGGTCAACGTCACGACTTGGTCGGTGGTCGAACTCGCTACGACGCCGGTTGCGCTGATATTTTCGGGTTTGTCGCTTTCCCAGGTAATCGTCGTGTCCCAAAGACCAACCGCCGGCAGGACGATGTTTCCGGTCACGAACGATGCCGAGTCGGTGCCGTTCAGGCTCGGCGTCAAGGGGAGGGCGGCGGCCGCGATCGCCTGCGCGTCCGTCGGATCGAGCTGAATCACCGT
>Ga0172379_10006454_pt1 | contig 15697 bp, 13 predicted proteins | sample GrowelOW334metaG_FD_119756 | JGI IMG/M metagenome (GOLD analysis project Ga0172379, IMG submission 119756) | Groundwater microbial communities from an aquifer near a municipal landfill in Southern Ontario, Canada - Groundwater well OW334 metaG | ecosystem: Environmental > Aquatic > Deep... | reverse complement strand
GTAGGGGCGGGTTTGTGGTTGAATTACTGCGATTTTGTAGAATCTAAATTTATATAATTATTCACAACTTTTTATATACCAGCTGAAACCCGCCCGCGAAGTGCCACAAATCCACACGGGCGGGTTTCAACTGGCATCAAATAAATTGAGGATGTTTATACGTGTTCGAATCCTATTAAATCGCAGGAGTTCCAGCACAAACCCGCCCCTACATTCACACCGAGCCAAAAATTGTCGTACAGAGGATGGTTTTATGCTTAAAAAAATTTGTTTAAAATAAATGCGTTACAATCGGGGCGTGATTTAAAACTGCTTTTCACATGCTCATATTCTTTCCTTCTTTCCAAAGTTGATCTATTGGCCTTTTTAAACCGCGACAAAGAAAAATTGGTTTGTTTTCATAAGGAACAGCATACTTGTTATAGGTTTGCCCAACTTGCACGACTGTTTTACACTTTTTTTGCTGATCAGCAAGATTGTCCGTACCGACAACAATCACCGTTCCATAGGTATCCAGCTTTTGATATCCCCAAACATAATATTGCAGATGTTGGCAGATTGGCATTGGTAAATTATATTTTTCACCATAAAAATATATCCCGCTTGCTTCACCATAATTGCGTGTAACAATCCTAGTTTTTGCACGTTCTTTTGCCGGTAACGCGTAATAAATCTTTGCCAATTGGTCAGTCGTTTCTTGCCAGCCGAAAGAATCAGCAAACATTTGCGGTAATAAGCCAAGGCTATATTTTTCAGTTGCATTTTTATCACCGGATCTATACAAGTGCATATAATTCAAATATTTTATCGCAAAATCAACTGGGAATATTGGGCGACAGGCTGGAAGAATGATTAATCCTACAATTATGAGCAGGAAAAAATAAACCGCGCTTGCAAAATATATGCTTCTAAATTTTTGCGCAATTTTTTCGATAAAAACTGCACCGCCAGAGAAAAGAACGGGAAAAATCGGCAAAATCATATAAAACTTTGCTTGCTGCACCAAGCATAAAACAAATATAAAAATATATGCTAAACCAAATAAGCGGTATTTTTTTCCTTCAGCATTAAACAGAAAATAGTAGAGACCAAGTATCCATATCGGCAAGGAAAGCGGATTTTCTACTTTTATTTGTTCAATTAAAAAATTAACGCAAGTTAACTGCGCGGTATTTTGTGCGTAATTTCTTAAATATTCAAATGTCAAAAACTGATGTTGCGCAATCCAAATGAGATGCGGACTAAGAATTATCAGCGCAATAATTCCACCCACCCAAAACTGCCAGCTACAAAAATATTTTCTTTCTTTCGTAAACAGCATCGCTACTACGACACCAAACATCAACCACAGCATGCCAAATTTTGACATCAAACCCAAGCCGACAAAAACACCTAAATATAACCAATATTTTTTATTTTCAGTGGTTAACAATTGGACTAGAAAATACAAACAAAACGCCCAAAACAAATGATCAAAACAATCATAGGTTAGGCTCGAACTATGATAAAAATAAAATCCAGCCATCATCGTGCACAGCAAAGCCAGCGTTTGCGCAAATAATTTGCCACCAAGTTTTTTTACAATTTCTCGGGTTAAAACAAGAATGATTGCGCTAAAAATTGCCGGCATAAGGTGCATAGCAAATACCGATCCGCCAAAAAGTTTGCGCATGATTGCAATACAAAACGGCATTAATGGCGGAACGTCAACATAACCCCACGCCAAGTGTTTGCTTAAAGCAATGTAATATAATTCATCGCGCCAAAAACCGTAACTAACCGGCAATAATCCGACAATTAAAGTAAAAAGAATACAGGAAAAAAGCACAACATTTTCTGCTTTAAGTTTTATTCCCAAAAAACTTTTCGGTTCATTTGGTTCAATGGTGTTGCTATTGGTGGTTGTCATCTTTTTATTTCTCGTTGTTAAGTTCCGCTATTGCTAACGCCACTTTCTCCGCGGTAATCGGCATCGATTTAATCCTCACTCCCGTAGCATCGGCAACAGCATTAGCAACAGTTGGAGCAACAGGAATCATAGTATGTTCACCAACTCCACGCGCACCAAACGGACCATCGGGCTGAGGGGTTTCGATAATAATCGGAATAATTTCATCGGGAATATCCAACGCTGTCGGAATTTTATAATCGGTAAAATTAGGATTAAGCATTTTGCCCTTGGCATCAAAACGCATATCTTCGTATAAAATAGTTGCCAAACCCTGCACAATACCACCAACAATTTGACCTTTAATTAAAGATGGATTCAACGCTTTGCCTACATCAACAGCTAAAGCATATTTTAAAACTTTCATCTTGCCTGTTTGTTTATCAACTTCTATCACAGCTGCCGCAGCACCAACAGTATAGTGAACATTCGGTTTACCACCTTTACTAGTTGCAGGATCACATTTAGTTGAGGTGAATTCTGGCATGAACATACCGCTGCCCATAATCGGCCCGCCACGAAATGTGCCATCTTCTGTCATGATTCCATTGATTACAAAATCCTTTAAAAATAAGGAAAAATTAGCATCCGCTTTGCATTTTATTTGCTCATCTTCCAAATATAAATCTTCTGTGTTGTATCCTTTGGCTCGATTTATAGTGGTGAAAATTTTATTGCGCACTTCTTCAGCTGCAAGTTTTACAGCATTACCGCAACCCCAAGTAACATGCGAGCCAACCGTTTGCCACTCGTAAGGATTGCGATCAGTATCCGGAGTTTCGACACGAATTTTGTGTGGCGGCACGGCAAGCACTTCTGCAGCCACTTGCGCCATAACTGTGAGCAATCCTTGACCCATATCTATTCCTGATACTAATACGTTCAAACTACCATCTTCATTAAATTTGATAAACGCTGATGACGACGCATTAGGTGGCATGGCAGGAGCCTTCCACAACAACGAAAATCCCTTGCCAATAACTTTATTTGGATCTTCGCTTTTTTCTTTAGTATACCAATCAACAGCATCCGCAACTTTATCGATAGCTTGCTGCAAGCCAGAAGGATTCATCTTTGCGCCGTAAGTTAAAGCATCTCCCTCTTTTATAGCATTTTTCTTGCGAAATTTAATAGAATCCAAACCAATTTTTTTGGCCATTTCTTCAATTTGCGACTCTAATCCAAAATGAAATTCGGAATAACCAAAGCCTCGATATGCTCCACAAGGAGGTAAATTGGTATAAACACACAAGGAATCTATTTTAACATTTTCAATATTGTACGGACCAGTAGCAGACAAACCAGCAGCATTCACCACATTAGCGCCATATTCAACATAAGCACCTGCATCCCAATACAATGAATAATCAAGCGCGACAATTGTGCCGTCTTTTTTCGCACCAAGTTTTATTTTGGCAATAACTCCTTGACGTTGAGATGTGTTGTAAAACTCCTGTTCGCGTCTCCAGCGCAACTTAACCGGATGTCCTTTTACAGCAACCGCCAAAGCGGCTCCAATAATTTCCATAGAAACACCAGCCTTGCCACCAAAACCACCACCAACATGCGGCGTAATTACACGCACATTTTGATGTGAAAATCCTAAAGGTGCAAGCGCTTCAGCAATCACATTGCGTTGTGCATAAGGTGACTGTGACGCTGCCCATAAAGTTAAGCGACCGGAATAATCTAATTTACCAACAATAACGTGCGGTTCAATAGCGCAATGCGCATAACGCGGCACGGTGTACGTATCTTCAAGAATAATATCTGCCTGCTGGAAACCAATATCAATATTTCCCTTACGCGTTTTACGCCAGTGAGCTACATTACTTTTTTGTTCCGGATAAAACCACGGAACACGAACATAGCTATCCAAATCTGGATGAATCAAAATTGCATCTTTAGCAACCCCATCCAACGGACTGAAAATCGGCGTAAGTTCTTCATAAGTAACTTTTATAAGTTTTGCAGCTATTTGTGCAATTTTGGGCGTACGCGCAACTACAGCCGCAACTTGTTCCCCAACAAAGCGCACTCTATCTTTGGCGAAAATATAATGATCTTTCATATACAAACCAAATTTGTACGGAAAATCTTTTGCGGTTACTATTTTTACAACGCCAGGAATTTTTTCTGCCTCTGAATAATCAATGCTCTTAATCAACGCATGCGCATAAGGACTCTCAACAACTTCCGCATGCAAAAGATTTGCACCAAAATCAATATCATCAACAAAAACTGCAGCACCAGTAACTTTTTCTAGGCCATCAATGCGGCTTATATTCGCTCCAACATATTTAAAATTACTCATGAGTTTTCTCTCCTTCTTCCTTACCAACCTCCAAAATAGTATCAATGATTGGCTGATATCCTGTGCATCGACAAAGATTACCAGCAATTGCTTCTTTTACTTCATGCTCAGATGGATGTGCATTTTTTTGCAACAACTCAGTGGCTGAAAGTATTACTCCTGGAGCACAAAAACCACATTGAAACGCGTTGTTTTTCGCAAAAGCTTTTTGTAATGGCGTAGTACCTGCAGCTGACAAACCTTCAAGAGTCACAATTTCCTGACCGTCAACTTCTACCGCAAGTATCAAACAACTGCGCACAGTTTTGCCATTCAGCAATACAGTACATGCCCCACAATCACCATGATCACAAGCAATTTTTGGACTTTTGATACTGAATTTATCGCGCAATGTTTCTAGTAGCGTAGCGCCTGCTTCGACTTCAACATCCAATTTAGCGCCGTTCAGTGTTATTGATATTTTATGTTTATTTTCTACAGCCATGACTTAATCTCCCAAAAATAATTAAAACAATTATTAATGATTAATTGTTGAGTCGCGTAAAAACCACACGCGACAGCTTATATTTATTTTGTAAAATAAAACCGCCGCGCATGCTTTTCGCGCGGCACCACAATTAATCATTAATCATTAATCATTATAAATTATACAAGCATCGTTCCATACACCGGCAAGTCATTTTGCATCCTTGTTTGTACCGCTTTTAAACCACGTTCAAACATCACTTTCATCATATGTAAACGATATTCTTTAGACGCACGAATATCAGTAATTGGATTTATAATTTGCGGTATTATTGCTGTTAATTCTGCAATAACCGCATCCGATAAAACAGATGAAAAATCGCAACCTTTTTTAGCAAATGCTTCTTCAATTTTATAGGCTCTAATTGGCGTTAGCGCAACAGCACCAAACGCAATTTTACATGATGCTTGGTCAGCAAAAATTGCCACGCTTGCCTGTGCTAAATCTTCTCCTCTATATCTACCAAGCTTTACATAACATCCCGCTGATTTTCCTTCCGGCAATGGCAACAAAATTTTTGTTACCATCTCATTACCTTTTAATGCTGTTTTTTTGGGACCTAAAAACCACTGGGTTAAAGGAATAATATTTTCGCCATTAATATCAGCTCCTCTAACCACAACACTTGCATCGCATGCCAACAGCACGGGCGCGCTGTCGCAGGAAGGAACTGCGGAGCAAATATTACCCGCAATCGTTGCGCGATTACGCACTCCAACAGACGCCGCTGTTATTGCCATCTCCTGCAAAATAGGAAAATACTGCGCAATTACTTTTGAATCTAATATGTCACTAAAAGTAACTAAAGCTCCAATTTCAAGCATATTATTTGCAACTGTAATTTTAGTAAGCTCACTAAGCGCTTTAATATCGATTACGCTTTCTGGAGCTACCAAGTTTTCTTTTAGATAACAAATAAGATCGGTGCCACCAGCCAAGACTTTGGATTTATATTTACTCAGAAGCTGCAAAGCTTCGTCGATATTTTTTGGCTTAAAATATAGAAAATCATGCGTTATTGTCATAGCGGTTTCGCTCTCTAATTATTAACTCGTACAAACTTTATCATGGGTAGCGCCTTCAGCGCTATGATTTTGTGTTGCACTACTTCCTAGGGTTTGATTGTGCGCAAAACCAGCGCGCAATCTGCACCCTAGGAAAATGCACGCCTTAGCATCATAGCGCTGAAAGCGCTGCCCATAAATGAGGGTTGTGCGTAACATCAGTTATTAATTGTGGTGCCGCGCGAAAAAAATGCGCGGCGGTTTTATTTTACAAAATAAACATAAGCTGTCGCGTGTGGTTTTTACGCGACTCAACAATTAATCATTAATCATTAATCATTAATCATTAAACATTAATATTTATCTATCTACTTCGGCTCAAATGCAACTATACGACACATCGCCGATTCCAGCTCTATCCCACGCAGAGGAAAACAACCTATCCACAAGCGTTTGCTTCCTATTTGATTGATATCGCCACCTAGATTTTCAGCATGCACGATACGTTTTGGGAAAAGTTTAAGGTGCATAACTTGATAATATTCTTCAGGTGGAAAAAGCTCGTCCCAAGCTTTACCGTAAAGCTGTTTCATTTTGTTTTCAGCTTCGATAAAAGATTTAGGATGCCAATTGCGAATAATGGTATTCATAGGATGATCTGCGCTACCGCAATCCACACCAATCCACTTCAACTGCATATCTAATGCCCATTTATGAAAGTCCGGGTTTGGTCCAGGGTGCTTAACAAAATAGCGTATTTCGTCTGACCCAGGCTGATTCCAGCTATAACGATTGTATCCTGTATTAATAATTAAAATATCTCCTTTTTTCACTTCGACTTTGCTGGTAATCATTTCTGGTGAATATAAATCGTAATCGCCAACATCTTTAGAAATATCAACAACCACACCAGAACCAATCCACTCGCTCATAGGAACTTGCCCAATCGAGCGCCCGCTGGCATGAAAATGAATTTCTCCATCCATATGTGTACCAACATGGTTGCTAGTTGTAATAATTTGTCCGTTCGCCCCCTGGCCCATGTGCGCACCAGCAATTCTTTTGAAGTATTGAATTCCCAATGGCATATAACTAGGCCATGGTGGTGTATGAATGCTCAACTCCTGTGTTAAGTCATACATTTTTAACTCATTCATAAAATTTAAAAAATCATCTGTTTTCATTTTCTTCTCCAAAAGTTTAGTTTAACAAAACCTATTTCACTCAAATATTCATCTTTTGAAATTCTGTATACCAGAAACCGTATTACTTGTCATCAAAGAACAAGTTATACTTAGCTTATAAAAAACATCAACCAAACGCAAACCCACTTAGACTTTATTAAATAACCCTATCGCAAATTTGTAACGCGTTGATTTATAACAAATATTTTTTAACATAAATTATTTTTGGCACATTGATCTGCAAACAAATACGCCTTGTTTTATCAATAACACCAGTTCTACATGGGCTTCATTTTTCCAGCTGGTCCTTTTAACTCCTCATTAACCGTATCCAAAAGACTTTTTGCTTCCGGAAATCCTTGTGCATCTGCTTTTTCAAGCCATTCTTTAGCTTGTCCCAAATCCCTTTTCACACCATATTCAGCACAAGCAGAATCTGACATGCAATATATTTCTCCCAAATTAAATTGAGCACCAGCACTCCCTTGCTCCGCAGCCTTCTTAACCCATTTGTATGCTTTTAATAAGTTTTGTTTAACAACCTTGCCTTCATTATACAGTAGTATCAATCTAATCTGAGCATCTACATTCCCTCCGCGAGCTGCTTCTTTAATTAGTTTCACCCCTTCTTTTCTGTTTGGTAAATTGTCGGATGAAACCAAGCGTAATCCATTATGATATTTTTCATCCAATTGTAAAAACCGATATATATCTTCTTGAATCGAGGCAGTATTTAGAGCTTCATGATCACTCAACGAACATAACGTTTTTGATAACGCTGATTTGACATATTTCCATAATTCTGGATAAACTTTTTGTATAAAACCATCTGGCGCATATTGAAACAAATAAGCCGTTTTTTCTTCATAAAAAGTACGAGAATTTTCGGCCAAAATTTTATCCTTGTTTTGCAGTATAGTAACTAATTCCCAAAGACTATCTTCTGCAACCGACATACGATAAGGTTTTTCCATGTAATATATTTTTCCATTCTGAACTTCAAGGATATACAAAATAACACTAAGTGAATCTCGATTTGGGCCTATAATCATTTGCTCTCTATATCCTTTAGCAAAAAATTGTGCTGCTGGCATGTATTCAACCTCTGTGTTTACGAACTCCGTCTTGGGAACAAGAAGTCTGCTTTCAGCCAGTCTAGCTTGCTCCTGCTCTGTGAGCATTCCTTGCTGTTCTTTATCTAAAAGTTTTTTTATAACCATCAGACGTTTATTTCCACGTTCAATCCAGCCAGCACCTTGTTGATTTGAATAATCTATGAATATTGTCGTCGCGTGACCTGGCTTACTATAAAGACCATCACATACGTGTACCGCGTTATTAAATGCATGCATAAATTCATGCCTTATACACGATCGAAGCAATTCAATATATGGAGAAGCATTCATTCGCTCCATATCAAGTTCGGGCAAAATAATTACTCTAATTTCTGGAATATATCGCGCTCGCATACTAATTTCTAACCCACCTTGTATTGATGATTTCGGCAAAATTACGATCTTAAATCCCGGAAAACGAGTTAAAACAAATCGCGTATAATTTGCAACTAACGTATTTTGCCGAGCAAGATCAAAAATTATTTTTCCATAAATTTGCGCTTGGTCTTCAGGACCAGAAATAAGATGGTGAATAACTTTCTCGCTAATACCAAATGGAGCTACTTCTTTTTGCTTAGATTGAAACAATGCAGGCGATGATGATGTCGAGGGAAAACGCATGTTTTCTGGGAAACCAGGTGAAGGACAATAACTCAATTCTAATGAAGTATTTCTATAAGCTTCGCCGTTAAATCTATCACAGCCATCTTGACGAGCGGCAGCAAGCTTCGGCATAAGCGCCGCAAATAAAGCAACCCCTCCTGGAATCATTATTAATAAGATAAGTAGTAATTTTAAAAGCGTTTCTAACTTCGCTTGTTCATGGTGTTTTTTTGGCATTGTTTTTTCTTCTTTTTAATATTAACCAAAATACTTTTTCAGCTATAAAAAAAATCAACTGACCAGCGCTGTAAACGCTTTTTTAAACGGCTCAACTGGAGGACGCACTAAACCTGCTCCAATTTGACCCACCCCAGCATCTTTATGCGCAACTCCAGTATCAATTACCGGCAAAATATTTTTTTCGATAATTTTTATTATGTCAATTCCCGTTGGAGTTCCGCGGAAATTAAGGTACGGAATTTGATAAGCATTACTTTCAGTAACAGTAATTTCATACATTAGTTTAGTATAATTCATGGCATCAGAAACATTGCCACCAATAAATTGCACAATAGCCGGAGCTGCCGCAATAGCAGTTCCCCCAAGACCATAAGGTTCGGTTATGGCGCTATCACCAAGATCCGGATTCGCATCCTCTTTAGTAAATCCAGGGAAAAATAATGCATCAACAATTGAAGCGGGGCCTGTAAACCACTGATTTTTTGTTCCTGCCACCTGAATACCAAATTCAACGCCATTGCGACACATTGCAACCACAAGGCTACTGTTCTCAATATTGCGCGCAGAATCCAAAACTGACTTTGCAGCAGGCATAGACAAATTCAAAAAGAAATGGTCATTGCCGCTAATAAATTCTAGCACTTTTATCGCCACATCTTTATCGTCACAAGTTTTTACAATTAACGGCGCTAACATACGATAGAGCAAAGAAGTTGCCGCGCGATTACGATTATGCACTTCATCGCCCATATGTAATGCCTGCGCAATAATATTTTTAAGATCAATTTTTTCCACAACAGCAATTGCTTTTTTTAGCGCTGGATAAAGTGTTTTTTCCATCCATTTTAAACGCTCAATTACTTCTGGGCCGAAAGCGCCAAAACGTAAAACTTTTCCAAGACCTTCATTCATGGTACAAAAAGCTAAATTACCAAAGGTGGCGTTTTTAATCATGAACACGGGCATCGATGCAGAAACAATTCCGGCCATTGGTCCTACAGTTTGATGTTCATGACATGGCGCAAATTTAATTTTACCGCTACCAGCAAGCGCTTCTGCCTCTTCTTTGGTTTTGGCTTTACCTTCATAAATAAGTGCTGCAACAATTGCGCCACGCACAGGTCCACACATACGATCCCAGGTAATTGGAGGTCCCGCATGCAAAATTAAATTTTCATGCATATTCGGAATTACTTCGATAGCTTTCGCTAAACCTACTAAAAACGGATGACCACGTAAAATTCTGTCAATTGCCTCCTTGTTCGCTTCTTCAATTGCAGGCAATTTGGCTTTTAGCTTTTTTAATAAATCAGGATCAATATCTAAAGGCGGCCTCCAATCAACCTGCACGCTTTTAGCTCCAGCATTATCCAAAGCTTCCTTAAATGAAGAAAGACCAATATTAACAACGTTTAATTTATTTTCGAAAAGTTTATTTATTGACATATATTTTTACCTTTTTGTAAAAGCACGAAATCTTTTTTAATTAATTCCTGAAACTCTCGTTGCATTAAATAATAATCACAAACCTCTACCCTAAACGGCAAATCGGATTCTTCAAAATCTTCTTCTATATGACTTTGAACATCGAAATGGATAGGCTCAACAAAACATATATCCAGATCCGAAGTCGGTTTTACATTTCCTTTGGTTCTTGAGCCATAAGCATAAAACGTGTAAGGATATTTTTTTAATATATCCAATATTATTTTTAAATGTTTTTGCTCTACGTAAATTTTATTCATATCCTATCAAGCTTCGTTATTAATGCCTGCATTTCTAAAGAAAATTTATCAAACACTTGCGCAATAACATCTAAATTTTCTTCATTGTACGTATGAGTCACAATATTACGTATTTTCTGAAATTCAAACCAAATGTCCGGATCACTTATCAAACCTTCTTCGTGTGCTTTGCGAAAAGTATCTTTGGGTGAACCCACTTCCAAGCCGCGCAACTCTAACACTCTTTTCATGATTTTCCACGACAACTCATAACAAAACTCAAACGCCTGCACAGCTCCTGCTTTTTCTTGATCTGAACCAAGATTGCGACGAAATCTTTCGAATACTTCCTGTGCTTTTTTGATGTGCGTTATGTTTAAATTTTCCATGGTTTTACCCGAGTTTTTTAATCACTTCCGCGGCAAGCAAACACGCTGCAGCATTATTCGACATAATAATCGCGCCAGCTTCAGCTAATTCGGCAGCAACTTTCTGGCGATTTTGTGGATCGTTGTTGGTTCCAGTAATCGACGCAATAACTATCACCTGCTTTCTTATTTGTTTGATAATAGGCGCGAGCTCAGCACCTGGATCCATATTAGATCCATAACCCAAAACAACATCGAGCAAAATTACCGCAACATTGGAATCTTGCGCTTCCTGCAAAATTTTGCGATTGCGTAAAGAATAATCAATCATAGGATGCGGACGACCAACTGTAAATTCATCTTCACCAAGATCAATAACCGTATTTTTTTCACTCTTCAACGAATCTTGCAAACGCTGAGCATTACTCATCGGCGCATTAGAATAAATTTCATTAATCACACCATTAAACACAACCTGCGCTTCAGCACAAAAAGTTCCACCGCTAAATAAACCACGTAAATATTTTTGCGTCTTGTTGCATCGCGCAACCAACTTTTCAGCTGTTTTTGTAATTTCTGCTTTTTCTTTTGCTAAACGCTGTGCAACAACATCAAAACTTTCTTTCTTGGACAATGCGACTGCCTTCAATGCTGTTTCGGCAAAAGTCGTTGCCCCTATCATTCCATATTGTTCCACTTCTTGTTTATCGGCACCTAAAAATACAGCAATCACTGGTTTTGTTATGGTTTTTACGATATCAGCAATTTTCTTAATCACCGACGCATGCGGTGGTTTGGATGCAAGCACGATAACTTCAGTTTTAGGATCTTGCGCCAAAGCTTTCAACGCCGCCAAAAACATAACGCCGCCAACTTCCTGTTTAACATCACGGCCGCCAGTTCCAATTGCCTGCGAAATTCCAGCGCCTTCGTTGGAAATAACACAGGTTAATTCTTGTAAACCAGTTCCAGATGCTGCAACAATTCCAATATTTCCAGAATTCACCACATTGGCAAAAGCAAGTGGCACACCATTGATAATTGCCGTACCGCAATCCGGCCCCATCACTAAAAGACCTTTTTTTGCGGCATATTCTTTCAATTCTATTTCAGTGGCGAGCGAAACATTATCAGAAAACAACATAACATTTAGTCCATTTTGCAATGCTTTCATGGCCTCATTGCCCGCGTATTTACCCGCAATTGATATAAGCACAAGATTGGCGTCAGTTAAAACTTTTACAGCGCCTTCAATACTGCATGGCGCAAATGTATCGCCAGCAGAAGAAGCTGATTTTTTCTTGCGTTTTGCCGCAAATATTTCATCCACTTTAGAAAAAGCAGCATCAATCACAGCTTTGTTTGCTGCTTTAATAACTATCAAAAGATCCGAATCACTCACATTTGCAAAATCATCAGTAAGCAATTGAGATGATGCTAAAATCGATTTGTTTTCTTTGGTTCCCATAACACAAGCAGCATCTATTACATCAGGCAAAGCAGCAATCTCTTTGCCTATTTGCATTAATGTTACAGAATCAAAATATTCACCCGTTTTTATTTTACCTTGTGTAATCATAGTTAGTTTTTACTCATTTAGAATATGAATTATAGCTGTTCGAACGCGAACACAAATCCAACGAGAAAATCAGATCCTGAAGTCTCGCCGAGCTCCATCACTTTTTTGGCACATCTTTGCATTTTATCACCACTATCAGAAAAAAGCGAAGATACGAAATTCTTAACCTTTTCGGTTAAAAACCCGTTGCGCGCAAGATATAAAAAATTATTTGAAAAAATATTATTTCCGATGGCGGTTTTATATATTTCGTCTAAAAAACCAACACCTAGCTTCTTAAACAAAATCAATCCAACTAACAATCCAGCATTAAAATCATCACCGCTTGGCGTCAAACCATAACCACAACCTTTTAGAAACGACACTCCCTCAACAATATTCCCAGCTTTGATTTTTGAGCATCCATAAAAAATGCGTTTTGTAAGCGCTTCCGAAAATGTTAGCGTCGAACATACTTTATTTTGATAATTGTGCTGATTATCTCCTACATCAATTAGAAATGTCAGATCGTTTGGATGAGTGTTTTGCAGTAAAAAGGTTTTTAAAATGTCCATATTTTTGCGTAATTGCATCCGTGGGAAATCAGAAATAGCATGGTACGACGAAACATAAATAGGAATCTCACAGCGTAAAAATTCATGTGAATCTTCGATATAAATTTTCGTTTGCGTGATTTTCACCACAGAGCAATCGGCAAATTCCAAAACATTGCTAACTACAATATTTATAGGACCGGCGCCAACAGAACTGTCAACTATCGCCAACAAAATATCATTACAAACAAAATTTAAGACATGTGTAAATTTTGAATGCAGCTTATAAACACCATCAATTATTTGATCTCCAATACAAATAATCTTGTCTACATCATCAATATGTGTTGTTTTCATTCTTTTATGTTAAAAAAATCTTGTTATAAATCAATATGTTATGAAGGCAGTCGTCGTAAAACAGCGTGCGTTGTAATATACATCGCATTTACTGCAAACAAAAAGCTATAATAGCAGCTTTACATCAAAAATATGAACACCAGAATGGAAACTTATCTTGTAGGCGGCGCAGTGCGCAATTTTCTGCTAGGCCGACCAATTAAAGAACGCGACTGGGTAGTAGTTGGCGCAACTGAAAGCCAGATGCTATCTTGCGGCTATAAAAAAGTTGGCCTTGCCTTCCCAGTATTCTTACATCCCGTGACACACGAAGAATATGCTTTGGCCAGAATCGAGCATAAAACCGGCAAAGGTTATACTCAGTTTGCATGTTGCGCAGATCCAAATATTACATTAATTGAAGATTTACGACGTCGCGATCTAACAATTAACGCCATTGCACAAACTTCAGCAGGCGAGTTAATCGACCCTTACGGCGGCAAGGAAGATTTAAAAAATAAAATTTTACACCATGTTTCTTCAGCATTTGCTGAAGATCCAGTACGCGTTTTACGTGTTGCGCGTTTTGCCGCCAAGCTCGGCGATTTCACAGTCCACCCAGAAACTTTGTGCATGATGCATGCAATATTAATTGCCGGAGAGCTCGATGCTCTTGTTCCGGAACGAGTTTGGCAAGAATTAAAAAGCGCCTTAGATGAACAAAATCCAGAAAGATTTTTTGAGGTTTTGCAAGATTGCGGAGCTTTAATCAAGCTATTTCCTGAAGTTGCTGCAAATCTGGATAGAGTTTTGATGTCGCTTAAACAGGCAGTTGCCACAAGCAAAGATCCCTTGATTCGTTTCGCTGCAGCCATCGGAGTTTTATCTAAAGAAGAAGCAGTCACCATATGCAAGCGCTATCGTGTGCCGCGTGCATATTTAGATTTGGCCAAATTCACCGCGATGCATAAGGAAATTTATCGTCAAATTTTAGACTCTGACCCAAAAATGATTTTATCCTTGTTTGATTTTATTGATGCTTACCGCAACCATACACGCTTAGAGCAATTATTAACCACATTCGAAATTACAGCTAGATGCAGCGAACATGAAAATACTCCACTTGACATTACTACCGCACCAAGAATCGTGTTTTTGAAAAATGCTTATAAAAAAGCTAAAAACGTTGATATTAAATCATTAGTTGATACTGGAATTAGCGGAGAAAAGTTGCGGGAAAAAATTCGCGAATTACGTTTAAAAGCAATCGCAAAGTAATCAATACTGTAACTATTCAGCCACTAAATAGTAAAGATGCGTCTTGTAAGCAAGCATTATCAGATTGAATTAATTCAATGTTTAATGATTAATTGTTGAGTCGTACAAAAAACGTGTACGACAATTGTTTTTTTATATAAAACTGCCGCGTGGTTTTTGCGGCAACCACAATTAATCATTAAACATTAATAATTTCTGTTACTATCCGGTAGTTAGGTAATAATAAAACTTTCGCCCTTCTAAAAAAGGGCTGAATAGTTACTCAATATTTAGATATCGCCATTAAAATTCCTTGCAGCAAATCTACTGGAGTTGGCGGGCAACCTTGGATAATTGCATCTACAGGAATTACTTTGTCAACGCTTCCTAAACAAGCATAAGAACAGCCAAATTCTCCTCCATTGGCACCGCAATTGCCTACTGCCACGACAAGCTTTGGTTCCGGCGTGGCATCATAAGTAGCTTTCAACGCCGCCTCCATATGTTTGGATACTGGCCCAGTAACCAGCAACATATCAGCATGCCTGGGAGATGCAACAAAGTGAATTCCAAAGCGTTCAATGTTATAAAAAACATTATTTAATGCATGAATTTCTAATTCACAACCATTACAAGAACCGGCATCAACCTGTCGAATAGCCAAGCTACCAGCAAAGCATTTGCATATTATTTTTTGGCATTGTTTACCAATAAATTCTATTGCATCATTTTGCTCTGCATTCACCTCTTCGGTACAAATCCCAGTGGTGAAAATTTTGGTGTAAAGTTTAATCATATATTTTTAGTAACTATTCAGCCCTTTGTTTAGAAAACGAATGTTTAATTATTACCTAACTACCGGATATTAACAGGAATTATTAATGATTAATGTTTAATGATTAATTGTGGTTGCCGCGAAAACCACGCGGCAGTTTTATATAAAAAATAATTGTCGTACACGTTTTT
>Ga0172379_10006452_pt1 | contig 15707 bp, 9 predicted proteins | sample GrowelOW334metaG_FD_119756 | JGI IMG/M metagenome (GOLD analysis project Ga0172379, IMG submission 119756) | Groundwater microbial communities from an aquifer near a municipal landfill in Southern Ontario, Canada - Groundwater well OW334 metaG | ecosystem: Environmental > Aquatic > Deep... | reverse complement strand
CAACAAGGCGATTTCTCGTGTAATTTGTTCATACACGAGAATTATGTCAAAAAACTAGCAATTAATCTTTAATTCTGGCTTAAAAGCCAACGTTACTTTCAACAGAATTTAACGAACCATCTCACATATGAAAGACAATATTATTGCCGGACTTGATATCGGCTCAACTTCTATTAGGCTTGTGGTCGGTCAAAGAAAAATTAACGAGTCGGGCGAGCAGCTGCAGATTTTAGGCGCGGTCACCGTGCCGGCCGAAGGCATAAACCGAGGCGTGGTTAATAGCATTGAAGATGCTACCTCGTCTATTTCGGCGTGTTTAGAAAAAGCTGAAAGATTGATTGGCGTGCCGGTAACTAATGTCTGGGTCGGTATAAATGGTCCGAATTTAAAATGTGAAAAAAGCCAAGGCGTGGTTGCTGTCGGCCGCAGCGACAATGAAATCACCGAGGATGATGTTAATCGAGCGGTTGAAGCGGCTCAAGCCTTATCAGTGCCGCCGAACTATGAGATTCTTCATGTTATTCCGGTTAAATTTACGGTAGACAATCAAGAAGACATAAAAGATCCAATCGGCATGACCGGAGTTAGATTAGAGGTTGAAACTTTAATTATTCAGGGATTAAGCAGCCAAATAAAAAATTTAACTAAAGCAATTTACCGCACTAGTTTAGAAATTGAAGATTTGGTTTTATCGCCTCTGGCCGCGGCCGAAGTTGTTATCGGAGCTAAACAAAAAGAGTTGGGCGCAGCTTTGATTAATATCGGTTCATCGACCACCAGTTTAGCGGTTTTTGAAGAGGGTGAATTGCTCCATGCCGCGGTTATTCCGATCGGCTCCGAGCATATAACGGCCGATGTGGCCATTGGGCTTAGGTGCCCGATTAATTTAGCCGAAAGAATTAAGCTCGAATATGGTTCGGCTCGAAGCGATAAATTTACCAAGAAAGATGAAATTGATGTTAGTGATTTGGCTCGAGAAGAAAATATTTCCGAAGATAGCATGATAATTTCTAAAAAATATGTGGCTGAAATAATTGAGGCTCGGGTTGAAGAAATTTTTGAAAAAATCGATAATGAATTAAAAAAGATAGATCGTTCCGGCATGCTTCCGGCCGGGGTGTTTTTAATCGGCGCCGGCGCTAAATTAAATGATTTGGTCGAAGTGGCAAAAAATAAATTGCGTTTACCCGCCTGCTTAGGTACAAATCAAAATGTTTCTTTGGCGATTGATAAAGTTAATGATGTAACTTATTTAACCGCCCTAGGTTTGGTTGCCTGGGGGAACCAATTAACTAAGCGTAAAAAAGGTTCAAGAATAAGCTGGCCGACCGGTGGTGCGGCCGGCAAGGGTTTAGAGCAGGTTAAGGATTGGTTTAAATCGCTAATACCTTAAATTTACTTTCGGCGATTGGGCTAAATTTATTAAATTTTCTACCGCGGAACTTACTCGAGATTACTTGGGTTCAAACAGTCCTCGCACGAAAATTTTACAAATTTAACCCAATCTAATACTGCTTGCTATAGTGTATAAATCTTTTATACAGCCCTTATTTTTTAAGCCTTTTTGAACTCTTGATAAAAATATAATAATAGGTTAAGATAAAGTTAGATATTCACTTAACCAAGTAACAAGTTTAATATTATATGGCTGAAGTAAAACCGGTCGTGGAAACATTTGCTAAAATTAAGGTCATCGGTGTCGGCGGTTCAGGCGGCAGCGCGGTTAATCGTATGATTGACGCCGGTATCCGCGGCGTGGAATTTATCGCGGTTAATACTGATGTTCAGGCGCTTCACTACAATAAAGCTTCAAAAAAAATACATATTGGCAAAACCATAACCCGAGGGCTTGGCGCCGGCATGAATCCTGATTTAGGTAAGCGCTCGGCCGAAGAAGCGCAGAACGAAATTAGAGATATGCTTAAAGATGCGGATATGGTTTTTGTTACCTGCGGTTTAGGCGGCGGAACCGGTACGGGCGCTTCGCCCGCTATTGCCGAGATTGCTCGCGACCTCGGTGCTTTAACCGTTGCCGTGGTTACTAAACCATTTGCTTTTGAGGGCGCGCAAAGAAAAAATATCGCTGAGCGCGGTTTAGCCGAACTAGCTGATAAAGTAGATACTATAATTACTATTCCCAATGATAAGTTGCTGCAAGTTATTGATAAAAAAACTTCGCTCTTAGACGCTTTTATGGTAGTTGATGAAGTGTTGCGTCAAGGCGTGCAGGGCATTTCCGAACTTATAACCGTGCCGGGGTTGATTAACGTAGATTTTGCCGATGTTAAAGCGGTCATGGCTAATGCCGGTTCGGCTTTAATGGGTATCGGACAGGCTTCTGGTGAAAATAAAGCGATTGAAGCGGCTAAAATGGCTATTAGCTCGCCGCTCCTGGAGATGTCAATTGAAGGTGCGCGCGGTATATTGTTTACGATTGTTGGCGGGCCTAATTTATCCATGCATGAAGTAAACGAAGCGGCCAAGGTAATTACTTCTTCGGTTGACGAAGACGCTAAAATTATTTTTGGAGCCGTGATTGATGATAAATATAAAGATGAAATTAAAATAACCGTAGTGGCAACCGGTTTTGACGGCCGCCGCGTCGGCGTTAGCGAATCAATTTCTTCAGACAGAGTTTATACGCCTAATCCTTATATAGTTTCAGAAGAGGATAAAGAAAATAAGGAGCAGATGAAGAAGAAAAATAAAATTTCTCCTTTGAAGCAGGCGCAATCAGAACCGGCTCAAAAAAAGAGCGCTGAAACCGAAGAAGAAGATGAACTCGGCATCCCGGCTTTTATTCGGAAGAAGATGATGTAAAACCTTTGACGACTTTTTATAAAAAAATTTTCAATACTTTCCCCCTACGGGGATAAACAAAAATTAATGAATTTTTTGTCATTGTATAAGCACTCCGAGAGGGGTGTTTTTTATTTAAAATTAGGTAAATTATTCTTGACAAGAAGTTTGATTAAGACTATGGTTGCATTATATACTACTTCAAGGGTAATAATTAGTTAATTAACTCTTTTAAATAATTTTATGAAAGAAAAGCTAAATGAATTTTTTAACTATTTCTTTAGCCATAAGAGGGGACTATTATCCCTGCTAATTGGCCTGGCATTGCTCATGGGACTAGCCTGGTCCGGATTGGTTTTGTTTAATTCTTTCAAAAGCGGTGGAACCGGAAAAATCGCGATGTTCTCCTTAACTTCTTCCGGCGGAAAAGGGGTGTTAATTGCCAAGGATGAAAAATTAATTTTAAAGAGCAGCCAGAGTTTTTCCGAAAAAAAGATTAAACAATTATTGGTTTTTAAGCCTAGTGTTGAGGTTAAGATAAAAAAAGTTTCCAAGCTTTTTTCCCTGCTCAATACGGTTTGGGCGGCGGATGCGAACGCCGAGCTGACCAATGAATATGAAATAACGCCAACGGCTGATTTAAGCGAGGGAAGAGTTTACAGCGTGGCTATAGCTACTTCATCGGACGTCATAATTGATCATAAATATTCCTGGGCTTTCCAGGTAGAATCAACTTTTCAGGTTATTTCTTCTTTCCCGGGCGATCAAGCTAGTGATGTTCCGTTAAATACCGGTATAGAAATAACCTTCAATCGAGATCAAATTAAAAGTTTTGAAAATAATTTTACCATTGAACCGGCGGTTAAAGGAAAATTTGAGCAAACCTACAATACCTCGACCTTCATACCCAAGGGTGATTTAAAAGAAAAAACTCTTTATAAAGTGACAGTTAAAAAAGGCCTGGCGCGGGAGATCGGAAACGAAGTGACGGGCGAGGATTTTTCTTTTTCTTTCGAAACCAAGTCCAAAGTCGATGAGCCGAGGCGGACGAGCATCGGCTGGTCAAGCGATTATAATCAGTTGCGCCCCGGGACCAAATCATTTTTAGCTGTGTACGCCAATGGAGCCGTGTCTCCGGAGATAACGATTTATAAGTTTGCCGGCGCGGCAGATTTTCGGTCAGAATATTTTCGTTACGCTAATTTACCTATGAGATGGTCGAGTTGGAATCAGGTAAAATACGCGCCGGAAAAAGCGGTAAAAGATTCAAGTTTTAAGGCCGAAGTCGTGAAAAGCGACTGGCGCAGTTTAATCGAAGCGCCGGACGGTCTGGCTAACGGATTTTATGTTTTTGAAATGGATTTTAACAATAATAAAACCTATACTTTTGTCCAAAAATCGCCTTTGGCTTTCTATTATTCCTTAATGAATGGCAATAGCTTAGTTTGGCTTTATGATTACGAAAAGAAACAGCCGGCCGCCGGTTTAAGCTTAAAATTTTACGATTCTAGCGGTGCGGCTGAATTAGGTAAAACCGGCGCCGATGGACTTTTAGAATTTACTACGCCGGAAGGCATGCGAGTGAGTAATGATAAAACTAAAATTAAGAAGGCGCCGGTTTATTTTGAGGCCGAAATTGCCGGCGGGCTGCCGTACGTAATAATTTCCAATGATATAAATTTGCAAAAATACGATAAATACTGGAACTATCTTTCTTCCGACCGCCCGATTTATCAGCTAAAAGATAAAATTAATTTTTGGGGAGTGGCTAAAGGCCGGGACAGCGATTTAAGGGAGAAAAAATTAACTGTCGGGCTTTACCAAAATTGGTCTGGCTCGGGCGATCCTTTAGTGGCTACGGAAGTTACGGTATCTCCGTTTGATACTTTTTCCGGCAGCTTGAATTTTTCCGGGATTGATCCGGGCGCCTATAGTTTAGTTGCAAAATTCAATGGCGAGGCAGTGTCCTCGGTGTCGGTCCAGATTTTTTCTTATGCCAAACCGACCTATAAAATAGAGGTTGAGACGGAAAAAGAAAATTACTGGGTCGGTGAAAATGTAATCTTTAAGGTCAAGGCTTTATTTTTTGACGGTACTCCGGTTAGCGGCTTAAAATTAAAATATGATTTAAATTGGCGAACCAGCAGCTCGGGCGTTGTCGCGCTTAACGACCAAGGCGAAGCCGCGGTAGAGTATAAGCCGGAATATTTTTTCGATAATAGCGATGACCCCAATTATTATAATTGGACTTATTATCCGCGGAGCCTGCAGATTGATTTTTCTCCGGCCGCGTCCGAGGAAGGAGAAATCAGAGGTTCTAAAAGTGTTTCTGTTTTCGGACCGGATATTCATCTCCAGACATTCTCCGATAAAATCAAGGGCAATAATTATAAATTTGAGGCCAAGGTGAATAAGATTGATTTAAATTCGAGCGATTATATCGCCGCGCCGAAGCAGGGCCAAGCCCTCACGGCTAGAATCGTAAAAAATTATTACATCAAAAATTTTATTGGTGAAATATACGACCCGATCTACAAAGTAAAAAATAAGCAATATCGTTATGATCTTAAAACAGAAGAAGTTGCTACGATCAGCGGGGCTACCGACGCCGACGGAAAATGGATTTTTGAGAAAGAATTGCCCCCGGTTGAATTCGGCTGGTATAGAATTATTTTTTCCGGAAAAGATGCTAACGGCCGCGACATTAGGTCTTTGACTTACGCCGGCTATGATTATTACCCGGGCGGAAATATTAGTTTAAGCCTGAAAAATTCCGATGCCGATAAAAATAGTGCCGGCTATAAAGTTGGAGATAAAATTAATTTCGAAGCCTTTACCCAAGGCGAGGGTGAGCTCCTAGATAAAAAAATTCTTTTTTACCGTTATACCGATAAATTGAAGAAAGCGGAAGTTAAAAGTGATTTTAATTTAACCGATGTTTTTAGCGATGATTTTGTCCCTTCGGTGCGTTATACCGCCGTTGCGCCCGGTCCGAATGGATTTATAGAAAGCGGTTCGGAGTTGGTTGATTTTGATAATAATGAGCGAAAGCTTAACGTTGACATCAAGCCGGATAAGGAAAAATATCGTCCGAAAGACAATGTAAAAATCGATTTTAATGTTAAAGACAAAAATAAAAATAATGTTAAAGCGGCGCTTAATGTCGCTTCGGTGGATGAAGCGCTTTTTAATATTTTATCTTATTCTGATCAAGGCGAAATTCTAAGCATATATTATTCTCCATTATCATCTTGGCCGGTAACGAAGTCTACTATATTTTTTTCCAACAGTTCTGGCGCGGAAAGGGGCGGTTGTTTTGTCGGCGGCACTTTGATTAAAACCGTTGAGGGCAATAAGCCGATTGAAAATATAAGAATTGGCGATACAATTGTTACGCGAAATTCGGAAATTGACCATAACGAAACCAAGGCGATTGTCCAGGGAATTTCCAGCCATTTAGTTAACGGCTATATTTCTTTGAATAATAACCTGAAGCTAACGCCGGAGCACGTGATTTATTTAAACGGAGAGTGGCAGATGGCGGCGAAAGCTAAGATCGGGGATAATCTTTTAGGCGCAGACGGCAATGTTGTAAAAATCAGCAGCATTGAAATCATACCCGGCAAAATTATGGTTTATAATATTTTAGTCGGGAAGTATCATACCTATTTCGCTTCAGGAATTTATGTCCATAACGCGGAAAAGGGCGGCGGCGGAGACGTCAGGACTAATTTTATTGATGTGCCATTGTATAAAGATGTTATTACTGACAACAACGGCAACGCTTCGGTTGAGTTTAAAGCGCCGGATAATATTACGAGCTGGCGCGTGACGGTTAACGCTTATGAACCGGAAAAGATGCTGGCCGGTTCAAATTATAAATTAGTTCCGGTCGGACTGCCGCTATTCGTTGATGTAGTCTTAAATAAGTTTTATCTCGCGGGCGACGCGCCCATACTAAAATTGCGCGCCTTCGGCACGGAATTAAAAAATAATGTTCCCTTTGAATTTTCCTTAAAAAGTGCGGAGCTTGGCTTGGATAAAGTTATAACCTCAAATTCCAGCGAAGTTGAAATTCCCACCGGAATTTTAAAGGAAGGCAAATATAAAATTACCGTTGGCGTCAGTCAGGCCGGCCTTAAAGATGCGGTGGAGCGGGAAGTTAATGTGGTGGGAAATTATTTCCGGCGCGGAGTTTCCGCCAAAACGGAAATATCTAATGCGCAGGCGCAAATAAAGGGCAATCCCGGCGGGTTTACCAATATAGCCTTTGTTGACTCCGGCACGGGCAAATATTTTGACGACATAATTTTCGCGTCTTTTGCAGGCGATTTGCGATTGGATCGCTATACGGCCGCGTTTTATGGCCGGAAATTACTGGAAAAATATTTCGGACAAAGTCCGGCTGGAGATAATCTTGACTTAAGCGCTTATTACAAAAATGGTTTATCGCTTTTTCCGTATGGCGGCGATGACTTGGAATTGACCGCGAAATTATCCGATCTAGCCGGCGATTATTTATCGACTAATCTGCTTAAAGGTTATTTAAACGCCGCGACCAGGGATAAAAAGGCGGATATAAAAAGAATCAGCATCGCGCTTTATGGTTTAGCCTCTCTAAAAGAACCGGTGTTAGACCAGATTGAATACTTAAAAAATAGCGATAAGCTTGATAATGAAAGCCGGGTTTATCTGGCCTTGGCTTTGGCTAAATTTGGCGCTCTAGAAAACGCTCGCGAACTATATAATAGTCTTGCCACCTCTTTTAAGGAATACCGGGGCGGATATTTATTAGAAGTAAGCAATGACGAAAATCATAATTTATCCGTTACCGCTATGGTCGGGGTTTTAGCCTCTTATCTTTCCGAGCCAGCCGGTTTAGAAAAAATATGGACGGCGATTGCTACGGCTGATAGTAATAAGGTTGCGATTGAACTTGAAAAAATGATGATTATCAATAATGAATTAGGGAAAGACAATCCGGGGAAGACGGCGTTTTCCTATAAAACTTCCAATGGATCAGGCGAGGTGGATTTAAGCCAGAACAGGAATTTTTGGCTTTATTTGTCGGAGGCTGATTTGAATTCATTGACTTTTTCTAATGTTTTCGGAAAACCGCTGGCTATTTCTTTTTATGAAGAGAGCGCTGATCAAAATAGCTTGGTTAAAAATAATAACTTGAAAATTCAAAGGCAATATCTGGTTGACGGCGCGGTAACGAATGAGTTTAAAGAAGGCAGCTTGATTCAGGTTCGCTTAAGCCAAAGCATCGGTCAAAAATTGCCAGATGATAATTATCAAATGATTGATTATCTCCCGGCCGGGTTGAAGCCGATAACGGAAACCTACCAGCCGTATATGGGCGGTTATGATAGCTGTAATTCGTTTTGGCATCCGATTAAGATAGTAGATAACGCGGTTTACTTTAATACCGGGAAAAACGAAAAATGTCCGACCATAACCATGAGTTATTACGCGCGAATAGTTAATAAGGGTGAATTCCGGGCGCAGCCGGCTCTGATCCAGTCAGTTAATCAAGCAGACATATTAAATATCTCCGAAGAAAAAGTTATAATAATAAAATGAAAATTTTAGTTGTTTTAGTCTTAAGTTTTATATTGTTTGGCCAAGGGGTTTTTGCCGCTTCGGTTTATGATTATAAGGATTTTTGGGGCTTAATTGAAAATAGTTTGGCTAATAAAATCGTCCGGTCGAGAAAATCGGTTCCGAGCGCCGGGATTACTTCGCATCATCTGCCCACGGCCGCGCCACTAATCGCCGAATTTTATCTTAACCTGAAATCGCGCCGGCCGGAGATTAAAAAATTTATTGTTATCGGACCGGATCATTTTGAAAAATGCCGGGCTGATTTTTCAACCAGCGCTGAAAAAATAATTACCACTTTCGGTAATTTATTGCCGGATAAAAAAATTGTGGCTGACCTGAAAAAAATGGGCGCGGGCGAAGATATGAAATGTTTTACCGGCGAACACGCCATCGGCGTGGAAGCTAATTTCATAAAGAGGCTCTATCCGGACGCTAGCCTGACGCCGATAATTTTAGCTTATCGGGCGCGAGGCCGTAATTTTAGCCAGCTGATAAAATATCTGGCGGAGCATAAGGATATATTTGTCATCGCCAGTCTGGATTTTTCACATTATTTAACTAAAAACCAGGCTGACACGATAGACGCCGTGACTAAAAAGAAAATTGAAAGCTTAGATAGCCGCTGGCTTGAGTTAAAAAACGTTGATTCGCCGGCGACTTTAAAATTGATGTTTGATCTGGCCCGTAAAAGAGGGGAGAAGGCGGAAATTATCAGTCATAAAAATTCCGCCGATTTTGACGGAGATAAAAGTTATACCACAAGTTATTTTGATGTCTTTTTTATGAAATAATTGTTGAGTATAGTTAAAATATTGTTTAATAATAGTAAATTTTTTTTGACAGATCACTTAATCAAGATTATAGTTAGATTGTATTAATCTAAATAAAAATTTATGTTTTCAAACAAAATTATTATTATTTTGCTTAGTGTTTTTTTATTAGCCGGTGCGGTTTTTTTAGGGGTTTTAAGCTGGCGGAATATAATCCAAAAACAGCAACCGCAGGTTAATCAGATTAATGTTGAGGCAGATCTCGGACACTTAACCGAGCCCAGAGAGACAAACATAACCGGGATGCCCATGACGTCAATTGAAGAAGCAAAAAAAGACGGAGAAATTGAGTGGCTAGCCGCGCCGGTAAAGTTGGGGGATTTAAAGTTAGTAGAATATGCTGAAGATTCAGCCGGCATGTCGTCCATAGAATATTATAAAGTGGCCAGCATGGATAAGGGAGAAGAAATTATTAATGAATTTATCCAACCGCAAAGCCCGGCAGGCAAGCAAGTTATTCGTTTTAAAAAAACTGCAGACGGGAAATATTTTTTAATTAATAAAAACTCCGAGTTTGAAGGCAATGATTTTAAAAGCAATGTGGCGATTGATAAAGAAACTAACATAGAATCTTTGGACGCGCCGGCGAAATTATTAGTAAACGGCATGAATTTCAATAAAAAGGATTGGTTTAATAAAATGCCGCTGGAATGGAATACATTAATTAAAATAGCTTCAACCGAAAATGGAGATTTTTTTAAAAAACTTACGGCCGATGATTATAATTTGTCATATGTAGAATATGTTTTAAAAATGCCTGACACCACCGCTGTATATTATGATATGCCGTTTGATTTTTTAGCCGGTGACAATTCTTTGATTGTGAATCTTAACGCTGACAGCCAAATATTTAAAGATAAAAAATTTAATGCTGCCTTAAGCAAGGGCTGTTCATTAGCGGCTCCGATTATTTCTAATAGCGATTTAGCAGATCGTATTTATCAAATTGGCACGACTAAGTCCGGCAATCCGCTTTATGCTCCGAAAGACACAAGTGACGATTTATTTAAAGCGGTTTATGATGTATATAAAATTGGCAGGGACGGAACGACTGATTTTGACGGCAATCCGGTTCTAACTTTTGAAGAATTTGCGGCGAAAAAACCAGTAATAGTTTGGCGCGACGCGCTCGGCGATTACCATGTTTTTTATGATAGTGAATATTCCGCATTAGCTGAATGCGGTAAGCCGGTTATATATCTTTATCCGGAAATCGAAACTGACGTAAAGGTGCAAGTCGGCGCTAAAGTTAGAATTAGCGAACCTGACTATGGTGAAGGCTGGAAGGTTACCGCTAATTCTGATGGAAAAATTATTAATTCAGATGGTGCAGAATACGGAAATTTATATTGGGAAGGCTTGGGTCATGGCGATTATCCGGCGATAACGGAAGGTCGAATTGTTAAAGGCGAAAATATCGAAGTTGAATTGAAACATGATTTAGCGGCTTTAGGATTAAATAAAAAAGAGTCGGCTGATTTTATGGAGTTTTGGCTTGATAAGATGCCTAAGACGCCGTATATCCGCTTAACCTGGCTTGATACGGCCGAAATGAACGAACTGGCACCTTTAGCCATACAACCTAGGCCGGACACGGTTAAGCGCATATTTTTAGATTTTGCTGGTCAGAACACAACCGAAACTAAATTAGCACCACAGAAGTTAAACGGATTTGCGAGAACCGGTTTTACCGTGGTTGAATGGGGCGGGTTGTTAATTGGAAATAGATAAAAATATTGGCTTGTCGAAAGATGTTCCTTAAAATAGCCGGCTGAAATCAGTAATTTTTTCGTTGCGGAACTCCCCCGGGTCAAGCCCGGGGTCAGACAGTCCTCACTTCAAAAATTGCTAATTTCAGCCGGCTGTTAATTAATTGTATAAGTTTATAATTTTGTATGAAAATAAATAGGCTGGTTTTAATAATTGCTTCTACGATTGCGCTGGCTTCGGTTATAATATATTTTTCGATTGCATTAATACAAAACGAAACTAGTTTTGTATTTTTTGTTAAACATAAAAATGCCGAACTGGCGGCAGTCTTACCGCATCATGATTTAGTAAAAGACGTTAGGCGTAAGTTTATGGAAAAGCTAAGTTTAGAGTCGCAGCCTAAGACAATTATTTTAGTTTCGGTTAATCATTTTAATACCGGCTCGAGCGAGATTATTACGAGCGATGAAGATTGGCTAGTGGCTAACGGAGAAAAAATAATTACCGCGGATACGGCGGCGATTAATATGCTAATGGATATTGGGTTAGCAAAAAACGAACCGGCCGCGTTTATCGGCGAGCATGGTATTAGAAATTTACTTGGCGAAATAAAAGAATTTTTTCCCGACTCAAAGCTCGTACCTTTAATAATTAAAGAAACGGCTAAGCCGGAAGAAATTAAAAAATTAGCTGAAGCTCTAGAGTTAAATTGCTCTGACTGCGGTTTAATCGCTTCGGTGGATATGTCGCATTATCAGCCGGCTCATTTAGCCGAAATTCATGATGCAAAAACTCTGAGGATATTAACCGCTTTAGATGAAGAACAAATTTGGCAGTCCGAAGTTGATTCAGATGCCGCCTTGGCCTTGCTCGTAAGCCGGGCAAATTTTAAAAATTTAAATTATTTTAATCTTTTTGCGCAGACTAACTCTGGTTTGTTAGCGCAGAATTTTGAAACCGAGACCACAACGCATATTTTAGGAAATTATACTGTTGGTGAGCCGATTAAGATGGATGATGAAATAACCTTCGCTTTTGCCGGCGACGCTATGTTCGGGCGAAATGTTGGTGATAGATTTCAGAAAAATGATTTTTTAGATTTGTTTTCCAACTTAGGTAATCGCACTTTTTGGGGAACCGATATTGCCTGGCTGAATTTAGAGGGTCCGGTTAGCAATAAGGAGGTAATTCAGAATCCGAACGATAAAAGTTTAACGTCATTTAATTTTTCTAAAGAGACTATAGAAGCTTTAAAATATTTAAAAATTACTACGGCCGGCTTAGCTAACAATCATACTTTAAATCAGGGCATGGCCGGATTAAATAAAACCAAAGAAATTTTAGAAGGAGCAGCCATAGACGCCAATGGTAATCCTAATAAAATTGATAGCACTAGCGTAACGCGGTATAAACAAGGCGATACAACCGTGGCGCTTATAGCCGTAAATGCTCTGTACGGTATGACCGCCGGAGTAGAGGAGTTAATCGGAGAAGAAAAAAGTAATAATAATTTTGTTATTGTTTTGCCTCACTGGGGAAATGAATATCAGCCGGTTCATAGCGCGACTCAGGAAAAATTAGCTAGAAACTGGATAGGGGCCGGAGCAGATTTAATAATCGGCATGCATCCGCATGTTATTCAGGACGCGCAAATTATAAACGGAAAATTAGTTTTTTATTCTTTAGGCAATTTTATATTTGATCAGATGTTTTCTAAAGAGACGCAAGAAGGCTTAATACTCTCCGGCGTTATCAGCGCGGGAAAATTAAAAATCGTCTTAACGCCGATAATCAGCAAAAAGATGAAGCCGGAAATTATGCGCGGCGCGGATAGGCAGAAAATAATTGATATGATTTGCCGCCCCTTAGGTGACTATTGCAAGGATGATATTGTAGAAATTTAGTTTATTAATGTATTTGGCGCCCTCTCTATAAAAGATGGCGCTTTTTTTATTTTTAAATTCTCTCTAAGTTGAAATATTAGTTTAAAAATGATAAAATTCAGGTATGAATGAACTGCAACAACTAAAAAATGATATTATCGAAATTAAACAACGCAACGCGCGGGTTGAAGCGGATAAGGCCTGGGAAACTAGCCTATTCCGTAAGATTTTAGTGGCGGTTTTAACTTATGTCGTTATAGTCCTGTTTTTTGTAGTAGCTGAATTGCCTAAGCCTTTTATTAATCCAATTGTGCCGACTTTAGGCTTTTTGCTTTCCACTTTGTCAATTTCTCACTTTAAAAAGCTCTGGATTAAATGGAATATAAAAAATAAATAATTTTATGAACGGACAAAACCGAGAAGACATAATGCCGGGACTGCAAGTCGCCATTGTGCAAAAGCACCATCAAGGCTCGGGCAAGTTAACTTACGGCATGGTCGCCGATATTTTAACCAGTTCGCCTACCCACCCGCATGGCATAAAAGTGCGCTTAGAAACCGGGGAAGTCGGGAGAGTGCAAGAAATTTTAAGTTAAGGAAGTGGATTCCCGCCTCCGCGGGAATGACAAGTAAAATTCTATGTGGCAAGTTTATATATTAAAATGCGCGGACGGGACTTTATATACGGGCATAACCACTGACGTAAATAGGCGAATCAAAGAACATAACGGTTCTGTTTTAGCCGCGAAATATACTCGGGCACGCCGCCCGGTAAAGTTAGTTTTAGCCCGCTGGAAGAAAAATAGGTCTTTGGCCGCTAAAGAAGAGCGGCGGATTAAAAAAATGACTAGGCAAGAGAAGCTTAAAATGATAAGATATAAAAGTTAGAAAATAAATTACCGCCTGCGAGGAAAAATGGGGGCTTATCCACATATCCACAGGGGGAAAATAAATATTTTAATCCAAAATTAATAAATGTTCTAATTTTTTAGAAAAAGTATTCTAAAATTAGCCAAAGCCACTAAACTTGACCATACTATATCTAGTGGTATAATTAAATCAACGGATACAAGATATGGATATTTGCCCCACTTACTAGATAAAGCACTTTAAACTGATTTTAAGTAAAATAGAGTGCTTTTTTGTTTGGCTTTAAGATATTCAATCTAAACTTCAAAGGAGAAGAAATTATGCGTTGTCCAGTCTGCTATTATGAAGATTCAAAAGTAATAGATTCGCGCGTCGCCTCGGATGGTCTTTCCATCAGACGCCGCCGTGAATGCCTAAAGTGCGGCTTTAGGTTCTCGACTTATGAGGAGGTGGAAATTTTGGATTTGGCGGTAGTAAAGAGGGATGGCCGAAAAGAATCATATTCACGCGAGAAGATTGTTAAAGGCTTAAGGAGGGCTTTAGAAAAACGGCCTATTACCGACGACAATTTTAAGAAGATGATTAACTCGATTGAGCGAGACTTGCAAATTTTAAGGAAGAGCGAGGTGACAGCCGGGGAAATCGGACAGATCGTCATGAAGACTTTAAAAAAATTTGATCAGGTTGCCTACATCCGTTTTGCCTCGGTTTATGAATCATTTAAAGATGCCCATGAATTTAGAAGAGAGCTCAACAAACTATTAAAAAATAAAAAAGCTGGAAAAGCTTAAATCCTATGCAAGAAGCCCCTATCATGCAAATTCTAAAACGTTCAGGCGAAATCGCGCCCTTTGATAAAGCTAAATTAGTTAGCGCAATTTTTAAAGCCACTGAAGCTGTTAACAAGCCAGACTTATTTTTAGCACAGAAATTTGCCGATCAAGTGGTCGCGCGAATAAATGAAAAATTTCATGCCAGAAGCATTCCGGCGGTTGAAGAAGTACAAGATATGGTCGAAGAAATTTTAATTAAGAATCGCCAGATTAAAACCGCCAAAGCTTATATTTTATACCGCGATCAAAGAGCTCGTCTTCGCGAAATGAAGTCCATGATTAATTCAGATGAATTAATGGACGGCTATTTAAAACAAAGCGATTGGCGAGTTAAAGAAAACTCTAACATGAGTTACAGTCTGCAAGGCTTAAATAATCATTTAGCTTCGGCCATTTCTTCCAACTATTGGTTAAATCAAGTTTATACGCAAAATATAAGAGATGCTCATAAAAATGGTGATTTGCATTTGCATGATTTGCAGCTTCTCGCCCCTTACTGCGCCGGCTGGGATTTGCGCGAACTATTAATTCGCGGTTTTGGCGGCGTGGCCGGGAAAGTTGAAGCCAAACCAGCCAATCATTTAAGAACGGCCTTAGGCCAAATTATTAATTTTTTCTATACTCTGCAGGGTGAAGTCGCCGGCGCTGAAGCTTTCTCCAGTTTTGATACTTATTTGGCGCCGTTTATTAAATATGACAATTTAAGTTATAAAGATGTTAAACAAGCGCTTCAAGAATTTTTGTTTAATATTAATGTGCCGACCCGCGTCGGTTTTCAGACGCCTTTTACCAATATCACCATGGATTTAGTTCCCGGTTCGACTACGGGTGAAGAAAATGTCATAATCGGCGGTAAAATAATGCCGGAAAAATATAAAGAATTTCAAAAAGAAATGGATATGATTAATTTAGCTTTTGCTGAATTAATGATGGAAGGCGATGCTAAGGGGCGGGTCTTTACTTTTCCAATTCCGACTTACAATATCACTAACGATTTCAAATGGGAGTCGCCGGTGGCCACTAAGATTTTTGAAATGACGGCTAAATACGGCATTCCTTATTTTTCCAATTTTGTTAATAGCGATATGAATCCTGACGATGCGCGTTCAATGTGCTGCCGTTTGAGGCTTGATAACCGGGAATTAAGAAAGCGCGGAGGCGGTTTGTTCGCGGCT
>Ga0172379_10006451_pt1 | contig 15711 bp, 21 predicted proteins | sample GrowelOW334metaG_FD_119756 | JGI IMG/M metagenome (GOLD analysis project Ga0172379, IMG submission 119756) | Groundwater microbial communities from an aquifer near a municipal landfill in Southern Ontario, Canada - Groundwater well OW334 metaG | ecosystem: Environmental > Aquatic > Deep... | reverse complement strand
GGATTTTCATCTGAAAAAGTAGAACAAGATGCATCAAACGTATATTCTTCTCCTAATTTGAAACTTTTTACTTTTGATGAATCCTGATTGAAACAAACTGTTGGTTTTGGAATGTCACGAAAAGTGATCGTTTTTGTTGTACTTGCAGTTAAGCCATCTTTTGATGTTGTAATAAGTTTTATCTCAAGAGAACCCCCAACCTTTATTGTAGGTGAACCTCCAAAACCACCTCCACTATACGTAACCTTTTGTCCGCTCTTAGAATTACTTCCATTAAAATACCATTGATACTCACTTGATTCTTTTGAACATGCTGCATCCAAACTTAGATTGCCTTTATAATATACATTCTCTGCGTATTTATATTTATCATCTATGGCAAAGCACGGCTTCGACTCCTTTTTTTCGTCCTCATTACTATTTTTCTTTTTTGATTCCTCTTTTTTCTTATCAGATTTCTTTTTATCATCAACCTCTTTTTTTGTATTATCTGTAGCAATCTTTGTGTCACTTACAGCAATATTTTTTGATGTATCTTCCTCCTTTACATTTTCAGTAACTACTACTTCTTGCGCATTTTTAGGTTCAATCGTCACTGCCTCTTTATTTTCCTTCGGCGTCAGCGTTTCTTCAGCAACATCACCGGGTTGTTGAATTAAAGCCTCTTGTTTCACTTTTGATGGATAATAAAAATACGATCCAATGGCAATTACCCCAAGAACAACTACTGATGATACAATTTTTACTACTAATCCAATATTTTGCATAAATTTAGATTGAAGGTTTTATTAGAAACAAAAAAGGACAACCTCACTGGTTGTCGCACCCAATCAAGCAGATTATGCCTAATTGTTTTAAGTAAGGTTGCCCTATTTTCAGGCACAATCTTACCCTTGCTCATTATAGAGCAAGCTTTTTTGACTGGATGCGACATTGATAGATTACCACTAAAAGCGCTTAGAATCAAGATTTGTATGATTAGGGTGTATAATAGGGGTAATTAATGAAAATGAATATGAAAGAGAGTAAAAAAATATCGCCAATGAGAGGTAGTGAAAAGATGGAACAATTAGTACATGATCTTACAAAAAATAAGGATTTTATGGATCGTGTTGCAAAAGCAAGGGGCAACTTAAATCCCGAAGAAAGATCTATCCAACTTATGGAAACTTGTGAATTATTTGGCATAGATTGGGAGATTTTCAATTACATCAACGAAAATGCTCCAGAGATTCTCACGCCGCTGTCTGGCAAGTTAGACATGTGTGTAATAGGCTACAACACAGAAGAAGATTTATATGGCACACCACTTCATAAGCCATCAGAAAAAAAGCTCCATCGAAAGGCATATCCCTCTGTTATAGACATCAGTCGCTTTGCATCAAAAGAATCTGTTCATAAATTTATTGATTCTCATTGGAAAGATATTGAAAGTTGGCGTCAATTTGCGAATGGCAAGAGCACAACTAAAAAGTTTCAACCAAGACCAAATGCTAAAATAAGCGCATTTGCTTATAAGAATCAAAAAATGGACAGGAAAACCTTACTAAGTAAAGTCAGAGAAAAATTTGGAAAAAATAGTTCATTTAATTATGATAACCTAAATACAATAATAACTGATGAAAATAATCTTAGAAATAGTGATTTAAAGATGAAAAGTAGCTAACTTAAAGCAAAGGTTTATCATACCTAGATAAATCTTTATACTAAATATTTTATTACATCTATCCTGACATTACAGTCAGGTTTTTTAATTTGTATGAATACAACGAATATGAGTAACAACGACAGGTATTTCCAAACGACGAATTTTTATCAAGCAGTCTTTCTATTCGCCAAGGGTGTTGAATTGGTCAATGTAGACAAGACTATCAGTGCAAGACGCGCAACTTTTGTCTTCGTAAATTGCCCGGAAATTGAAGAATTACTACAAGCATTCGACTATGGGAAAGAAAATGACCCATCCGTCATGGTCGATATACGGAAAATAGCAGTGGCTACGCGCACGCTCAAGGAGAAGCTTTATCAAGATCAATTCTAATCTCATCCATGCACATAAGCAAAGAGCGTATTCTAGAGCTCCAAATCATCATTAAAGAAGCCTACGGACGAGATATCGATTTCTCGCAGGCTTCACTTATCGCCAATGATATGGTGGGCTACTTCGATCTCTTGGCTAAACTTAATCATCAAAACAATGAATATGAAGAATCTATCTCAATCTAAAACAGGGTGCGGAAGTGTCAATACGCTAGCAGACACATTGCTTCAAGAGCGAGGGAAATCATTACCGCGATATACAGAAAGGGATCTCGTCGAAATATTTTCACCTCCGAATGAAATGATACAGATAAATCTGGAGAAATACACAGAAAAATACCAATACAAAAGAAATCATATCAAAGAAGCTCTGCAAAGGGTATATATCGCCACAGCTGATGATTTCTCTCGATGGTTCGGTGAAACGGTTATTAAGGTGTTTCTATTGCCTGACCTTGAAAAATACACTCGCCATAGAGCACGGCTCAAAAGACTGCTTACTATACTTAATCCTCAAAACTTGAGAGAAATCGCTACTCAAGAGGCTCTTGAGAAAGCAAGGCAATACCCTATTTATGAAATAGCTAAGCATCGACTTGTATTGCAAGTCCGCGGAAATAAATCATCATCTCTCTGTCCTTTTCACGAGGAAAAACACGCCAGTTTCTATATTTACCACGAAACGAATACCTTTCATTGCTTCGGATGCCAAGAATCGGGAGATGTAATCAAACTCACTATGCACCTCTACGGCGTTTCATTTAAGGAAGCAATACAGATACTCCAATAATTCAATAAAAATAAGCATATGAATGAAAAAGATCCAGCCTTTGAAAGCCTTAAAGATCAGGCTCGACAAGAGATTGGTGAGAAATCAAGAGAAATTGCATCGGAGATACTGCACGACGGAACAATTATCGAAATGCTCTACGATCAAAAGGAAAGAGCTACTTCACTCGCCATATACAAAAACGAGAGCATAAAAATACGAAAAGTTTTCGATTATGACGGAATCAAACTCAAACCCCATCCACCAACCAAAGACCTCTTAAAAAACAACGTGCTCCTCTTTCCATCCGAACCCAGAGAGTATGGCTCGCAAGTCGAACTGATAACTATCATTCAAACATTCATTCACCAATATCTCTCTGTTTCACCTTTTTTTGAAAAGATTGCCAGCTATTACGCGCTGTTCAGTTGGATACATGATGACTTCAATGAACTCCCCTATTTGCGAGGACTTGGCGACTACGGCACGGGAAAATCACGAATGCTTCAAGTGATAGGATCTATTTGCTATCGTCCCATATTTGCCAGTGGAGCAACGACGGTATCCCCTATTTTCCGTATTCTCAACGACTTTCACGGCACACTCATCCTCGATGAAGCAGACTTTAAAATATCTGATACAACAGCGGAGATGATCAAGATACTCAATAGTGGTTTTATGAAAGGAATGCCAGTGCTTCGAAGTGAGGGTAATAACAAAAAAAGTTTTGATGTGAAAGCCTACAATGTCTTTGGGGCAAAGGTAATTGCCACTCGCCAACTCTATAAGGACACCGCGCTTGAAAGTCGAATGATTACAGAAGATATGAATCTGAATTTCCCGAGACCAGATGTCCCCTATAATATCCCAGACTGTTTTTGGGATGAGGCTTTGGAAATACGGAATCAACTTCTTATGTTTCGCTTTCGCAACAAAGGGAAAAGCAAAATTAAGCCAGAACTGGAAGATCGAAGTATTGAGCCTCGACTGAATCAAATCGCAGTGCCTTTAATGAGTATTATTGACGACGATGAGCTTATTCAAGACATTAAAAAACAGATTAAGGAATATAACGAAAATATCAAGACGGATCGGACGCTTGGCTATCATTACCAAATACTCGAATCTATTTGTGAACTTATTGATAGCGACTATTCTCATCCGACTATGAAACAAATTGCAGAGGTCTATAATCGAGATCTTGGGTATCAAGAGACTGTCACAGCTAAAAAGATGGGTTATTTCGTAAGAAAGATGCTCGATTTGAAAACTGAAAAAACTCGGGATGGCTATGTGCTTTCAGAAAGTAATAAGGATAAAATTGAAATTCTTCGAAAGCGGCATGGTATTAACAAAATTAGTGAAGATGTGAACAATGTGAACATTAAAACTAAGTGAGTTTCCCATGCATACTTCATTTAAAAGCCTGTTTAATTAACTGTTATGTTGTACCTTCGGGAAAAATGATGTTCACGAAGGTCACAAGTGCAAATATATGACAAAGAAAATTGTTAAAAAAGAAAATTTTCAGACAGAAAAAGTTTATTCTGAGAAGGAGGTAAAAGGAATATCTATATTTTCGCTTAACAGCACTATAAATGGCAGTACCGAAATAAAGCGACTAGCAGAGAAAGATTTTCCGAAACTTTCCTATGGAGAAACAATAGATAAAGACGTCAAGGCAACTATGGAGAAAGTTTCTATGGTGTATAGCCAAGAATCTGGGTATGCACTCTTGATTAGCGTAAGTCATGACTACAAAGGGTTCGCACTCCAGTTGCGAGAAAGTCTTCAGAAAGAATTTGACTGCAAAACAGCATCAGAAATAGCACTCGTTGACCACGCTGTAAATGCGCATATACGCGAGCTCTCTCATTCCACATTACTTGAATTACGAAATACACCCCGATGGATTAGCCGTGAGAAAGTTGCCTTACTTAGTTTTTACTCAAAGGAAATCGATCGTGCGCATAGGCAATTTATTTCAGCAATAGAAGCATTAAAATCTATGAAGCAACCAGCACTGAAAGTAAGCATCAAAACCAATAATGCTTTTGTTGCCCAAAACCAGCAGAATAATAATTATTCAGAGCAAATCAATGAATCCAAATGATTTCGGAAAAAAATTATTAGTCGATCAATGCCAGAAGATTAAGTTATCGGACTTTGTAAGAAAGGCGCGTACAGAACTTAGAGAGGCGCTTATTCTTTCATCTATTCAAGCCGATGGTTATTCTTTCCTGCTAAAGAAATCTGAGACGGGATTTGGAGGAAAACGGTATTGGTTTAGCTGTCCGCTATGCCATAAGCGCGCAGGCGTGCTCTATAAACACCCTTTGAGTCAAAGATTGGGTTGTCGTACATGCTTAAACCTAGATTACAAAAAGCGACGCTTTAATGGAATGATTGAGAACATCTAATAAATATGCTCACAGACACTGACATTCAAGAATTTCAAGCACTGTACCGAAAACACTTCGGGAAAGACTTGGATATGGATGAGGCAAGAAAGATGGCTGAAGATGTCATCCGCCTAGTTCAAGTTGTCTATGCGCCAAACAAGATACAAGACTCTAGGTATGGACTCTAACAAGAAAAAAGCGTATACTGTAAGCACTTACCTAACTTATACTCACGGATTTTATATTGTCTCCAAAAAAGGGGCAGTCTCGCCGACAAATCATCCGTGATAAGTTGGGTAAGTCGAGACTGTTCCCTTTTTGATATACAATTATATGCAACCAAAAACTGCCATCAAATACTTCGTCTATATACGAAAATCGAGTGATCGTGAAGATGCGCAAACTTTGAGCATTGAAGCACAAACAAGAAGTCTCACTGAGTTTGCCAAAAATGCAAAGATCAACATCGTCGAGACTTTTGTGGAATCCGCATCAGCCTACAAAACCGGTCGTCCAAAATTCAATGATATGCTTGCACGCATTGAAAAAGGAGAAGCAATGGGCATATTAGTTTATCACCTCACCCGTATTGCACGAAACAGCTTTGACGGCGGGCGCGTGATCTACCTCATGGATGAAGGTTTGATACAAGAAATCCGCACACCGGAAAAATCTTATTGTAGCACTATCGGTGATGATAAATTTATCATGCAAATACACTTTGCCATGGCGAAAAAATCATCGGACGATACCAGTCAATTTGTCAAAAGAGATATTCAAAGCAAGCTCCTCAAAGGTGAATGGCCTCTTTCTGCACCTCTTGGATATCTTAATGTGGACAAATACGGACGCATCACCGGATACCGCTATAATAACGAGAAGCAGGTGCTTTTGGAAAAAAGGGCACAAGAAGAAAATCGAACAGTGAGGCGCATGGAGCCTGATCCTATCCTCGCCCCGATACTAGAGAGAGTCTTTTCGATCTACGCAACAGGCGCGTATTCACTAGATGAGATGCGAAACAAATCTTTTGAAATGGGTTTGCATGGATTAAGGAACGATACCCTTTTGAGCAAAGCGACTCTGCAACGCATTTTTTCAAGTCCTGTCTACTACGGAGCGATTCCTTGGGGAGATATAGTCTACCAACCGGAAAACCTGCCAAAAGAAACTGTTCACATGCCGATTGTAAGCAAGGCTCTGTTCCAAAAGGTGCAAGATGTCATGAATAACAAATCAAAACCACGTACGCAAATTCATCATCATGCGTATACGTGCCTTTTCAAATGCGGTGAATGCGGAGGGATGATCACGGCGGAATTGCAAAAAGGTACGGTGTATTACCGATGCACTAAAAAGAAAAAGAATTTCAATATCAAATGCTCCCAGCCATATCTTCGTGAAGACGATCTCGTGGTGCTTATGGAAGAAAAACTTCGTGAGCATATCATACCCAAAGATTTCATCGAGTGGTCGCTTGCGAAACTGAGCAGAAACAACGATATTGAAGATAAGAAAACTCACACTATTCTCGCCCAACAAAGAAAGCAACTGTCTCAAATAGAGATACAACTGTCACAATTGCTCAAACTGAAAATATCCCCCAGTAACGCAAACAACGATCTCCTTTCCGATGATGAATACCTTGCCCAGAAAAATGAGCTTTTAAAAGAAAAAGTGACTATTCAAGAGAAACTTTCGGACACGGAAGGCAATGTCTCAAATTGGCTCGAACGATGCGAACAATTCTTTGATTTTGCCGTAAACATCGAAGAAAAGTGGGTTCACGGCACTCCGGAAGAGAAAAAGATTATCTTCTCCATTATATTCGGCTCGAACTCCCTTTTGAAGGATAAGAAACTGCTTGTGGAAGCCAAAAAACCGTTCTTTCGAACGGCTTTAGTAGTTGATTCTTCACATTGGCGGGAGCGACGGGACTCGAACCCGCGACCTTCTGCGTGACAGGCAGACGCTCTAACCAGCTGAGCTACACCCCCGTAATTTCATACTTCGCTACTCCCTGCACAAAAAAACACTCATACTGAGGAGTGTCTCTATTGTATGGCAAAAGGAGCATTCCGTCAAATGGAATATCAACCCTATTTACCCGGTTCACGCGGCCCAAAATCAAGTCCAAAGCGCTTTTCAATCCAATCCAAGACGCCCGGCCCGGGGATAAGGTTGAAACAGATGGGAAAAGCATACAAAAAGAGGGCTGTCGGGATCGATACAAAGGTCATCACCATACCAAGAGCCGTCATAATCGGCGTCATAATCATACGGATAGTCGCCTTTTTTATCGTTCGAGATGACACGTGAGCCGTATCGATTTCATCCGATGCAAGCGCATATCGGAGCATCGCATAATTCATAATGCCCAAAAGGAAGATATTGAAACCATATACTATAATGGCAAGCGTGGTATGCGGATAAGCACCGACCACATGAGCCGAAAACGGGACGAAAGACAAAATCGCAAGATAGGTCATATTGAGTTGTATCATAATACGATTCACATTCTTGATAAAAATATGAAACAACGCATTGTGTGCAACCCAAAACATATCCAGTACGATAAAACTTACCGCATACGTAAGGAATACCGGTATAAGACGTTGCAATTCTTGCGCCAACGCTACGCCGGCATGCGGACCGGGCAATCGAAAATCAAAAATCAGCACCATCATCACAATCGCAAATACACCATCGGAAAGTGTTTCAAGCCTGTTTTTGTTCATAAGACAATCGGGATATATTCTTGATACACGCGTCTTTTGCTCCCAATGTTCAATGTATTATCATTATATACCACAGCGCGCCCGAAAAAGCAAGAACCGCCGGGCGGGCGGTTGCTTCAGAGATCGCTTTGTATGTAAGTAGCAGGAGAGAGATTCGGACTCTCGACCTCGGGCTTATGAGTCCCGCGCTCTAACCAACTGAGCTATCCTGCCAAAACAATGAGGCGGCGGGGATACCGCCGCCATCATTTTGCTATTCACTTTGTTCCCTCCTCACTTTGTTGCGGGGGTGGGATTTTCCTCCGGACCTGGGTTGTCACACGAGGTGTGTCAACCCTTCAAATCCCAACGTAAGTCAAAAACTTGACTTACTCCCTCCTCACTTTGTTGCGGGGGTGGGATTTGAACCCACGACCTCGTGGTTATGAGCCACGCGAGCTACCAGACTGCTCTACCCCGCTATTATATCGCTTTATCTCAACTTATCAAGAATATCACACAAAAACCCTTTTGTAAAGACTTGATTTCAATTGGAAATTGAGATTTGATTACCGACCATCCCGCACATAAAGTGCGTCCTTGTGGGTGATTCAGGATTCGAACCTGAGACCTCGACATTATCAGTGTCGCGCTCTAACCAACTGAGCTAATCACCCCCAATATACAACATAAAAATATAACCCAACGGTTATATAGCCAATTGTAGCAGGAATAGAATAAAAATCAAGAGGCATCGAGCCATTCCTGCAAGATAAGCCTGGCAGCCTCCTGATCATCGAGATTCCTATTCTTACCGCTTGCCAAAAGATTCGATTGTGCCATTTTGGTGGTAAACATTTCCCGGAAAAACTCGACTTTTACACCACATTCCTTGGCAATTTTTTCACCAAATGTGCGCGCGTCATCGCCTACTCCTGCCATATGAGCATACGTCGATGGCACGCCCACCACTACCGTTTCAATAGCATACTCCTGAATAATTTTTTGGAGAGCGCTCACAAACTTGTTATTGTTTTGTATAATCGAGTGCGCAAAAGCCATCCGAGTCTCCTCATCGGCCAAGGCCACTCCCACTTTGGCTTTCCCCCAATCCAATCCCAAAAAATATCTTGTCATATATAGAGAGAAACTGTCATCCTGAACTTGTTTCAGGATCCCTGCAATAGTACCGAGATGCTGAAATAAATTCAGCATGACAACTTTTTTTAATTATCGAGTCACAATTTCCACTCCATCTTTAGAGAATATGATAGTATCTTCGAAGTGCGCGCTCAATGAACCGTCGGCGGTCACATAGGTCCATCCGTCTTTACCGATTTTTACATGATATTTACCCAAATTAATCATCGGCTCAAGCGCAACGGCCATCCCTTCGCGAAACAAAATATCATCCATTTTTCGGCTCACATAATTGGGAATATACGGTTCTTCGTGAAGTTCAAAACCAACACCGTGCCCCACGAGTTCGCGTACTATTGAACATCCGTGCGATTCTGCATAGGATTGCACTGCTCCCGCATAATCGGAAACGCGTGCCCCAATCTTGAGACGAGAAATACCCCGCTCCAAACTTTCACGTGTCACATCCAGTATCTTTTGCGCCTCGGAACTTATTGAACCGACCGCAAATGTACGAGCCATATCGCTCACCATACCGTCAAAACGCAATCCCATATCAAGTTTGATCAAATCTCCCTCGCATAGTTTACGATCCCGACGAGGAATGCCGTGCACCACCTCATCATTGAGTGATGTGCAAACAGATCCTGGGAAAGGTTTCCCGTGAGACGCCCCATAACCCTTGAAAATCGGGATGCCTCCCAATTGTTTTATCTTTGCCTCAGCCAATTCATCCAATTCACCGGTACTGATCCCCGGTGTGATATTCTCGGACAAAAGCTTCATCACCTGCGCCAAGCGACTGCCGCTCTGACGCAATGCCTCCAATTGTTTTTCATTCTTAAGCCTCATACAACATTTCATTAAACCTGACAGTTACAGAGCAACCTCAATCATAATATCCTTAAAAATCTCGTCGGCACTTTTGGTGCCATCCACCTGCAGCAATTTTCCCTTTGCGCGATAATGCTCGATAACCGGCATTGTTTCCTCTGCAAATACTGCCAATCTTTTATGCACGCCCTCGGGAGTATCATCCACGCGCTGCTCCAACCCACCACCGCACACAGAACACTTCAATGTATGTTTCGCAAGCTCATTGGCGTGTATGATGTAGGCCTTATCGCATTTGACGCAGGCAAAGCGTGAAGCGATGCGATCTACCGAAACTTCCTCGGGAAGATAAATAAAGATAACCTTATCAATAGTCCTCAAGTAATGCATAAATACATGTTCCACTTCGTCAATCTGACTGACGCGTCGCGGAGCGCCATCCACTACCACACCCTTATCGGATGGAATTTTTTCCATTTCATGGTCAAGCACATTGCCTACTGTGATATCCGATACCAACTCCTTGCGAACATTGATGGTTTCATACAAAGCTCTACCGAAAACAGTATCCTCGCTCGATACCTTTCTCAATGCGGCACCCATATCGATATGCTCTACCTGCAATCGCTCGACAATCAAACGAGCTTGCGTGCTTTTTCCTGATCCGGCCGGTCCCAAAAGAACAAGGTTGTATTTAGACATAAAAAACAAAACATAAAAAAAATTAATAGCGTTTTATTTGCGCATTTGAAATTTTGGATATATTGCCAATAAGAAAGTGTTTTTTCTTGCCGGGTCGAGTACGCCAATGGCTTCAAAAAAATCTTTCCCGTTGGCAATATACGTTCGCTGTGACTCGTTATTAATGCAGATCGTCTAAAATTAATGAGTTCCTACACCTAAAAGCCATCGTAATTTCGCATAGTAATCTGACTCTGGATGTGTTTGACCATATCAAGCACCACCGCCACCACGATCAAAATACTCGTTCCACCCAATGCCAATGATTGTATACCGGTCATATTTTGCACAGCAATCGGAAGTACCGCAACAGCACCAAGAAACAAAGCTCCCGCCAGTGTAATACGATTGATAATAAAATAGAGATGCTGCGCTGTCGAATTCCCGGGACGAATACCGGGGACATAACCGCCTTGTTTTTGCAGGTTATCGGAAATCTTTACCGGATCAAACACAACCGCGGTATAGAAATAAGTAAACAAAACCACGAGAGTAAAATACAAAGCCCCGTAAAACAATTGATTCTGAAACAGCGCATTGACCTGACCGGCAATATGCGCCACGTTCGCGTGACTGGATTGCATCAGAAAACTCGCCACCATCCCCGGAACCAAGATGAGTGAAACAGCAAAAATAATCGGGATCACACCGGCCTGATTGACACGCAAAGGCAGATGCGTAACCGATGAATTTCCTCCGTATGTCTTGTCTCCGCGCACACGCTTGGCATAGGCTACGGGAATATTGCGCTGCGCTTCATTGATCATAATAACACCCGCTACCGTTATCAGGGCAATCAGCAAAAAGACGATATAAGTAAATACTTTCGTCGAGTCGAAATCGGCCAAGAAACGAGTGGCGGTCGTGGGCAAACCGGAAGCGATTCCGGCGAAAATCAAAATCGAGACACCGTTACCGATACCTTTCTCCGTGATGAGTTCACCGATCCACATAAGCAAAACCGTACCCGCTGTTGCGGTGGTTACGATAGCGATCGTATCAAAAGCGGAGACCGTGGTAATAACCTGCTGTGACTTCAGCAAAGAAATCATCCCAAATGACTGCAGCATCGCAAACGGAACCGTCAACCATCGGGTAATCATATTGAATTTTTGGCGACCGGCTTCACCCTCTTCTTTGTACATCTGCTCCAACTGAGGTACGATAGTCGTGAGAAGCTGCATAATAATCGATGCGGTAATATATGGAGCCACACCTAAAAGCACGATGGAAATATTACTCAAGCCGCCTCCGGAAAAAACGTTGAGCAAACCAAACAACTGATTGCTGTCAAAAAACCGCTGGAGCTGATTAAAATCAACGCCGGGCAAAGGGATAGCGGCAAGCAATCGATACACCACCAACACGCCAAGAATAAACAATATCTTGTCGCGCAATTCCTTAATCTTGAAAATCTGAGCCAATTTTGCCATCATATACTCTCATTGTAACACATATTACAGATAGAATCGAGAAAAAAGAGGCCTATGCCTCTAATTTTCTTCTGTCACTATCTCAATGAATCCGCCTGCTTTCTCTATAGCGACTTTCGCTGTTTCTGAAACCAGTAGTCCCTGCGCGATAGTGAGTTTTTTTGTCAGTGTTCCGTTCGACAAAATCTTAATACCATTCTTTACCAAAGATTCTTTGATCAGACCCTTGCTTACCAAAGTCTCGGAAGAAACAATCTCGCCATTCTCAAACCATTTCTCGAGAGATGACAGATTGAAAACTGATTTCTTCGGATGAATAGATTTGAAACCGCGAACTTTTTTCAAGTGATCTATCAAAGAAGATCGTCCTCCTTCAAACAAGGGATCAACATTGCCGCCGGAGCGAGCCTTTTGACCCTTCATTCCACGGCCGGAATAGGTTCCTCGCTTACCGCCGCGTCCGATACGCTTCTTGTCTTGCTTCTTGGGAACTGTGAGTTCATGAATCTGCATAACACTGCCAGGACTTACACATTTGGCACATTTCGTCGTTCCGATCTCCGGTGCGCGACACCGTACCATATGTACGGCTTACTTGCGCTCCTCGATTGCGCCTAGAACTGCGTTCAAATATGTAAGTCCTGTGAAATATAAATATATTACTTCTCTGCTGCCGGTCGTGGTGCCCTCGGTGCTTTCAAGCTTCTCAAAGCCTCGATAGTAGCTCGAGCCACATTGAGTTTGTTGGAAGCGCCCAAAGACTTTGAAACGATGTCTTTGATACCCGCCAAATCCACTACCGAACGTACAGCACCGCCGGCGATAACACCGCGTCCTTCTCCTGCCGGTTTCAAAAGCACTTTAGCACTTCCTAATTTCTTGAATACGTCGTGAGGAATAGTCGTTCCCGCAATCTTGATATCGATAAGGTTTTTCTGAGCATCATTGTATGCTTTCTGAATAGCATCAGAGACATCCGATCCTTTCGAAACACCCACACCGACCTTTCCCTTGCGATTCCCAATGACCAATGTCGCACGAAAACGGAATCGACGACCACCTTTCACCACGCGCGTCACACGAGCCAGATCTAAAAGCTTCTGATCAAACTCGGGCTTTTCTCGTCTTCCAAATTTTTTACCTTGTTTTGCCATAAATCTGTCGCCAATAATGATACTTTAAATAAATTTCTGTGTCTGAAAAATGTTCTCTCTAGAAAAGCAAACCACCGGAGCGAGCACCCTCGGCCAATGACTTGACGCGTCCGTGATAGCGGTAACCGGCTCGATCAAAGACGGCTTCTTCGATCTTCAACTCTATACATTTCTTTGCGATCAATTTGCCCACCTCTTCCGCGCCGGCAACAGTATTCTTTACCTTTTTACCAAGCTCACTTAGGCTTGCGGCGGCAAGTGTACGTCCTGTTTGATCATCAATAGCCTGCACCGAGATACCTTTCAAACTACGAAACACGGCCAATCGTGGACAAGTGCTTGTACCGGAAATCTTGGCACGCACGCGCGCTTTTCGATGGAGTCTCATTTTTTCACGGGTCTGCTTTTTCATAATCGCAATGCTCACTTAATTACCTGTTAGGCTGAAGCCTTCTTACCTTCCTTTCGTCGAACCACTTCACCGACATATTTGAATCCTTTTCCTTTGTACGGTTCTACCGGCTTCAAGTCACGGATCTCCGCTGCCAATTGACCGACCTTTTGTTTGTCAATACCTGACACGGTAAGGACATTACCTTCAATCTTAACATCCAAATCCACCGGAACAATCACCTCAACCGGATGGGAAAATCCCAAAGCCAGTGTAATCTTCTTGCCAGCGACCGCCATACGAAAACCGACGCCGTTGAGCTCCAATTGTTTTTGAAATCCGGCAGTGACACCTTCAATCAAGTTGGAGAGAATCTTGGTCGTTGTACCCCAAATGGCAGATGCCTTCTTCGAACCGCCGGTTTTCTCGACAGATACCGAGTCGGAAGCGATATGAAGCGTAACTTCATGATGATGGATAAACTCGAGAGACCCCTTAGGTCCGCTCACCTTTACCACATTGGCATCAAGTTTCATCTCAACTCCTTGTGGGATAACGACTAATTTTTTACCTATTCTACTCATACGATTTGAATTACAAACACTCAATAAAATTACCGGCCTTCAAAATTTACCACACTTCGCAAAGATACTCCCCGCCCAATCCCTGACGATACGCGTCGCGTCCTGTCATCACACCCTTGGATGTGGAGACGACAGCGATACCATAGCCATTCTTCACTTTTTTAATATCTTCCTTTTTTACATAAATACGCTGTCCCTCGTGACTCACTCGTTTAATCTCGCGAATAGCCGGATCTTTTTGAGTCTGGGACACCTTGATATACTTCAACCCAATGCGAATATTTTCGAAAATGCCTTCACTTTCCTTCTCTACTTTCTCTACAAAGTTTTCTTTCTCAAGAATGCGCGCGATAGACAACTTTAATTTAGATGATGGCATAACCACCTCTCTATGCCCTGCTCTCTGAGCATTGCGAATTCGAGTTAACATGTCTGCGATTGGATCTAACATAACGAAAAAATTAATTCTAGCGCCTTTTAAACTGATTCAAACTTCTCTGATTAAAACTCTACCACGACGATTTCTTCACTCCGGGAATCTCACCTTTACTCGCGAGCTCTCGGAAACAAATTCGACAAATATCAAATCTTCGAAGATAACCGTGTTTGCGACCGCACTTCCAACAACGCCTCACAATGCGGGTTGAAAATTTCGGTTGTTTTCTGGCGCGAGCCTGGGTTGATGTCTTTGCCATATCTGCTGTTGCTAATTACTAATAGTTCACCCTTTTTTAATTAACTTCTTTGGTTTGCAGTGGAAATCCCAATGCCCTAAACAATGCTATGCCTTCTTTATGATTCTTGGCTGTTGTCGTAACATTGACTTGGAATCCAAAGATGGTCTGCACTTTTTCCGGAATAATCTCCGGAAACACCATATGCTCTTTAAGTCCCGCATTGAGGTTACCCATGCTATCCACTGAGCTTTCCGTGATACCTTGGAGGTCTCTCACGCGAGGCATCGCCGTCTTCACGAAACGATCCAAGAAACTCCACATACGCTCCCCTCGAAGGGTGACGCGAGCACCAATTTCCTGATTCTCTCGAATCTTGAAACCGGCCACCGCTTTCTTGGCCTTCACGAGGACAACCTTTTGACCCGTGATAGCTTCCAAAGAAGCGATGATTTCTTCGATGCGCTTCGGCTCTTTCAAAAACCGACCCAAACCAACGTTCACCACGACCTTTTGAATTTTCGGTATAGCGAACACATTAGTATAACCAAACTTTTCAATAAGCATTGGCACTGCCTTTTTCGTATAGATTGTCTTGATAGATTCATGTTTCATAGGTATTCCTTTGCTACAAATTTCCTTACAAATGATACTTTACAACGTTTCAATTAAATTTCCTTTTGAGCTCTTTTGCTGATTCTTATCTTTTGATCACCCTCTACCTTGTAACCAACTCGTGTCAGCTTGTCAGTATGAGGACACACAAGCATCACATTGGAGATATCGATCGGAGAAGCGATTTCGATTCGCTGTCCTTTCTCACCTTCCTTGC
>Ga0172379_10006450_pt1 | contig 15711 bp, 16 predicted proteins | sample GrowelOW334metaG_FD_119756 | JGI IMG/M metagenome (GOLD analysis project Ga0172379, IMG submission 119756) | Groundwater microbial communities from an aquifer near a municipal landfill in Southern Ontario, Canada - Groundwater well OW334 metaG | ecosystem: Environmental > Aquatic > Deep... | reverse complement strand
GCGGTCTCGGATACGGCTCCCAGAGCCAGCTCCGTTTCCTCCCGGAAGCGCAGACCGACTTCATTTTCGCCGTGGTGGCCGAAGAGCTCGGTTTCGTCACGGTCATCGCCGTCTTTGGATTGTTCCTGCTCCTGCTTTCGCGCGCCCTCCGTCTCGCCCGGAAGAGCGAGGACAACTTCACGCTGTGCCTTACGGTCGGTCTCGCGGCCGACGTCACGATCGCGGCCATGGTGAACACCGGGATGAATCTCGGGGTCTTGCCGGTGACGGGCATCGCCTTGCCGTTTCTCTCCGCCGGCGGTTCGTCGCTCCTCGCCACTTGGCTCGCGGTCGGCATCCTCGAGTCTGTCGCGGCGCGGACCGAGGGCGCGCGAGGCACCTTCGCCGAGTCGGCGCCGGGGATCGAGGTGGAACTGTAATCGATAATCCTTTTTCCGTATGTCAGGACGCGGCGAAGGCGGGCATGACCGCGGTCGTGCCGGCGAGAGCGAGGAGGCGGCGAAAGAGGCCAGGGAGAGGAAATTCATGGATCGCGCGAGGTTCCTGGCGGCGGTCTTCATGGTGTCGCAGGTCCCGACGCTCGAGGCTTGCTCGTTCTCGATCAGGTTAGGGTCGGATACGCTTTCGGGCATCCCCGACAACGAGCGTCCGGCGGACGCTCCGGAGTCGCTCCCGACCTACAAGGAGATGGCCGACCGCCTTAAGGGCGCCGTCGGCGAGGACGTGCTCGCGTATTCGCTCCAGATGCAGGGGGCTTATGCGGAACGGCCGGCCGTCCCCGGGTCGGCGCCTCGCGTCTCCGGTTTCGAGGAGCTGGATATCCCGGATCGGATGGTCGGAGAATTCGTCTCGGCTTACCCGCGTTCGTGGACGGCGAACGTCGGCGAAGTGTCCTTGGTGCCGCATCTCGTCCCCGTCAACTATCCCGGCCTTGAGGGCTGGAGCGAGTTCGGTCATTGCGAGCGTTCTTGGACAGGGGATCCGATCAGGATCGAGTTCACTTCGGAGGATCTCAAGCGCGGCGATGGGGTGAGAGCCGGGAAAGTCCGCGAGTTGTTGGGGTCGATGACGCACGAGTTCGCGCATGCCGCCGATTGGTCCGCCAATCCCAAGCTGGACGCGAGGCGGGTCCTGATCCTCATGTTCATGACGGAGCGGGCCATCGCGGACGGCGACAGGCCGAAGTTCGACTATCCCGAATCGATCAAGACCAAGGATCCGTCGGGCAAACAAGCCGAGACCGCGACTCGGATGAGCGAATATTTCGCCGAACTCATGACTGTGGCGCTCGATGAGACCGAAGGCGACGGTTGGGACGCTTGGCGGGACTCGTTCGAGGACAGGTTGGTCGATCGTTACGGCGCGAGCGACAGAGCCGCCAGGGCGAACGTCGGCATGGTGCGCCGCTATTTCGAATGGACGGAGCCGGATTTCAAGCCTTGGCGATCGGCCGCTTTGCGCGGCGAGGTCGGCGCGCGCATCGAGGATGAGCATGTCTGGAGGAGCGTCGGACGCGAGATCGACGGCGTGAAGGATGCCGAGATTCGCGCCGCCCTGCGCAAGGTGCTCGAGGACCGGGCGCATACGGTCGATGACGCCAAATACGAGACTTGGCGCATCACCGGATACGGCTCGTACGGCAAGTATCACGGCACCGACGCGACTTTCTCGCACGAGGCCGTACGCGACGACCGTGCGGTGAAACTCATGTTGATGTGGCCTTTCAGGTCTATGGTCTCCATCCTCGAGGCGGTGGTGGTGTCCCGGAACAACCGGTTCGTCTTACGCCTCTCCGATCCCGGCCGCTACGACGTCAGTCTGGGCAATGCCACGGTAGAGGACTTCTCCGCCGAGCTGGCGGCGCTGCCGGCGGGCGAACGCGAGGAGATGAAGCGTCTGCTCGTCAGGCTCATCGCCGAGGGGAGCGCCAAGGCTCCCGGATCGGACGTCGAACTGTCTTTGACCGAGTGACCGGCCGATGGTATGTTCGGGATAGGGAATGACGCCCCCGGTATGGGTATCGAAGGAGGAGACCAATCGTACCTGGAGAGGCTCGTGACCTCGTCACGGTGCTTCTTCTGCGGCTCGATCCGGGGGTCGCTCTCGGCCGGGATGATCGAGGATATGGGCGACCGCAAGCTCATGCATATCGGCTGCGAGGCCTGCGGCCACGCGGTCATCGCCGTCGTCACCTTTTCGGAGGAGGGGCTCTTCTCCGTCGGGCTCCGGACCGACTGCACTTCGAAGGACGCCCTGCGTTTCCTGGCCCTCCGGCCGCTCCGTGCGGACGACGTCATCTCCGCCCATGAGGCCCTGGCCGACGGCGATTCCTTCCTCGAGACCTTGCGCGGGGCGCCGTGATGTGATAGAAACGCCATACCGAGCCTGCCGGATACCGGTGGCGCAAGAACTCGGGCCTAGGCCCGGTTTTCGTTTCCGACGGCGTTTCCGGCCCGAAAAAATCAGGTATTCATACGGAATCTCAACCTATGCAAGAGTACAAGTTGGCGGCCAAGACCCGCACGAAAATGAGCAAAGCCGTGAAAACGCTGCTTAGCGCTGGCGTGATTCCGGCTGTCATCTACGGCCGCGGGGTGGAGAGCCGCTCGATCGAGGTCGAAGCGATCCCGTTCCGTAAGATATACGGCACCGCCGGCGAATCCTCGCTCGTCGACCTTTCGATCGACGGTACGGAACCGGTCAAGGTGCTGATCCACGAGACCCAGTCCGATCCGCTCAAGAACACCTTCTCCCACATCGATTTCATCCAGGTGAACATGAAGGAGAAGCTCACCACCGAGATCCCGTTCGAGTTCGTCGGCGAATCTCTGGCCGTCAAAGGCCTCGGCGGCACGCTCATCAAGAATCGCGACAACGTCGAGGTGGAGTGTCTCCCGAGCGACCTCGTGCACGAGATCACGGTCGACATCGGCAAGCTCGCGACTTTCGAGGATGTCATCCGCGTCAGGGACCTCGTCTTCCCGAAGGGCATCGAGGTGTTGAGCGACCCGGCCGACGTCGTCGCCATGGTCACCCCGCCGCGTAGCGACGAGGAGATGAGCGCGCTCGAGACCAAGGTCGAGACCAAGGTCGAGGACGTCAAGGTGGTCGAGAAGAAGAAGGCCGAAGACGAGGAAGCGGCGGCGACCGAAACGCCAGCCCCCAAGAAATAAGGCGAGACGCCCTCCGGGAACGGAGGGCGTTTGGTATACTACGGAGCGTAAGCGAAAGCTAAAGCATAAGGTCGGCGCCGATCCGGATCGGGTCGGTCACGTCTCGCTTCCATGAAAAAAATCTTTCCGACGAAGAAGGTCGCGATTTGCGCGGCGGTCACGGTCGGAGCGACCGTCCTCGTTTCGGTTATCGCCATCATCGTCCTGTCGCTCGACGGCAGTCGGAAGCCGACGGTCACGGTTCCGATCGCGACGGCTTCCTCGAGCTCGTCCGAGACGCTGCCGTTCCGCGATCCGCTCACGGGCGAGCCGACCGCGAACGCCACCTCGTCGCGACCGGTCGCGGTGATGATCGAGAACCATGTCGACGCCCGTCCGCTTTCGGGCGTCTCGAAGGCGTCGCTCGTTTTTGAAGTGCCGGTCGAAGGCGGCATCACGCGGCTCATGGCGGTGTTCGATTCGGCGCGCGAGGTCAAGGAGATCGGTCCGGTCCGGAGCGCGCGGGCGTATTATCTCGATTGGGCTGACGAGTTGGATGCGATGTATGTCCACGTCGGCGGATCGCCCGAGGCCTTGGACAAGCTGAAGAGTCTCGGACTCCGTGACCTGAACCAGTTCTTCTGGGACGAGGATTTCTGGCGCTCGGGCTCGCGGGCCGCGCCGCACAACGTCTACACCTCGACCGCACTCCTGCGCGGCGCCATGGAGACGCGCAAGTGGGCCGACGCGCCGCAGGTCTCGAGCTGGCTTTTCGCTTCCGCTTCCTCGACCGCCGTCACTTCGACGTCGGAGATCGTGGTGCCTTTCTCGACGTCTTCCTACACCGTCCGTTGGCGCTTCGATCCGCTGCACGGCCTTTATCTGCGTTCGGTCGCGAACGCCGCCGCGAGCGACAAGGACGGCAGTCGCGTGAGCGCGACGAACGTCGGCGTGGCTTTCGTCGAGAGCGCGGTCGTGGACGAGGTCGGACGCCTCAAGTTGAAGACGGTCGGCCAAGGGAGTGCTATGATGTTCCGTGACGGTGAAGTCTCGCTCGGCACTTGGGAAAAGGCGTCGGTCGGCGACCGGTTGCGTTTCTATGCCGCGGACGGATCGGAATTCGTCTGGCGGCCGGGCGCGACCTGGATCGAGATCGTCCCCACGGGGACCGAAGTCACTTATACGAAGGACGGCGCTTCTGTCGCCGCCGACGGCAATAACTGACCACGATATGCAAGACCGAAAGGAGGGGTCGTCCGCGAAACAAGGGTTCACGTTGATCGAACTGCTGGTCGTGATCGCGATCATCGGCTTGCTTTCGACGATCGCGATCGTCGGCATGAACTATATCCGTCAGCGCGCCCGGGACACGAGGCGCGTCGCCGACATCAACACGCTCCAGAAGGCGCTCGAAGTCTACATGACCGCGAACACCCGCTATCCGGTGGTGGCCGCCGACGTCTGTATCACTGGCTCGGATTCCGTCTCGACGGCGCTCAAGAGCACGGCGACGGTCTCGAACGTACCGACCGATCCGCTTGTGGCTTGGGCGAGCGATCCGAGCAAGTGTTTCCTCTACAAAACGAACGACGGCACGAGCTACGAGCTTCGCTACACGCTCGAACTGAACACTCCGGTAGGCACCGCTGGCGATCACACGGTCAAGTCGTAATGCATCGTCCGACGTCCGAGGTCCCTCCGCTTCGCCCGACGCTTCGGTCGGGATGACAAAAGAAAAACCCCATCTGATGGGGTTTTTATGTATCTATTTCGATGATGCGCGTCTTCTTCGCCAGGTCGAGATGACGCCTGGTCTTGGCTTTCGGCCAGCGCCGACGGACGAGACGCGTCATCGTTCCGTATTGCTCGGGGTGTATCTCCGCCAAAAGGACGAAGCCGCCTCGTGGTCTCGTTTTTTTCAAGACGGCGAACAGTTTGCGGTACGCATCGAGCCCGTCCTGGCCGCCGTCGAGCGCGAGACGCGGCTCGAAGTCCCTGACTCCGGGGTCGAGTTTTCGCCACTCCGCGGTCGAGACGTACGGCAGGTTCGCGAGGACGAGCAAACGGCCGTCTCGTGGCAAGTCTTTCGGCAACAGGTCGCATTTCACGAATCGGATCAGTTTCGAGACGCCGTTCGCCTCCGCGTTCGCCTTCGCGAGCTTCAACGCGACAGGGGAGAGGTCGGTGGCGGTGATCGTCGGGGAGTGGAGAGTAGGGAGTGGGGAGTGGGCGGACACAGGTTTTAGATTTTCGTATTTCGAAATCGTCTTTGCCACAGCCACGGCGATGGCGCCGCTGCCGGTCCCGACGTCGACGATCGTCGTGCCGGTCCCTCTCCCCACGGTGGGAGAGGTTAGGTGAGGGGGTCGTCGGTAACACCCTCCCCCAGCCCCTCCCATCAAGGGAGGGGTGATGACCGAATCGTCCCACTCTCCACTCTCTTCACCACGTCGCTCGCGAGCGACGTGGCAAGCTCTCCACTCTCCCGCGATTTCGATCGCCCTCTCGACCAAGACCTCCGTCTCCGGTCGCGGAATCAGGCATTTGTCTTTCTTCACTCTGAAATCAAGACCGAAGAATTCCTTGTGTCCGACGATATAGGCGACCGGCTCCTTGGTCAGTCGTCGCTTCAAGTATGAGCGATAGCGGCGCAAGACGGCGGTCGTAAGCTCAAGGCCGCCCGACGTGAAGAGCTTTTCGCGCGTCAGCCTCGCGGCATCTCCGAGCAACACCTCGGCATCAAGAGCGGCGGACCTCGTGAGGCCCGCCTTATTCAGTATCATGATGCCTTCCTTGAGCGCTTCTTTGACGGTCATTTTAGTTCGGCTTCTCTTTCCGTTCGACCTTCCGTATGCCCTCGGACGATCCGGGCGCGTTGAGCAACGTCATGTGGCTCTCGACCTCCTCGTACTCGTTCCTTAGCGCGGCGGTGGCTTCATGCGTCTTGCGATAGGATTCGACGAGCCCGTCCATCACCGCCTCCAGCCGTTCCAGCTCCTTGAGGATATCGACCTGTGCGGGACTGCCCGGTTTCTCGCGTCTGAAGTTCTCGAACAGCAAGTCGAAAATCTCCTTGAGGCGGGTGAATTCCTCTCCGCTCCGATTCGTGAGTTCGTTGGCCTGCAGGAGCTCGGCGTAAGTCCGTTGACAGGCCTCGATCAGTCCCGCTGGCGGTGTCGCTTCCGGGACGTCTTTGTTCTTCTCCTCTTTGTGCATCGCCTCGCCGCGGCTTTCGCCTCTCATGATACCCATATGCGCTGGTCATGACTGGTCTCGCTCGACCAAGTCGATATCCTTATTCCTCGTCGTCTTCGCCCGAGCCGAGCGTGCCTTCGCGTTCCGCGGCCCGAATCGCGCCGACGACTTCCTCGATGTCGCCATCCATGACGCCGGGCAAGTTGTGCCAGCTACGTTTGATACGATGATCGGTGAGACGATCTTGCGGGAAGTTGTAGGTCCTGACTTTCTCGGACCGCTCGCCGGAACCGATCTGCGAGAGCCGGGCGGCCGAGCGTTCGGAACGTCGTTTCTCGTCTTCGAGCTTGAAGAGGCGGGCGCGCAGGATCTGAAAGGCGCGTTCGCGGTTCTGTTTTTGGCTGCGTTCGTCTTGGCAGACGACGACGAGACCCGAGGGGATGTGGGTGAGACGCACGGCACTGTAGGTCGTGTTGACGCTCTGGCCGCCGTGGCCGCCGGCCGTCATGGTGTCGATCCGGACGTCCTTCGGGTCGATCTTGATGTCGACGTCTTCGACCGAGGGGAGCACGGCCACGGTGACGGTCGAGGTGTGGATGCGTCCGGCCTTTTCCGTCTCGGGCACGCGCTGGACGCGATGCACGCCGCTTTCGTATTTGAGATGGCGGAAGACGTCCGTACCCGCCACTTCGAAGATGACTTCCTTGAAGCCGCCGAGATCGGTGCGGTTCGCCGAGACCAGATTCGCTTTCCAGCCGTGACGTTCGGCGTAGCGGCTGTAGAGCCTGAAAAGTTCCGACGCGAAGAGCGCGGCTTCGTCGCCGCCCGTGCCAGCGCGCACCTCGACGATGACGTTTTTGGAGTCGAGCGGATCGGGCGGAGTGAGCGCGTCTTCGAGCCTGGTCCGAAGTTCGCCGAGCTTCTTCTCGAGCACCGGGATCTCGGCCAAGGTCAGGTCCTTGAGTTCCTGATCGGATTCCTCTTTCGAGGCGCGTTGCATGTCCGCGAGCTCCGACTGGACCCGGACGTATTCGTCGTCGAGCGCCAAAGTCTCGTTCGTCCGGGCGTATTCCTGGGACAAGGAAACCAGCCTCTCGGCCGGCGGAGCGGAGGAGAGTTCGGTCTCGATCTCTTTTGAGCGCTGTCTTATCCTGTTGATTTCTTTGGAGATGTCCATACGAGGCGATAGCTATAGGGAATAGCGATAGGGTGAGTCGGGGAGGGGGGCGGTGCCGGCCTATAGCTATTCCCTATTGCTATACCCTCGCCCACAATACAAAAGACCGATCAGTCAGTTCTTTCACATGGTACCAGACCACGAAGAACTTTCCGATCGGTCTTCGAGTATCTACTTTTCGTCCTTGGCGACGCGAGCGGCTTCGCGACGGGCGACGCGCTTCGCGACCTTCTTTTTCTTGCCGCCCTGGGTGGCCGAGACCGAGGTCTTCTTGACCGCCAGCTCCTTGAACTTCTCGACGCGGCGCGCGGTGTCGACGAGCTTCTGTTTGCCCGTGAAGAACGGGTGGCAGGCCGAACAAAGCTCGACCGAGATGTGCTCGACCGTCGAACCGACTTCGTATACCTTGCCGCAAGCGCAGGTCGCCTTGGCTTTCGGGTAGTATTTCGGATGGATTTCCGGTTTCATAGGTGGCAATAAGCAATCGGAGTTTAGCGGTTTCGAGCCGGAGTGTCAAGAATCGAGGGACGAACCAGTAGCCAGTAGCCAGTTGCCAGCAGTCGGACGATGTCGGCCTACTCGCTACTGGCTACTCGCTACTGGCTACGATCCCCCCACAAGATTCTTGACAAAATGGCCGAAATGAGCGATAATTCGCGGTCGTCCTTTGAATCCGACATTGAATGTCCGACACGGCGGTTTCGTCCGTTTCCAGCTTGATTGGACGGGGCCAAACCGCCGTTTCGGACGATAGGCCAGTCGATCGTGGGGATGCGCCCTGCGGACGAGGAAGCCAAGAACCGATGGCGTTTCGAAGGAGACTGACGATGTCACAGCTGTTGCGCAAGTGGCGGGAGGAGAACGGGGTGATCCGATTCTCGGTCACCTCGGACGGGACGACCGGCGAGGAGTGGATCGCGCGCCTGGAAGCAAGGGGTTTCCGGTTCGGAAAATACGCCAAACAAGTCCTCCGTTCGACGGAGTTCGGGCCTACCTCCGGCGTGACCTCGGAGATCGTCGTCCTCCCGGGCGTGCTCTTCAAGGACAGCGAGCGGAGCACCGGGAATATCCGTGCCGAGGCAGAGGGACGACGAGGACTCGGGAAGCCGAGTCTCGAGGTCGCCTGCCTGATCCGGGAGATGCTCTCGGATGCGGACATCGAGGCGATGGGGCTGTGGTGGATCGTCGTCATGCACGAGTCCATCCTCGACTCCGACGGCGGTTCGTGCCTGCTCGACGTGGGCCGCGACGGCGGTGGTCGCTGGCTTGGCGCGCGCTACGCCAGGCCGGGCGGCAGGTGGGCTCGCGGCGACGGCTTCGCCTTCGTCCTCTCGTGAGTCAGGGGTCTCGTGCGTATTGTCTTCCGAGAGGGAGACGATGCGTACGGGGCTCTGATTTTTTTGGCACGTCATTTTTCAGCTGTCATCCCGACCGAAGCGTCGGGCGAAGCGGAGGGACCTCGGTGTCGGCCGACGTCCGAGGGCCCTCCGCTATGTCCCCAGACGGGACTCCGGTCGGGATGACAGGGTAATAACCGGTGACAAAACATGACGTTTCGCCTATACTTCCTCGACATGAAAACCTCGCTTTTCGACTACAAACTTCCCAAGACCCGCATCGCCCAGCGTTCCGTCTCGCCGCGGGATGCCAGTCGTCTCATGGTCCTCGACCGGAAGACCGGGCGCATCAGCGAACGCGTCTTCCATGAGATCGGGGAGTTCTTGAACCCCGGCGATCTGTTGGTCGTGAACGACACCAAAGTCTTTCGGGCGCGTCTTTTGGGGCGTCTCGGGACTGGTGCCGCGGCCGAGCTTTTGCTTTTGCGTCCCGTCAGAAACGACGCCAAGTCCTCGGTCTGGGAAGCGCTCGGCAAGCCGGGGAAGAAGTTGAGGCTGGGGACGATCGTCTCGGGTGAAGGGTGGTCCGTCGAGGTCGTGCGCAAGGGTAAAGAGGGGATAGTCGAGGTCAAATTTCCACTGGGGACGAAAGCGGTGTTCGGTCTGCTCTCGAAAATCGGACATATTCCGGTGCCGCCGTATGTCGCGGATGAACCGGTGCGCGAAAGCGATTACCAGACGGTCTATGCCCGCGAAGTCGGCTCGATCGCCGCACCGACCGCCGGTTTCCATTTCACGAAACGTCTGGTCGCGTCCTTGAAACGCAAAGGCGTGAAGTTCGCGTCCGTCACCTTACACGTCGGCATCGGCACCTTTCGTCCCATGACGGCTGACGATACTGATGAACACAAGATGCACTCCGAATACGCCGAGATTCCGGCTACGACCTTGAAAGCGATCCGTGAGACGAAGCGGCGCGGCGGCCGTGTCATCGTCGTGGGCACGACAGCGATGAGGGCGCTTGAGGGGCTGGCCGAAGCCAGTTGCCAGTTGCCAGTAGCCAGTGGGTCGGCGGCCGCTTCTACTGGCCACTGGCTACTCGCTACTGGCCGCCGCGCTGGCTGGCTCGACATCTTCATAACTCCCGGCTACCGCTTCAAGGTCGCGGACGCGCTCGTCACCAACTTTCATCTGCCTAAGTCGACGCTCCTCGTCCTCGTCTCCGCTTTCGCCGGACGGGAGAACGTCATGCGGGCTTACCGCCGCGCGGTCCGCGAGAGGTACCGTTTCTACTCGTTCGGGGACGCGATGTTGGTCGTCTAGGCCAGTAAGCCAGTAGCGAGTAGCCGGTCGCGAGTAGGCCGACGGGTCGATTCGGCTACTGGCAACTGGCTACTCGCTACTGGCTAAGGTCCCTTGTCTTGACAAACTCTGGTGACGGTGGCGGGGTTGGTATACTGGAATCGTATGGAAAAAGAATTCGAACGGGAAAAGCCGAGCGTGGAGGAGACGCTCGACGTTGTCGTGCACACCATCGACCGCCTGGAAATCGGTCAGATGGAAATGCGGGACGAGATGCGGGCCGGGTTCAAGCTCCTGACCGGGGAGTTGAGCGTGGTCAAATCCGACGTCTCGACCTTGAAATTCGACGTCCACGAGTTGAAATCCGACGTTTCCGTCCTGAAGTCCGACGTCGCCATCCTGAAATCCGACGTCCGTCGTCTGGACGATAAGACCGACCGGATCGAAGCCAAGCTCGACGATGTCGCTGAGACCCTAGCCGAGTCGGTCGAGGATCACGAGCGGCGCCTGGTCGTGCTGGAGGCGAAGGTTTGAAACCGTCCAAAACGGCAACAGCTGGAATTGTCAGGTTTCACGTCATCGATTTCCGTAGTTCAGGTATCTTACGTATCGCGCCACGCCGCTCGCGAGCGACGTGGCACGCGCCACTCTCCACTCTCCGGGCCGGTTGGCCCCTTGACCTTGGGCCCATTTTCGCATATATTGTTGCGGCGAGGCGAAAGCCCTCGTTTTGTTACTAATTCACACGCTCCCGGATGATGCCGGTCCTCCCCGTTTCAGGGGCAAGGCGTCAAGCGAACGGAGCGGAGGCAAAAGGACACACAGACGCATATGGCACAAGTTCCGTCGTTAATGGACATGCTCAAGGCTGGGTTGCACTTCGGGCATCAGAAGTCCAAGTGGCATCCCAAGATGGAGCAGTATATCTTCGGTGTCCGTAACGGGGTCCACATCATGAACCTCGAATCGACGCAGAAGAAGTTGGGCGAAGCGCTCCAATACCTTTCGTCCGTCGCCGAGCGCGGCGGCACGATCCTCTTGGTCGGCAGCAAACGTCAGGCCCAAGAGATCGTCGAACGTGAGGCCAAGCGTTGCGGCATGCCGTACGTCACGAAGCGCTGGCTCGGCGGCACGCTCACGAACTTCCAAGTCATCTACACCCTGATCCGCACCCATCGCGACCTGGCCCGCCAGTTCCAGACCGGCGAGATGGAAATCAAGTACACGAAGAAGGAACAGCTCATGTTTCGCCGCAAGATGATCGAAATCGAAGAGAAGGCCGGCGGCCTGCTCTCCTTGGATCGCGTCCCGGATGTGATGTTCATCCTCGATACCAAGAAAGAGAAGACGGCTTACACCGAAGCCATCTCGAAGAAGATCCCGATCGTCGCGGTCTGCGACACGAACGTCGATCCGTCGGACGTGACCTACGCGATTCCGGCGAACGACGACGCGGTGCACGCGATCGACATGATCATGACGGTCGTCGCCGAAGCCATCATCGAAGGTAAGGCGAAGCGCGTCGTGACGCCGGCCCCGACGGCCGTCGTTAGGCCAGTAAGCCAGTAAGCCAGTCGCCAGTAGGGGGCTACGGAAGGACAGGAAAAATCATAAGCTGGAGCGGTATCGTGGGTCGACGATTCCCGATTCCCGACTCCCGAAATCAAATATGACCGTCGATCCGAAGATCGTGATGCAGCTTCGCGAGATGACCGGCGCCGGCATCGTGGATTCCAAGAAGGCGCTCGACGAAGCGAACGGCGACCTCGCCGCCGCCGCCGAGATCCTCCGCAAGAAAGGCGTCGCCAAGGCGTCCGGCAAGAGCGAGCGCGCTACCGCCGAAGGCTTGGTCCACTCCTACATCCACGCGAACGGCAAGCTCGGCGTGATGGTCGAACTGCTCTGCGAGACGGATTTCGTGGCCAGGACGGATCAGTTCAAGGAGCTCGTCCACGACATCGCCATGCACATCGCGGCCGCCAATCCGTTGTACTTGAAGCCCGAAGATGTGCCGGCCGACGTCATCGCCAAAGAAAAGGAGATGTACGCGTCCGAGGTCGCGGGCTCCGGCAAGCCGGCCGAAATCGTCGAGAAGATCGTCTCGGGCAAGCTCGAGAAGTTCTACTCCGACACTTGTCTCCTCCGTCAGTCTTTCGTCAAAGACGAGGACATCACGGTCGAGGAACTCGTGAAGCAGACGATCGCGAAGATCGGCGAGAACGTCCAGATCGGCCGCTTCGTCCGCTTCGCCCTTGGTGCCCGGTCGGCCAGTTGCGAGTAGTCAGTCGTGAGTAGGTCAGAAAACAACCCCGCCTTTCCGGCGGGGTTTTGGTTTTGTCCCGCGGAAAGTTGTATACTGTAGGCGTTTAATGAACGGACGACGTAAGGGGGAAATCTATGGCTAAGCCGATGATGCCGTCGAAACCGGTCGTGAAGCCGAGTGCGCCGATCGTCGATTCCTGTCGCGGGTCGTGGTCGTGTTGTGGTCGTGGCGGGATGACGTGTTGTTGGTGCATGAAAATGGTCTGGTTGCTCCTTTTTGGAGCGTTGCTCGCGCTGTTCGTCGTGAGCGCGTTCCAGAAACTCCAGATCGAGCTCCTGACCTCGCGCCTCAAGACGATGGAAGGCAATTACTTCGCGCTGGCCTCGATCGAGCGGCGGCTTTTGGGCGGTGTCGAGAAGACGACCGTCGATGCCGCGGTCGGTCCGGTGCAGTCGGTCGGGATTCCGGGCGTGAACGCTACGATAACCGTTCCGGGCGATTGGCAGATGATCGGGGCCGGATCGACGCTCAATTTCAAATACGGCACGGCGACGGTCAGCATCGATCGTCGGACCGTCGGCGACGCCGATCTTCAACAATGGTTCAAGACGACCTTCGGTTTGCCGACGGACTTCGTCGCCACACGCGTGGCAAGCGCCAACAAAGCCGGCTTCTCCGTCACCGGTTCGGATTTGAGCGTCATCGGACCGAATCAGGTCAAGATCGGCGACTCCCTGGCGATGGATATGACCGTCTCGTACCTTAAACAATTCGACCCCGAGTCGTCGACGCCGATGACCCAGCGTTTCGTCGCGATCAAGCGCGGTGGCGACGTGATCGTAGTCGAATCGAACGTCGCGACTGCGGACTCGGTCTCGGCGCGAGCCGCTTTGGACCAGGTCTTGAACAGCTTGTCTTTCAGCGCGCAGTAAGTCTCGGCGACTATCTAAAAAGTCGAGTGACAGGGGGATCAAGGTTATGCCAACGAACAGGAAGATCAGGGTCGCGATAAACGGTTTCGGTCGGATCGGACGGAACACTTTCAAGGCCGCGCTCGAGCGGCCGGATCTCATGAAGCGGCTCGAGTTCGTGGCCGTGAACGACCTCATGGACGCGCCGACCTTGGCGCACATGCTCACCTACGACACCGTCTTCCGCAAGACGTCGCACGCGATCTCCGCGTCCGGGACCGATCTCGTCGTGGACGGGATGAAGATCAAGGTCACGGCCGAGAAGGATCCGGCGCTGTTGCCGTGGAAGGACCTCAAGATCGATGTCGTGCTCGAGTGCACCGGACGTTTCACCAAGAAGGAGACGGCGGAGTTGCACGTCACGAAAGCCGGAGCCAAGCGCGTGATCGTCTCGGCGCCCGTCAAAGGCGGCGTCGAGACCTTCCTCATCGGCGTGAACGCGGACGGGAAGAGCGAGGGTAAGGCCGCGGTCATCAACAACGCTTCCTGCACCACGAACTGCGTCGGTCCGGTCACGGCCGTCGTCGAAGAGGCGTTCGGCATCAAGAAAGCGGCGCTCACGACGATCCATTCCGTGACCGCCGAGCAGAACCTGGTCGACGGTCCGCCGCCCGCCATGCACAAGGACTTGCGTCGCGCCCGTTCCGCCCTCCACAACATGGTCCCGACCTCGACCGGCGCCGCAGTGGCGACGACCGAAGCCATTCCCACGCTCAAGGGCCTGTTCGACGGCATGGCGATCCGCGTGCCCACGATCGACGTCTCGCTCTCGGATTTCACTTTCCTCCTCAAGAAGAAGGCCACGGCCGAAGAAGTGAACGCCGCGTTCAAGAAAGCGGTCAAGACGCCGAAATTGAAAGGCGTGCTCGGCGTATCCGAGATTCCGCTCGTCTCGTCCGACTACATCGGCTCGACGTACTCCGCGGTCGTCGATCTCGAGTTCACGAAAGTCATCGCCGGCGACCTCCTCAAGGTTCTCGCCTGGTACGACAACGAGTGGGGTTATTCGAACCGCTTGGTCGAGATGGCAGTGCGGGTCGGGAATACGTTGTGAATCGAGCAAAAGCCAAAGCAAAAAGCATAAGGCCGGATGAAGCAAAAGCAAAAGCGAAAGCATAAGTCCGACGCCGACCCTTTCGCTTTATCTTTCGCTTACGCTTCGACGCATATGAAGCTCATGACATTCGAGAGTTGGAAGCCGGAGGCGCTTCGTGGCCGCCGCGTCTTCTTGCGGGTCGATTTCAACGTGCCGATCAAGAACGGTCGCGTGCTCGAGGATCGGCGCATCAAGTCGAGCCTGCCGACGATCGAGAAGCTCATCGCCCGTGGCGCCAAGGTGATCGTCGCCTCGCATCTCGGACGACCGGACGGCAAGCGTTCGGCCGCCTTGTCGCTCAAACCGGTCGCCAAACATCTCGCCAAACTGCTCAAGAGACCGGTCGCTTTCTCGCCGGACGTCGTCGGTCCGAAGGTCGAACGCGCGATCGCCAAGATGAAAACGGGGAGCGTCCTCCTGCTCGAGAACCTGCGTTTCGATAAGGGTGAGGAAAAAGCCGATCCGCGTTTCGCCCGCGCCTTGGCCGGTCTCGCCGATTATTATGTCGACGACGCTTTCGCCACGGCGCATCGCGATGCGGCTTCGACGACTGGCGTCCCGCGTTACCTTCCGTCCGCCGCCGGGTTATCTCTCGCGAAGGAGGTCGAGGTGCTGTCGCGTCTCCTCGAGAAGCCTAGGAAACCGTTTTTCGTGCTGATCGGCGGCGCCAAAGTCGAGACCAAGATCGGCGTCATCAAAGCGCTCGCCAAAAACGCCTCGGTCGTGGCTCTCGGCGGATCGCTCGTCGCGCCGTTCCTCAAAGCCAAAGGTTTCCCGGTCGGCAAATCGCCGGCGAGCGCCGCGGACGTGGCCACGGCGAGACGGCTCTTGCGTTCGAAAAAATTGCTGTTGCCGGTCGACGTCGTGACCGCCGTCGGACCGAAAGGCAAACCGGTCGTCCGTGACATCTCCGAAGTCGGCTCGCGCGAGACGATCTACGACATCGGACCCGAGACGATCCGCGCCTACGCCGGTCTCGTCAAGAAGTCGCGGACTTTGGTCTGGAACGGACCGGTCGGCTGGTTCGAGAATCCGCGCTTCAGTCACGGCACCAAGGCGCTCGCGCTCATCATGGCGGCCCGTTCCAAAGGTCCGACTTACGGCGTCGTGGGCGGCGGCGAGACGATCCAGGCCGTCGAAGAACGCGGCGTCGCCGATTGGTTCGATTGGGTCTCGATGGGCGGCGGCGCGATGCTCGAGTTCCTCGAAGGCAAGAAG
>Ga0172379_10006449_pt1 | contig 15712 bp, 9 predicted proteins | sample GrowelOW334metaG_FD_119756 | JGI IMG/M metagenome (GOLD analysis project Ga0172379, IMG submission 119756) | Groundwater microbial communities from an aquifer near a municipal landfill in Southern Ontario, Canada - Groundwater well OW334 metaG | ecosystem: Environmental > Aquatic > Deep... | reverse complement strand
TATTGAATGACGCTAGGTTGTTGCGTGTAACAGAGCCGTTCACCTGGCTGAATGATCCCCCTGCATAAATTGTATCCCCTGTCGCCGAAGCAGCTATTGCTTGAATTACAGTTCCGGTGCTTACATTCGGATTCCACGAGGTTAGAGACATATCAGAGAGAGAAAATGCCGCTAATCTGTTTCTTGAAGTACCGCTAATATTGGAAAAATTACCGCCGACATACAGCGTATTATTTTTTACAACAAGTGAAAGAATATAAGACCCGGGATTCGGATTCCATCCCAGCAAGTTTCCGTTCTTATCATAGGCAGCAAGTCCATTTCTGGTATTAGAAAAGGCACCGTTGCCTGAAAAAGTGAACTCACCACCGACAAATATTGTATCGCCTGTGGGTGAAACGGTAATACAATCAACATGATCATTAAACCATGCATTCCAGCTTAATAGAGCATGCGTTGTTAAATCAAACGCAGCGACTTTATGATGCGAATCCGTTCCATCAATTGTGCTGAACGTTCCGCCGACATAAATACGGTCACTTGTCACTGCTATGCAGCGAACTTCTCCGTTAAACGTGTGGTTGAATCCGTTCAGTGTTTGTGCCTGCAGAGCAAAGGAAAAGCACACAACTAAGCAAAGCAATAGAATATTTTTCATAAAAAACCCTTTCTTATGTTTAATGTTTATTTTATCAAATTCATTTTCATCATCCGGCTGTTACTGCTTTGCTGTAACCGAGCAAAGTATATTCCGCTGGAAAGTTTCGATGCGTTGAATGTTGCCGAATAACTTCCTGCCTCTTTCACTTCATTTACTAATGTCGCTACTTCTCTTCCAATTGCATCATAAACCTTTAGTGTAACATGATTGGTTATTGGTAATTGATAACTGATGACTGTCGAGGGATTGAATGGATTCGGATAATTTTGATCAAGAGAAAATTCTTTTGGTGCATTCGCAATTGTTACTTCTACCGCTTGCGAGTACGAAAATTTTCCATTGCGGTCAATCTGTTTTAATCTGTATAAAATTTTTCCATTCGCATTTTTATCTACGAATGAATATGATTTTGGTACGTTCGTTGTTCCGTTCCCTTCCACAAACCCTACTTTGCCCCAATTATTCATTGACAATTGTCCATTATTCATTGCTTTTCGTTCTATCTCAAATCCATAATTATTCACCTCCGTCGCCGTCCTCCATCTCAACTCAACTCCGTTATGTTTTTGAGAAGCAGAAAACGAAACGAGTTCAACAGGAAGCGGCGCAGTTGAAGCAATCCATGTTGCTCCGCTGATGGTCCCGGAATTACTATTGGTAGATCCATCGTCAGTGATGCTTCCGGTCCCTTCGTCAAATTTCCAATACGCTACTAATCCCGTCTCACCTCCAGCAAGCGGCGTGTGCATTGTTGATTGAATTTCGGATTGTGTTCGTTCGGTATTCCAAATACGGACTTCGTCAATGATTCCATGAAATGGATAAACTGAACTTTCACCCGCTCTATCCGGATTTGCGCCGATAAATAAATTTCCGGTACCGTTACTAGCACTGCTGCCTACACTTTTGCTCGTATCCAACACGCCATTAACATATAACTTTGCAACTCCGCCGCCATAGGTCGCTACGATGTGCGTAAATTGATTGAACGGTACCGTTGAAGAGGTGGACAACAATTGACCGTTGAATACGTTATACAAATAAAAATAAACTCGGTTTCCATGAAGAATCAATTGTTTATCTTCTGCAAAGGCCTGCCACTTTGCAATGATCCATCCGTTGTGCGAAGAATATGGATTGATCCACGCTTCATACGTCAACGAAGTGCCGACAGAAAATGCTGACGTATTTCCCATGCTTACATAATCATCCACGCCGTCAAACTCAAGAGCGTAACCAGCATCGGTAATGCTGGTAGTAGATAAATCATATCGGACAACGGAAACAAAGTAATTTGTGCCGTCATACGAAGAACCGGCGACAACAATCTTTCCATCGCCCTGCAACGTAACATCGGCGCAATTATCAAGACCGGAAATATCAGTTGCAACTTTACCATCGCTGTCAAAGTCCGAATCTAGTGCACCGTCACATGTATATCGCCACACTAAAAAATCGTTTCCGTTTCCTTCTATTGCAACAATTTTTCCGTCGGATTGCAGCGCTACGCGGCTGTAGGGATTAGAGATATTCTTTCCAAGACTTGCCATAACAATTCCATCGCTGCTAAATCCTGTATCAAGCGAACCATCGCTGTTATAGCGCACAACAAGAAGGGAGTCATTGCCACTAACCAGTGCAGTTCCGGCAACGACAATTTTTCCATCCGGTTGAACAACGATTGATGTTGCATAGGAATCTGCACCGCTTATTGGAGTTTTCACCTGCCCATCTCCGCTAAAATTTGTATCTGCACTGCCGTCACTGTTTAAACGAATAACAGCCACGTCACCTGTGCTGCCGCTGCTGTATGTGTGCAGGGCAAGCACAATCTTTCCGTCAGACTGCAGGGCAATTTGATAACACCAATCAATTTGACTTCCGGAAATGGAAGCCGTTACTTTTCCGTCACCACCAAAACCAGTATCAAGCGTTCCATCGGAATTGTAACGAACGACAGCAGCGTGATAATTACTTCCATTATGGAATACGCCTCCGACAACAATTTTCTGATCAGATTGAACTACCACCGAGTAACTTTCGTCATCAATGCCTGCAACATCGGTTGTTACAATACCGTCGCCGCCAAAAGTCGAATCAAGAGTGCCATTGCTGTTGTAACGGATTGTAACAAAATCAGAAATAGAAGAACTTGCCGTAACAACGATCTTTCCATCATTCTGAATTGCTACAGATGGGTAGCGATCGTCTCCACCGACATCGGTAATAGCAATTCCATCACCGTCAAAACCAGCATCGAGAGTTCCGTTACTATTGTACCGCAGTACTGCAATATCGTTCGTGGAACCGCTGAACCACGTGCCTACTACTAAAATTTTTCCATCACTCTGCTTCGCAACTGCGCTGCCTGATGCAGTACCGCTGGAATTGAGCGTTGTAACTTTCCCTGTTGTATTAAAATCGACATCCAATGAGCCGTCCGAGAAACCGCTGCCGCCCGTCGCAAAACAAAGCTCACTCCCACGCACATAACCGCTTGCATTGGTTGCAGCAACACGGAAATAATATTCCGTATTTGCACTTAAACCGGAGAGCGATTTAGAAACTGATGTGTTCGTTGACCCGGTTACCGGGCTTTGCGATGCCGTAACGCTGTCTGAATACGTACCGGAAGTTGTTCCGTATAAAAAACGAACGGTTGTGCTTGAACCATGGGCATTCACCGTACCGTTGAGCGTTGCAATTGTAACACCGATAGTTGTAGCGGCATTCGTTGTTACGGTTGGCGAAGTGAATGGAATGCTAAAACTTAATTCTCCTCCCTGCACATATCCATCTGCATTTGTTGCAGCAACAAGAAAGTAATATGTTGTGCCTTCAGATAATCCTGAGAGCGAGGCAGATACCGATGTGGATGTTGTTCCGCTCACAGGACTTTGTGTTGCAGTAATACTATCCGTATATGTGCCGGAGACTGTTCCGTATAAAAATCGGACCGTTGTGCTTGCGTTATTGGCATTTACGGTGCCGTTAAGAGTTGCTGTTGTTGTCCCAACATTTGAAGCGCTGTTTGTCGTTACAGAGGGACCCGGTTGTCCCATTAATACAGAAACGGTACGTGCACTATTATTTGTAGAAAGGATATCTGCGATTCCGTCTCCATTCACATCGCTGACAAAAACTGCTTCTGCCGGTCCGCCGGTCGTAAAATCTTTCTTTGCGGCATATGTTCCATCACCATAATTCTTTAGAACAGAGACGGTAGCTACGCCGACATTTCCAGCCACAACATCACCATCACCGTCTCCATCACCATCAGCAATGAATACACTTTCTGCGGAGCCGCCGGTTGTGTATTCTACATTTGTTGCAAACGTTCCATCGCCATTATTTTTCAAGACAGAAACGGTTTGTGAAGAAGCGTTTGCAGTAATAATATCTGCATCACCATCTCCATCCACATCGCTGATGAAAAGACGAAAAGAATTTGACCCGCTTGCATATTCGATTGCCGCAGCAAAAGTTCCATCTCCATTATTTTTCAAAATAGAAACGCCGCCGGTGCTGTCATAATCTGCAACAGCGATATCTCCGTCGCCATCTCCATCCACATCGTTGATAACGACTGAATACGCAGCATTGCTTCCGGTTGAATAATCTACTGCGGATGCAAACGTTCCGTCTCCGTTATTTTTTAGTATAGAAACAGTATTAGAAAAACGCCCGACAGCAATGTCGTTGTCGCCATCACCATCAATATCGCTGATGAAAACTGAAGTAGGGAACGTTCCCGTCCCATAAACGACGGCAGTGGCAAACCCACCATTTCCGTTATTCTTTAGTACGCGAACCCAACCATCAAAAGGACCAGGGATGCTGGTACCGGTACCGTAACCCGTAACAACAATGTCTCCATCTCCGTCACCGTCAACATCACTGACGAATACTGAAGTGACATAAGATATTTCCGAACCGCTAACTAACGTATAACATCCGCGACATGATGTAAATATCCCGTTCCCGTTATTTTCCATTATTGTAATAGAGACTAACTTTTGATTGTTAATATCTTCTTCTAGGTCATTTATAACAACAATATCGCCATCAGCATCGCCATCAACATCATAGACAAAAAGTCCCGTAGCGTACGATTGATTATTTACTGATGTTGAATAATCAACTTTTGTTGCATACGTTCCGGATGCACCGGTTGTATTTACAGTGAATAAATACACAAACGGCGCTATCGCCACACTTCCTGCATCTTGCAGATTACTTGTCAGGTCAACGGTAACAATTTCTCCTGTTGCAAATGCAACCGTTGGAGTGAATGTTGCAATTGTATTGCCTGCAGAGAGAACTATCGTTCCCCGATGCCGTCCGCTCGTCATTCCGCTCACGATAAACGATGTGGTGTCGTTGAATGAACCTGCCATCATCGCACTGCTGAATGTAACTTGAATGGTGGTTGAAGCAGGAACATTCAGCGCATGTTTTGCTGGAAAAACGGCGGATACCGTTGTCTGCGCATCAAGAGAGATGCTCAAACAATATGTAATTATAACAAATCGAAAAATATTTTTCACCACACACCTCATATAGATAGTTTTAGATTTATTTAATCCCCAAGTTTCAATGATTCTGTAATTCTTACTTCACCACATGTCTGATTATCTCAATCACATTTTCAAGATTGTCTTTCTTCACGAACGCAACGGCTCCGCAAGCCGCTGCTGCTGACACTGTCCCTTCATCGCCAAATTGAGAAACGAGTATGATCTTTGCTTTCTCTTCTCCGGATATAATTCTCTGCGCTGCTTCGATTCCATCCATTGATTTCATTTTTATATCCATCACTGTCCAATCCGGATGAACAACCGGAAATTGATTGACCGCTTCCGAGCCATCCGTGCATTCAACAACTTCGTCGAAGTACGGCGAATAAAAATCTTTCATGATCTGTCTGATCTTATCGTTATCGTCTACTAGAAGGAGTTTCATTTTTGATTGCAATGTGCAGAAGGTGGGAGAAATCTTAAATAGATGGGGATACTCAATTATATAGGTGAAAGCACCTAGAGCAGGTGTGAAAGAAATAGTTCATTAGTACGGGAAAAAAGCGGGGTATTATTTGAGAGAATGGATACTGGGGAAACTTACAAATTTTTATCTTTTTTATGCCATCATTTTTTCCAGTCGCATTTTCCACAATTCCCAGTCGGGCATGACTTTGCGTTGAAGATCGATAAATTTTTGCGAATGGTTGCGATGAAGTAAATGACAAAGCTCATGGATAATGACGTATTCTATGCAGCCCTTCGGTGTTTTAATAAGTTCAGGATTTAAAATGATTTTCGCTTTCGGGGTGCAACTTCCCCAACGTTTCGACATCTCTTTTATAACAATGCCTGTTGGTTGTACACCATATTTTTTAAAATGTTCAATCCATTCCTTGGCATAAAGACCAAATCTGACAACAGCTTTATGATTGTACCACAACGTAAGCAGTGACTTTACATCAGTTTTTTTTCTGCATTCAACGTGGATAAACCGTCCCGAAAGTTTTACCGATTCACGCTTACCGCGGTGAATTTTCAGTCGGTACATTTTGCCTAAGTACCGGTGAGATTCACCTCCAACATATCGTTTCGGGGGCTGCTTGGGAAAAAAGGCAAGAAAGAATTCCTGTTGTTTCAAAATCCACGGAGCCCGTTTGTTCAGAATACTATTTATTTTTTTTGGGTTGGTTACGCGTGGCGCAACAATATTCACCTGTAAATCAGGTGAGACGGAAATTCGCAATGTTTTCCGATTTCTCAATTTAAGAGTGTATTCTATTTTTTTAGAGCCATATTGAAAAATTTTCTTCACTATTTGTATCTCACCTTTGCAAGTTCAATACAACGGTCGGTTAATGTGTCAATATCATCAAATGAAATACTAACCTTATATTTATCCCGCACCTGATCAATAAAATAATCCCCAATATCAATGTGCATTTTCCCCGAAATGTTTGCTTTGTCCTGCCAATCTATAATAGGAACGCCGCCATCCAGCACAAGCTCTCGAATTATCCCATCAATGGATAAAGCGGATTGCATTGCCACCTCTCTTTGCAACTGTTCATCCTGAATTTTCGCAGCAAAATCTTCAAAACAGATACCGTACAAAGCTCTGGCAACATCGTGATTCAATAATTCCAATGGGATATCCTTGTCGGTATGGGAAAGGACCGCCTCCATAATTTCTTTGGATTTTGTCAGATACTGTGTTTCCGAGATGCGGTGTTCTTCATACGCACGGATTGTATCTTTCAACATCTCCGAAAACTTTTTATAAAACGCCGGGTCTTCATCCATCTTTTCGGTGATATGCTTTGTCGTTCTCGAAGCAATCTTATCCGCTTGCGCTGCATGCCCGACCGTTTCTTCAATCTCTTTCTGGAATTGTTCTTTATCGAATATGTTCACTAAGTTTGTGAGCGGTTTTACCTCGTCTGTTTGTATATGTTTATCAATCAGTTTCTGGATTTGCTCTTCGTATGCTGAATAATCAATTACATCCGAATACCGCTGCGCTACCGACGAGCGCAACCCTAAAAAGAATGCCGCATCGTCTTTATACTTCTTTATTGTTTTCTCGTCAGTTTCTGTGTGGAATTGTATTGCCGAAAGAGCAAGTTTTAATACGCGGGAGTACACCGATATTTTGTCATAGAATTGCGCTCGAATTGCCCGATCTCTCAAATACCGTTCAAACGCTTCCTCATCCTGCTTATTGGAAACAGTCTTAAAAATATCCCACAGTTCGGAATATTTCTGTGGAAGTTTTTTTATTTCTTCTGTTATATTCGCCAGCGTTCCGGCAAGTTCCAACTCGTCATACTCCGGCAGACTTGAATAGAGTTGCAGCGCCTGATCGAGTTCTTCCAGCACGCCGTAATAATCTATGATGTAGCCGAAATCTTTTCCGGGATAAACTCTGTTGACGCGGGCGATTGCCTGCAATAACGAGTGATCTTTAAGATTACGTGTAAGATATAAAACGGTATTAATCGGAGCGTCAAACCCCGTCAATAATTTATCCACAACAATAACAATTTCAGGATATGTCTGCTTCTTGAATCTGTTAATAACATTCTTTTCGTACGATTTCGGATTGTTATGTTCTTCCATCATTCGGTTCCAGAATGTCTTCACCCGTTCGGTCGTTTTTCCGTATGCTGTTTCTTCCCCTTCACGATCATCCGGGGGTGAAATAAGCACTTCCGTCGTAACGATTCCGATTTCATCCAGATCATTTTTATAGCGAACGGCGGCATCTTTGCTCTGACAGACCAATTGCCCTTTGAATCCTGTCCCCTGCCAGTTATCGCGGTAGTGGATACTGATATCCCAAGCAATGGCATAGATTTTTTGTTCTGCAATATTTAATTGCTCTGCGCGGCTGAATTTCTTTTTTAAATCTGCTTTTTGATACGGTGTGAGCGGTTCGGAAACTTTTTGAAAGAACGTATCAATCGGGTTTTCGCTGACTGTTTGGTATGCGTGTCTTCCTTCATACAACAGCGGCACGACTGCGCCGTCTTTTACCGCTGTATCAACGGTATAGGTGTCAATAATCCCGCCGAACTTTGCTGCCGTGTTTTTTTCCCGCTTCATCAGCGGAGTGCCGGTCATAGCGATAAAGCAGGCATTCGGCAATGTCATAGCCATTTGAATGTGGAACGAACCGTATTGCGTCCGGTGCCCTTCATCCACTAACACAAAGATGTCGGGAGAATCGAATACTTTGTGGGCATTCTTAACCGCCGTTTCAAATTTATTAATGACGGTTGTTATTACCGCATCAGTTTTGCTCTCTAAAAGTTCCACCAACTGCGATCCGGTCGCCGCATTCTCCACCACTTTGCCGCACTTTCTGAATGTTCCGGTAATCTGATCGTCAAGGTCAACGCGGTCGGTAACAAGAATAATTTTCGGATTGCGTATCTTTTTATCCAGCGCAATTGCCTGCGCCAACATGACCATCGTGAGCGATTTTCCGCTCCCCTGCGTATGCCAGATAACTCCCCCTTTTCGCTTTCCTCCTTCAATTGTTCCGATGCGCACCATTGTTTTTTTAAGAACAAAATATTGCTGGTAACGCGCAATCTTTTTTACCCCCGATTCAAAGAGGACAAAGTTAAACGTAAAATCGAGCAGACGTTCGGGACGGCACAACCCGTACAGATAGGAATCCTGCGTGGTGGGCATCTGTTCGGTTTTTTCTTTCTCATCGAAGTATTGCCGCACATACCGGAACCGCTCAGCGAAGAGTTTTGATTTTTGCTCGATTGTGAGCGGACGGTTTTTTATTTCACGAAGCGCCGCTGCATAAACTTCTTCCTCTTTTTTATCGTTAAATTTCTCTTCCCACTTTGCCCAATATTTTTCTTCGGTAGCATTCGTTCCGTATGCCGCTTGATTTGATGCGATACTTAGCACCATTTGCGAATAAACATACAGACTTCGTATGCCATCTTCCTGCTGGTTGCGTAAATGTTGCGAAATTGCCTGCTGTAATGGCTCTTTACTGTCCGGACGTTTGCATTCGATGATGCAGAACGGTATGCCGTTTATAAACAAGACAATATCCGGACGGTAATGCTCTTTGCTTCCGGCGCGCATTACGGCGTATTCTTCGGTTACGTGGTAAACATTCGAATCGCCGTTTGTTTTATCCCAATCAATATATTGTAATGTGTAACTTTTTTTATCTCCGTCTATGCTTTGCTCGAATGATTTTCCGAGCGTCAACAGATCGTACACGTACTGGCAGGAAGAGATATACCCCTCCTGAAACGGCACATCTTTTAACGCCTGTATGCCTGACTGAATGTTTGTAGGAGAAAAACCAAACAGGTTGCCGCGATAGTTAATGGAGTTAATTTTCTCCAACTGCGTGCGGAGTATTCCCTCCAGCAATACATTTGTTGTTTTGCCGTTGCGCTGCTTTAGCGCTTCTTCCGGCGATAAATAGATAAAGCCGAGATTCTGCAAGAATTGCAGCGCGGGGATCTGGCTTATGTGGTCTTCTTTAAATGAGGGAGTGTTCATTGCTATTTCACTTTTACTCTTACTTGTCCCGTGAGTAGTTTTTGCATCAAACCTTTTTTCTGATCTTTCAATAATTTCACTTTCGTCCTGAGCAAATCGATTTCTTTATGGGCAACCATTATTAATTTGTTGATTGCTGATTGTTCCATTTTCGATGGAATGTTTACTTTTATTTTAGAAAACTCTTCCCATCGTAATCCACCTCGCCTATTGATAGAACCTTCCATCCGTTTTTGATATTCGTGAATACTATGATGTGTTTTAAGAACACTAAAGAGAAACTCGTTGTCAATTCCATCTTTAGTCTTAAATGTTGTATACATTGGACTTATTAAAGCCTTCTCATATGATCTTTGATATCCAATCGAACCTTCTTCAATATGGTTTGTTGCATAAGCAAAAGTGTTTTTAGGAACCACTTTGTAAGTACTCAAATCATTACTGAAAATCTTTCTCCCAAAGTATTCTAATGAAGGAACTAGTCCATCATATTTCGTACAGGATAAAACTATCAATTGATCATTTGAAGTATTCCGTATTGAAATGTCATCTGCTATGTCGTTAATCGTTACTCTTGACCACTTCCCACTAAATCCCTTCAACCGTTTCTTCCCCGAAAGCAATTGCTGCATTAACGCTTTTTTGCGCAATTCTTTTTGTTCAATCAGTTTTTGTGTTGCCTCAATCGCTTTGTCCCACGCAGAAATTACTGCGGCAATAGCTTTTTGTTCGGGGAGAGGGGGAAGAGGAACTTGTAACGTCCTTAGTTCATCCGGATAAATATGGACGACAGAGTGTCCCTCTCCTAATTTATACTTTTGACAGTTTGCATCTTCTGATTGTAGTGCGTATGACAAATAATACGAATCAACACCAACGAAAGGACGAAGAATGATAATATCCCCACCTGCGTATGCCACTTCATCTTTTAGATACGCTACCGCTTTACCAATATCTTCCCTTGTCTCACCTGAGCCTGTAAATAGGATATCGTTTTTTTTTATTTCAATGCTTTCCTTTGCAATAGTTTTACTTATAAATGATCCAAAGTTTTTTATTACTGTATCGTGTTTTGTATAAATCTCACCATAGCGAACACACGGAATCCCTTTTGAAGACAGTTGTTCTTTTAACAATCCGTTTCCTTTTAGAAAGCCACCTATTTCTCCCAACTTCACACGTCCCCAATCACTTGGAATTTTACTTCTATTTTTATTTTTCATCTAAAAACTATTTAACCCCCAATTTGCTTAAGTGCTCTTTCATTTCTTGCTGCACCGCAGTAAGTTCTTTCTCCAACTTTGCAATCTCTTTCTGCACCGCCGCAACATCAACCTGCGCTTCTTCCTCAAACGTATCCACATAGCGTGGGATATTAAGATTAAACTCATTCTCATCTTTTATCTCATCGAATGTTGCTACGTACGCATACTTCTTTTTCACCACGCCGGTCTTCAGTTTTCCGGCGGTAAATACGCGGTACGTCTCTACAATATGAGCGATGTCGCTCTCGCGCAGTTTGTTCTGATTCTTCCCCGCTTCGTACTCTTTACTCGCGTCAATAAAAAGAACATCGGTGTTCTTTCCTTTTCCCTTATTAAAGATCAGTATCGCTGCCGGAATGCCGGTGCCGAAAAAGAGGTTTGCGGGCAGCCCTATCACCGCTTCGAGAATATTCTCTTCAATCGTTTTCTGCCGTATCTTCCCTTCGGAAGAGCCGCGGAAGAGAACGCCGTGCGGTACCACCACGCCTACTTTTCCTTTCCCTTCGTACGCCGTCTCAATCATGTGGCTGATAAATGCCCAGTCTCCCTTACTTTTCGGTGGAATGCCGCGCCAGAAGCGTCCGTATTGATCGGTCTCCGGATCGAACGCATCGACGGGACGATCTTTCTCTTTTTTCTTATCGTCCACCTTTCCCCATTTATCCAGACTGAAGGGAGGATTTGCCACAACGGTATCGAACTTCATCAGCGCGTCCCCTTCTTTCAATTTCGGATTACGAATCGTATCTCCCCAGCGCACTACTGCGTTATCGAATCCGTGCAAAAACATATTCATCACCGCCAGCGCCCAGGTGCTTCCGTTTGCTTCCTGTCCGAACAGCGAAAAATTATCGGAGCCGACTTCTTTTCCCGCTTGAATCAACAGCGAGCCGGAGCCGCAGGTCGGGTCGCAGATGCGCGCTCCCGGTTTTGATTTGGTCAAACGTGCCAGCACCGTTGAGACTTCACTCGGCGTAAAAAATTCTCCCGCCTTCTTCCCCGCATCCGATGCAAAATTGCTGATAAGATATTCGTACGCACCGCCGATAACATCCTTTCCCGCAAGATGGGAAGGGCGAAGATCCAAACGATCGTCGCTGAAATCCAGCAGCAGATTTCTCAGCCGTTCGTTTTTTCCCCGCTCATCGCCAAGTACACTGGAATTGAAATCAATATTGCGGAAAATTCCCGTACCATCTTCGCCGCCGAGTTTGTTGCGGTTCTCTTCTTCCAGCCGGCTTAACGCGATGTTGATCAACTCGCCGACGTTTGCGGCACTGCGGTGTTCAAACAGGTAATCGAACGTACACTCTTCAGGAACGACGAACCGTTCGTGCTTCATGGCACGGGCAACACGCTCTTTGTCGTTCTTGTACTTCTTCATGTAGTCATCAACAATGTCTTTATGAACATCGCTGACATACTTGATGAAGAGCATCGTCAGGATATAATCTTTATACATGCTCGGATCAATCACCCCGCGGAACGTGTCACATGCTTTCCAGATGATGTTGTGAATCTCTTTTTGCGAAATGTGGTTTGCCATTTTTATAACCTTCTACAATAATTTTTAACGTTGGCGCTTCGACTCCACCCTGACAATCATGCTGAGCGAGTCCCAATGTAGTTGAGACGAGTCGAAGCACTGTCAGGGTGTCGCTCAGCGTGACTTTACTTTTCTCACCGTGTTGATGAGTGATACAATCGGTATTGCAATGATTGTTCTTTCAATTCTTCGATCTGCTGAATCAATTGCTGCTCTTTCTTTCTCAATGTATGAATGAGCAATATTTCTTTCTGTGTCTGAATATCGGGAACCTCAACCTGTAAATCCTGTAATGTCTCTTTTGAAATGGAAGGAGGCGATGCCCCTTTTGCGTGCGTTTTTAGAAATAACTGTATTCTTGGATGATTGAGAAACCACGCAAGATATTCAGGAAGAACATTCTTACCAATAGGACGAAGAACCAAAAATGTTGTTGATGCAACGGCCTTGCCTAATTGCGATGAATAGATAACTGAAATATTTCTGTTTCCCTTTGCCGAAAAAAGAATATCACCGTCGTTTAGAATAAAATTTGTCAGTTTATGGTCAAGCGCAACGGATGGTTGTAAATTTCTCTGAATAACCCCGGAATCGTCTATATGACCCGACTGCAAATAGAGCACATCCCCATCCTTACCTGGCTTGGCATAAACCCCCGATTGAATTTGAGCAATATCTTTTAGTTTTAAATTCATTTTTTTCTTGGTATGCGCTATACAAATATAGGCTTATTAGCAACATATGTCAACAACTATATTTCATAGTATTCATCATACTAAATATATATTAATGATTACCGTAGGCACTTCGTACAATATGCAAACAATATTTTGCTAAAATTAACTAAAAAGAGTATTTTATAAAGGATTGTGGTACAAATGGATTGTACCACAAAGCTTAGAAATGGAATTGTACACTGCCCACATACAATGAAAAATATTACCAATTGCTGAAGTTAGCCTTTTCCGACAAACCAGCATTTTCTGTTGACGATGCCGAACGCATTCTTAATGCTAAAAGGTCCAGCGTGCTTTGGTTATTAAGTATCTTTACTGCTTCTGGAAAACTAGTACGGATCAGCCGCGGGATATATTCATTCAGCGACAAAAAGAATTCCTTTAGAACGCCAACGTTCAGCCCTGAAATCAATAATGCCATCAGCACTTTGCAAAACGAAGGAGTTTCATTTGTACTAACAGGATTGGATATCCTGCTTCCGTTCGTTCAACATCAGCCGAATAGGATACTTCATTTATTGTACACGGCAACGGGAGGCGGTTCGTGGGCACAGTCGCTGCTGAAGTCGGAAAATTTCACACCGCTGCTTGAACCGAATTTACAAGAAATCAATACGATCATTGACGTCATCGAGGATCGATCGGAAATTATTATCATCAGAGAACGCGCGAGTATTCTTGGATCGAAAGAGTCAGTTGCAACACTTGAGCGGGCGTTTATTGATCTCTATTTCGAATCATCGCGAGAAATGATACCGTTTTCCTTCCAGGAGACAGCATACATATTTATGAATTTACAATCATCGGTAAAATTAAATACTGCACGACTGCTCAGATATTCCAAAGAACGATCCATCAGAGATGAATACGAGGATATTTTAAATGCACTGGAAGACCCGCGAGCACATGTTTCTTCCGAACGGGCACAAAAGTTTTTGAGTATTCTCGGAAAGATTCGATAATGATTAATTACGATGCATTGATCCATAAACGAGAATACTTTTCTCTTGAATATATAAAAGCCCGACAACAAGAGTATCGATTTACACAAGCCGTTAAGGTCGAAACCTTCCTCTGGGATCTCGAATTATACGGTCAGTTACAAAATTTCCTTAAAGACAAAGTTACACTAAAAGGTGGTGCTGCCGCACAACTATTCTTTTCTCCTGAAAAACAACGTACGAGTGTCGATATTGATGTGATTTATGTCGGTGACGTTGATGAACTCCACAAAGCACTAACAGCAATTCATCAAGCATTGGGTGGAGACGATACATTTTTCCGGTTCATTCCTCTTATACCTAAAGATCCTAAGACTGTGCTTCCTATGGAGACGTACAATGTCCCCGTACCATCTCTTACGAAAGCCGGCGGCGTGGTGTTCATCAAAGTAGATTTCCATTTTATGAACAAACTTGAGTTAGATGTTGTACAATTAGAATCAGCACATGCTTTTGTTCTCCCTCTTGCATTTAAACCACGATGTTTATCAATTGGTAGTCTTCTTGGTGACAAGTTACTGACATTTGCACGAGGTTCTGTCGGTATTCCAGAGGAACGCCAAGATGACATTATGAAGCAGCTCTACGATACTGATTTATTGAGTAAATTAATTAGACCTGAAGATACAGCAGCAATGCACAAAGCGTTATCAATTCTTTTTGAAAAGGAATTATCGGTAAGGGAAAATAAGATTGGATTTTCTGACGCACTGCAACAAATGGTTGAATTGCTGGAACAGTATTCAAACATCAATAACCCAAAGTGTGATCCAGAAATTAAAAGTGGGAAGAAAAATTTCAAGGGGAATTACGAACCTCAACCATTTCGCAATCCGATTGAGTGGGAAATTCTTGCAAAACGATTACAATTTCTTATTCGAGTAATTTCTGAGAATGGAAACCAATCTATCGCATTGCTCAAAGAGGCAGATGAGATGGAAGCAACATTAGACTTTAATGGATATCCAAACCGGGTAGAAATGCGTAAATCTCTCACTAGTCAATTTCTTGATATGTTGATAAGCGATGGACACGGTGAGACTGCTAAAAGATTAAAAAGTAATCCTCTTGAGCGAATTTATTGGGAGGTTGTGCGACCGTCAACGTTGGGAGAAATAATGAAAAAGGTACAGTCAAAATAGAAATTATTTCTTCAATAGATCTTTATTTGCCAAGGCAAATTTCAGCAGACTGTGTGTGCCGCTCAGGTGCAATTTTTTGGAGATGTTGTTGCGGTGGTTTTCAACCGTCTTAGGACTGATAAATAACTCATCCGCAATCTGTTGAGAGGTCTTTTCTTCAGAGATGAGTTTGAGGATAGTCCGTTCTGCATTCGTCAGTGTATCAACATACGGAATTGCCGAGAATGGAATGGTATTTTTTTGCGACCGCTGCACAAGGTAACCGGAAATTGCAGGGCTAATAAAATATTCTCCCTTCCGT
>Ga0172379_10006448_pt1 | contig 15712 bp, 13 predicted proteins | sample GrowelOW334metaG_FD_119756 | JGI IMG/M metagenome (GOLD analysis project Ga0172379, IMG submission 119756) | Groundwater microbial communities from an aquifer near a municipal landfill in Southern Ontario, Canada - Groundwater well OW334 metaG | ecosystem: Environmental > Aquatic > Deep... | reverse complement strand
TTACTGATGGCCCAGCTGGTGCATATGCCAGTGACGGCGATAATCGCTTTAAGATGCCACTGTATCCTGATCCAGCACCACCGTTTGAACGAACTGGTGCAGGTGATGCATTTGCCTCGACTTTCGTAGCGGCTATCATCAAAGGCAATACTGTCGAAGGCGCGTTGCAATGGGCGCCTATCAACTCAATGAACGTTGTACAGAAGGTTGGCGCACAGGCGGGACTGCTCACTGAAAACGAGTTGGGAGAGCTGTTGAAAGCCGCCCCTGAATGGTACAAACCAGAAAGATTCTAGATGACTAGAGTGTTGTCAGAGCTATTAGCGGCCGAAGAACCATTATTTGGTATGGCTATAAAACAGCTCGAGCAAGCAAGTGGCAACACGAGCGTTGACGTACGTCTGACTGCTGAAATTATTGGCAAAGTACATGTCAAAACGCGCTCACTTGGGCTGGACCCCGCAGATACCACCGGACGTGAGCTGTATAGAGCACTGTTCAACCTTGTAAAGACGCATGATGCCTTCCTAGCAAAACGAATTGGCGGGGAAGACCCGGAGGACGTGCAAAAGATGCTCGCCCGTATCAAGGACACCGTTGAGGCACTTGATGTGCCTAAAAAGGCGTGGTTGCTAAAACACAGTGTCGCCAAGCGGCTCCTAAAGGCTTTACCACCCAAAAAAGTCATGAAACAGCTAGGCTATCGATCAGTAGATTCCATGCTTAAGCGCGAACCAGTCGGCGAAATATACGGAGCTATGCGATTTTTAGAATCGCCTGAATGGTTCAATAAATTTATTAGATCTTACAAATCACTCAAACCAACCGATTTTGAAGTCAGGGATATAGAGATTATTCACGTTACCCCAACTAAATGGAGTGATTCGGCTGCAAAATATGTTCGCGACAAGCACCATAACATTACTCACCTCAAAGAGTTAGGTGTTATTTTGATGTTGCCTATGCCCATTGAACGTATGCCCGGTATAACTATCACCGCATTGCCGCTTCTTCTTCATTATGTAAATGAAATTAGGCTGTATAGTTCGTTCTTCAAGATGCAGCAGGTACGGTCAGATTTTAGCTCAATTTTGGTCAATACGCTTATTGGGGATCATGGCAAACATGCAAACATTGGTGGCCAGCATGTTCATTGGCGAGTTATACATCGTCATTTTGGAACCAAGGATGCCACTGAACATCCCGATATTTTTGAACCCCACGTTGAGCCAGATGATCTTGCGTGGCGCAAAACAGAGGAAACGTTGTATCGGCTAGAGCCGGCGCTACATTTTTGGTATGACATTGACTACGTGGCCGTCGAATTTGACGGTCGTCCGGTGTCGTTTAATCTCATGGATATGGCTGTGAGTTACGTGAATGATCTAGCGTATGGACAGCAGTCAGTACATCACTTCAGGGACAGTTTATGGAACGAGATATTTATGCGCTACTTGGGTGAAAAAACATTAGAAAAACAGGTGTTAAAACAGCTTGATAATGAGATGATAGAACCAGAAATACTGGCAATCGGATTGAAGGGGAGACTGTAAGTGTATCAAATTTGTATGTCAGGCGCGGCCAAAGGCCAAAGTGTTGAAGAGGGCAAGGAACTTGCAAGGGCAGCCGGTAAAGCTCTCGCAGATGCTGGGCAAAGTATGCTCAGTGGTGCAACGGTAGGACTCCCTAACTATGCTGCAGAGGCCTACAAAAAAGCGGGTGGTCCGATGAGTCTTGGGATAAGCCCTGCTGCTAGTAAGATAGAGCATGTTTTAAAATACCGACTACCTACTAAGGCTTACGATGCTATTTTGTACTCAGGGTTACATTATGTTGGGCGCGACACGCTACTTATAAATTCAAGTGATGCAGTTATTAGTATTGGCGGCCGTCTGGGCACGTTGCACGAATTTACGATCGCAATGGAAACTGACACTCCGATTGGCTTTCTACAGGGAGCTGGTGGTGTTAGTACGGAAATAATGGACATACTACACGCGGCCGGCGAGTCCCGCAGCGAAAACGTTGTTTTCAGTGACAATCCAGAAGAGCTAGTCGCTAAGCTGACTGCGCTGCTAGATGTCCGCAACAAGCGCTACAAAGAACTATTTAAGTAGATTCTGTGTTGTTGCTACAATATGTAGATGACTAAGTTCCAACTAGCGTCAGATTATAAGCCTCTGGGTGATCAGCCGGCTGCTATTAAGCAGCTGACAGAGGGTCTTATTAGGGGCGAAAAGGAACAGACGCTGCTGGGTGTAACGGGTTCTGGCAAGACGTTTACCATGGCTAATTTAATCCAGAATGTACAGCGACCGACATTGGTAATGAGCCATAACAAGACTTTGGCCGCACAGCTTTACGGCGAGTTCAAGAAATTTTTCCCCAACAATGCAGTCCATTACTTTGTGAGTTATTTTGATTATTATCAACCAGAAGCATATATTGCCAGGTCAGATACATATATAGAGAAAGACAGCCAGATTAACGAAGAAATTGATCGTTTGCGTCACGCCGCAACAGATGCACTGTTGACCCGCAAGGACGTCATTATTGTGGCAAGTGTGAGCTGTATTTACGGTATTGGTTCGGTGGAAGATTATGGTGACATGGCCGTTGTTGCTGTGCGCGGGGAACGTCGAGTCCGTGATAAATTCCTGCGCCAGCTAACGGATATTCAGTACCAACGTAATGATATTGATTTTCACCGTGGAACATTCCGCGTACGTGGCGATGTAGTAGATATTTTTCCAGCCAGCGAGGAAGTGGCGTACCGTATTGAGTTTTTCGGCGACGAGATTGACCGGATAACTAAAATCAATCCGTTAACAGGTGAGATAGAAGCAAACCTGGACGAACTGCGCGTATTTCCGAGCAGTCACTACGTAACCCCTCAGGATAAACTTAAGGTTGCACTTGGTCACATTGAGACAGAACTTGACCAGCGGCTTAAAGAATTTAATAAGCAGGGCAAGTTGCTTGAAGCACAACGCCTTGGTCAGCGGACTCGATTTGACCTAGAAATGCTAGAAGAAACTGGATTTGTAAAAGGCATCGAGAACTATAGTCGATACCTAACTAATCGCGAGCCAGGCGAGCAACCAGCAACGTTATTAGATTACTTCCCAGATGACTATTTAATGTTAGTTGATGAATCCCACATGACAATCCCGCAAGTTCGCGGCATGTACAACGGCGACCGCGCTCGTAAAGAAGTGTTGGTAGAACACGGTTTCCGCTTGCCAAGTGCACTCGATAATCGTCCACTAACATTTACTGAATGGGAAAAGCACGTCAATCAGGTGGTTTATGTATCTGCCACCCCCGCTCAATATGAGCTCTCGCGCAGTTCTGAGCCCGCACAGCAGGTTATTCGCCCGACTGGTCTCCTTGACCCACCGATTGAAATTAGGCCAATAGAAGGCCAAATAGACGATCTAATAGCAGAAATCCGCGACACTATTGCCAAGCGCCAGCGTGTTTTGGTAACAACTTTGACGAAGAGAATGGCAGAAGACCTCACAGAGTATCTACAAGAAATTAATATCAAGGTTACATATTTGCACAGTGATGTTGATACGCTGGATAGAACTGACATTTTACGTGATCTAAGACTCGGTGTGTATGACGTGGTTGTGGGTATTAACTTGTTGCGCGAAGGGCTTGATCTGCCAGAAGTGAGCCTCGTGGCAATCCTAGACGCCGACAAAGAAGGCTTCCTACGTAGTGAGCAAGCACTCATCCAGACTGTTGGTCGTGCCGCTCGCCATGAATCAGGCCGGGTGATTATGTATGCCGATAGGGTTACTAAGAGCATGCAAGCAACATTGGACGAAACAACCCGTAGACGTAAAATCCAAGAAGCATACAACACCGAACACGGAATCACGCCTACCGGGATCAGTAGGTCAATTGAGAAGGGTATGCGCCCTGATTTACCAGAAGAGGCAAAAACAGCCAAGCTCAACCTCAAGAAAATTCCTAAGGATGAGTACAAACACCTGGTCAAAGACTTGGAAGGCCAAATGGATATGGCATCACAAAATCTAGAATTCGAAAAAGCCGCCGAACTCCGCGACATCATCGCCGACATTAAATCAAAAATGTAGTTATTGACCGGAGGCTTGAACCGATTTTAGTTGTGGCTGGTTCAATTCTAGTGACGCTACGACTTGCTCTTTCCCGTGCCTATAGGGGTGAAGCTGAGGGTGAACGTGAAATGCGTCTGGGATTGTATCGTGGTAGTCAAAATAATGACCGCTGGTTTGCAAAATGTGATGTGGCTTGAAAAACGTGTCCTTGCCAAACATAAGTGATCCAATTTTAACATCATGATCTTTGGCGACTTCCAGATAAGGATGTACGTCATCAACTGCTGTGTGAATACCTTCACTAAGGAGTAGGGGAATGTTTCGAATGTTATGAATACACTCGTCAATAAGCAGCCCTGCTGCTGATTTGTGGTGCAGACTGAGCGCATTTGGAGCGACTTCTACAGCCCCAGTTTTACCCAACTTCCCCGTCATATTTAAGAATCCGTACGGATGCAGCCCAGCGCCACCGGTAGCCATTATTGAGCGGGTGTGTCTCCAGAACATTGCTGCTGCACGAGCTTGAACTGAGTTTCCCATTGAATGGCCTATCGTATCAATCAGGTCGGCATCCTCGGCACGCATAATTATCTTTCCAACACCAACTGCAATTTTAGCCTGAGCGTGTAATGGATCGTGCAGATCTTCTTTCCGATCGGTGCCATAAATGGTGACGATTCTACCATGCGCAGCCATTGATCTTGCGAATGCCGAATACGCTTTTCTTGAAGCACTAAAGCCTTTAACAACAACTACAGGCGTTTCATCAACGACCTTAGGTGGTCTGTACGTGAAACTTTCTACACCTACCTTACCTATATTGAAGGTTCTTTTTACAGGTACAATCTCATCGGGATGGTTAAGAGAGCTTTCGTATTCAACAATTTCAGGAGTTGTCTGGTGCAGCTCGGGTCTTGATTTCTCAATATCTAACATTCGTGCATCAACGAAATACTCGTTAGAATGTGCCACAGACATGATTTTTCCTCTTTCTTTATCTAAAGCAACGTCTTGGTGATAATCATATTCCTAATATCCAATTTGTAAATAGTAATTATGCTTAGGTTCCTGAAAACTTATGCTTATATCACCTGCGATATAAACTCAATGATCTCACCTCTGGAAATATCTGCCCATGTCCTGTTATACTGTGAGGAAATGGCAAAACTATCGCGAGAAGATATATTAAAATTGGCTCAGTTAGCCCGTCTTGGCTTAACTGACGATGAAGTTACCGAGTTTAGTACGGAGCTGACTGCAATATTGCAGTATGTTGAGCAACTTTCATCTGTTGATGTTGAAGGTCTGGCTCCAACGAGTCAGGTTACGGGGCTTACTAACGTTACCCGTGCGGACGAGGTAGTTGACTACGGGTACGAACCGCTTGATTTGCTTAAAAACGTGCCAATTACAGACAATAACCAGATTAAAGTCAAAAGGATGATCGGATAATGGCCTGGGACCCTATTGCCACTATTGCCGCAGATGTTCAATCTGGTACGCGCAAAGCTGCAGAACTTGTTGAGCAGTCACTTAAGGCTATTACCGACAAACAATCGTTTAATGCAATCATTGCAACAACAGAAGAACGAGCACGTGAACGCGCGGCAGATATTGATGCCCGCGTAGCTAAAGGCAAACAAATTGGCCGTTTGGCTGGCGTACCGTTTATTGCCAAAGATAATTTTTTGGTTTTTGGCGCCGAGACTACGGCGGCCAGTAATATCTTAAAGGGCTTCAATGCGCCATATCAGTCAACTGCTATTGAACGGCTCGAAGCAGAAGGCGCTATTTGCGTAGCCAAAGCCAACCTGGATGCCTTTGCTCATGGTAGTAGTACCGAAAACTCAGATTTCTTCACGACCAAGAACCCACATGATGAAACACGCGTACCTGGTGGTTCGTCTGGTGGCTCTGCGGCGGCAGTAGTGTTGGATCTGGCACCGTTTGCACTTGGTACAGATACTGGCGGATCAATTCGTTTACCAGCTAGTTTTACCGGCTGTGTCGGTTACAAGCCAACATATGGTCTGGTAAGCCGTAGTGGCGTGGTGGCTATGGCCAGCAGCACCGATGTTATTGGCCCATTAACGAAAACTGTAGAAGACGCTGCATTGGTGCTTGATGTGATGGCTGGCAAAGATGAACTCGACAGTACTACCATTGACCGTAACGAACACGGCTACCTAGATGCTAGAATCAAAGTTAACCAAACCAGAATCGGTGTCATTAAAGAATATATGGGCGAGGGCGTTGACCCCGCTGTAAAAGCTCAAATTGAGCAGGCAATAGACAAACTCAAGACTGCCGGGGCCGAGATTGTGGAAGTTAGCTTGCCATCGCTACCACTTGCATTGGCGGTGTACTACATAGTCTGTCCTGCGGAAGTAAGTAGTAATCTGAGTCGTTATGATGGTCAACGCTTTGGCTTCAGCGCTCCAGAAGCTAAGGATCTCACTGACAGCTACACCAAATCGCGAGAAACTGGATTTGGCAAGGAGGCCAAGCGGCGCATTATGATAGGTACATATGTACTGAGCAGCGGTTACTACGATGCTTACTACAAACAAGCCCAGACAGTGCGTACCAAACTTATTACTGAATTCGAAAAAGCGTTCGAACAAGTTGATTTTCTGGTTGGCCCAACCGCACCAGAAATTGCTTTTAAAATTGGTGAAAATACCGAGGATCCACTAAAGATGTATTTGACCGATATTATGACCGTTGCAGTAAACCTGGCCGGCGTACCTGCAATTAGTATCCCTGCCGGAACAGTAAACAATATGCCCGTTGGACTTCAAATCATCGCTCCACAACGTGCTGACCGCGCACTGTTAGCTGTATCTGCTGCCACGGAGGCAATCCTATGAATGTAGGATTGCTGGTTAGTATAGCTGCGGGCGCGGTAGTGCTACTTATTGTGGGTAGCCTTGTGTATCGTCGTATTCCCAAGAAACTTAAAGTAGATCAGTTTATTTGTGACTGGAAAGAACTCCAGGGTTACTGTCGCGATAAGGCCACTTGGCCACAGGCAATTGCTGAAGCCGACAAACTCCTAGATAGGGCGCTCAAAAAACGCAAATTCAAAGGCAAACGCATGGGTGAACGTATGGTTTCTGCGCAGCGTGTCATAAGCGATAACGACCGCCTCTGGTTTGCCCATAACTTGGCCAAGAAAGTTATTGCCGATCCTAAGATAAAGCTAAAAGAGGCTGATGTTAAGGCTGCACTTATTGGATTCCGCCAGGCGCTTAAGGATATCGGCGCTCTGAACATACCCGAGCCAACTACTCCAGCAGAGGAGGCCAAAAAGTAATGGCCAGCGCTGAACTTAAAAAACAATACAATGTGACAATTGGTATTGAGTGCCATGTGCAGCTCAAAACAAAGACTAAATTGTTCAGTGGTGCCGATAATGATGCCCGCGAGGCTGCGCCAAATACGCTGGTGAATCACATTGATTTTGGCTTGCCGGGTGCTTTGCCGGTGTTGAATGCCGAGGCAGTACCACTTGCTGCTCGTGCTGCATTTGCGTTGGGCACGGTGCCACAGGGTTTTAGTAAATTTGATCGTAAACACTATTTTTACCCCGATCTGCCAATGGGGTATCAGATTACGCAGTTTGATCAGCCAGTTATTCTGGGCGGCCAGATTGAATTTATGGTGAACGATACACCAAAGATTGTCAGTATCACCCGGGCCCACCTGGAAGCAGATGCTGGCAAATCGACACACCCAGCCGGTGGTGACTATAGTTTGGTTGACCTTAACCGTGCCGGTACGCCGTTACTTGAAATTGTTAGTGAGCCAGACATGCACTCGGCAGCAGAGGCAAAGGCCTACGCCAAAGAGCTGTATTTGCGCATGAAGTATGCAGATGTATCTGAAGCCAATTTGTACTACGGTAACATGCGTTTTGACGTAAATGTCAGTGTCAGCAAATCGGGCGATCTAGGCACGCGAACAGAGACCAAGAACCTCAACTCGTTCCGCAGCGTAGAAAAAGCCGTCGAGTATGAAGTTAACCGACAGATTGACGAATTAGAAAAGGGTAATGAAATCATCCAGGAAACGCGCGGCTGGGATGACGCCAAACTTGCAACATTCAGCCAGCGTACCAAAGAAGACGCACATGATTATCGCTATTTCCCAGACCCCGACCTGCCACCAGTAACCGTCACCGACGAATTTATCGCTCAAGTTAAATCAGAGATGCCGTTATTACCAAATGATTACCGAGATATGTTTGCCAAGATTGGTCTAAACAGCGAAGTCATTGAGGATATAATTGCCGTCCCTGAGACTGCTCGGCGTGTTGGGCGCGTCTATGAGCTTGCAGATGCGTCACATGCCAAACGCGTTGCATTTTGGCTGATGCACCCACAGTCAGAAGATGCAGAATCAACAGAGGAAGTTACTACAAAAGGTACTGACGAACAGTTAATTGCTTTGTCTCAGATGGTTGCAGATAACAAACTCAGCTCCACCGCTGCCAAGGAAGTACTAGCAGAAGTACTGGCAAATGGTGGCGATCCAGAACAAATCGCAACAAGTAAAAACTTGATTCAGGAATCAGACGAAGGTGCAATCGCAGAAATCGTAGCCAAAGTCTTAGCCGATAACCCAAAGGCCGCTGAAGACGTAAAAAACGGTGAAATGAAAGCCATTGGCTTCTTAACTGGCCAAGTCATGAAACTATCTCAGGGCAAAGCCAATCCGGCCCTCGCCCAACAACTGATCAAAAAACAACTCGGCGTGTAGCAAACAGATTATTTTGTTATCATTAGCATGATGACACAAAAGAAGGTTAGGAAAGCGGTTATTGCTGCGGCGGGTTTTGGAACACGATTCTTACCGCAGACAAAAGCTATGCCAAAAGAGATGTTGCCTCTTGTTGATAAACCAATTATCCAACGGGTCGTCGAAGAGCTCGTCGAGGCCGGGATAGAAGACATCATTATTGTTAGTAACTACAGTAAGAGAAGTATTGAAGATCATTTTGATGTACCTAGCGCCGAACTAACTACATCACTTACAAATAGTGGAAAGACTAAACAACTCGAGGCTTTACACAAAATATCTGACATGGCCAATTTTGTATATGTTCGTCAGAAGCAGCCACTTGGTAATGCGGCACCTCTCCTATACGCTTCGCATCTTATAAATGACGAACCGTTTATTTATACCTGGGGTGACGATTTTATTGAATCACCAATAAACCGATTTACCCAAATGATTAACGCTTATCAGGCAACGGGCGGATCTATAGTCTCCTGCGTGCCTGTGAGGTCTGATGGAGACTATGATAAATACGGAATCGTGGCGGGTGAGTCTGTTGGAAATGGACTTCTCAAAATGAGCACCATCGTTGAAAAACCTGGCAAAGAAGCTGCGCCATCAAATCTTGCAAGTGTGAGCGGCTATTTATTTACGCCAGAGTTTGTCGATTATGTTGAACAAGCGGCAGCAAACTATGACGGACAAGGCGAGTTAAAAGTACAGGATCCGATGCAGCAGATGATCGATAAAGGTGTTCCTTACTACGCACTTGAGATTAAAGATGGCCGTTTTTACGACGCGGGGAACCCGTTAGAATACACAAAGACGGTTGTTGACTTTGCTCTTAAGCACCAAGACATGAAACAGGAATTTATGGAATATTTACGCGACGTTGTCTCAAACTACGAAAAGTAGGGTCCGTCGTGTGATGCTTTAGTAACCGAAAAGGCCTCTAGGTTGGCCTCTTCGGTTAGTGGTATACTAATGCTATATGGAAAACGCAGAACAACTACTAGTTATTATTCTTTCATCAACGCTAACAGTGTTTCTGATTGTCAGCATCATTGCAGTGGTCTACATAATCAAGCTTGTAAAAATCGTACAGCGCATAAGTGCTAAGGCAGAAGCCCTGACCGACAAAGCAGAAGCTGTCGGTGAATTTATGCAACACGCCGCTGGCCCAATACTTATGGGCAAGGTAGTTGCTGGCATATCTGATCATTTCTTTAGTCGTAAATCTAAGCGTAAATAAGGGGAATAGCTATGGGTAAAGGAACAAAGTTTGCTGTAGGTACCGCTATCGCCGCCGGAGTTGGCTACGTTGCAGGTGTCTTAACAGCTCCAAAGAGCGGTAAAGAAACGCGCAAAGACATTCATGACAAAAGTCTCAAAGCAAAGACCGAAGCAGAGAAAAAACTCAAAGAGCTAAATACGGAATTAAATGGTTTGATTGCAACTGCAAAAACCAAAGCTAAATCAGCTCAAGCAGGTGCTAGAACTGAACTACAAAAAGCGCTCGAAACAGCTGTAGGTGCCAAGGAAAAAGCCCGCGAAGTTATCAGTGCTTTCCACGAAGGTGAGAGCGAAGACAAGGACTTACAAAAGGCCGTTACAGACGTTAATAAAGCAATCGATCACCTAAAAACATATCTTGAGAAGCATGCTAAAAGTGAAGAAAAAGCCAAATAAACCAGTCGATTACGAAAAGTTAGGTAAGATGCTCGAAGCTATCTATGAGACTGGCTACTCAAATCGTAAGAAGATATACAGAATGAGCTTCTTGAAAGGTGTTGCAGCTGGATTTGGTGGAGTCATAGGTGCGACAATAATTGTCGCAATACTACTCTGGGTCCTGAGTCTATTTGACCAGGTCCCACTTATTGGACCGTTCACCGATAAAATTCATGACACTGTCCAAATAAAAAACAACTAGTTCCTCATTAAGAGTCTCCTGACTTCCTTTGGTGAAAGCGAATTTCAAACAAGAAGTACTATATCTTGGAATTTTAGCCATCATAAGGAGATTGGGAGACTCTTTCATGGTAAAATAAGGTGATCAAGAGGGGTTATTTGTAGGTGTCCAAGGCTTTGCCAAAACCAAGTGATTATGTGCATCTGCACAACCACACCCAGTATAGTTTGCTGGATGGTTTGACGCGCATTGGTCCGCTTATGGACTTTGTAAAAGAGCAGGGTATGGAAGCTGTGGCAATGACGGACCATGGCACTCTATCTGGTGCGATTGATTTTTACAAAGAGGCAGAATCCAAAGGCGTAAAGCCACTCATTGGTATAGAAACCTATGTTGCCTCGCGTAAACATACGGACAAAGACCCAGTAAAAGACAAGCAGCGTTACCACCTGATTTTGTTGGCCATGAACAATACGGGCTACCAGAACATTATGCAGCTGAGCACAACAGCAAACCTGGAAGGATTCTATTACTACCCGCGTGTCGATCATGACTTACTTGAGAAATATAGCGAAGGTGTGATTGTCTTGAGTGCCTGTATGGGTGGGGAAGTCGGCGACGCGATGCGCCAAGGGCAATATGATCAAGCAAAGGCGATCGCCGAGTGGTATAAGTCGGTATTTGGTGATCGATATTATCTAGAAATTCAGGACCATGGCCATCCAAAGAATCCACTGCATAGTAGTGAGCAGCAAGCGATCAATGAGCAGGTCTTAAAGCTTGGCAAAGAACTGGATATTCCTGTTGTTGTCACCTGTGATGCGCACTATTTGCGTCACGAGGATCAGGATGCGCACGAAATTCTGCTCTGTGTGGGTACCGGATCGTTCTTGAGTGACGAAAAACGCATGTCCCTGAAAGACTATCCATTGCATGTAACAGAACCGGCAGAATTAATCGAGCGTTGGGGCAAGGACCACCCAGAGGTGATTACCAACACCAAGGCAATCGCAGACAGGTGCAAAGTTACCATTGAATTAGGCAAGATTTTGATTCCCAAATTCCCCGTGCCGAAAGGGGAAGATGAAAAGTCGTATCTGCACAAACTTGTCTACAGCGGATTAGCTTGGCGTTATGGTGGTAAGAGCGAGGAAGAAGCAAATACGCTTACTATCGAACAAGCTATCAAAACGCTGCCAGAAGAAATTGCTACCAGAGCCGAGTATGAACTAGGCGTGATAGACGGTATGGGCTTTAACGGCTATTTCCTAATTATCCAAGACTTTATTAACTGGGGTAAAAACGAGGGAATTGTGTTTGGGCCAGGCCGTGGCTCTGCCGCCGGTTCGATTATTTCTTATGCTCTGAAAATCACAGAGCTTGATCCGATTCAGTATGACCTACTGTTCGAAAGATTTTTGAACCCTGACCGTATTTCTATGCCGGATGTTGATATTGATATCCAGGATACCCGCCGCGACGAAGTTATTCAGTACTGTGTGCAGAAATATGGTGCTGATCGTGTCGCAAACATTGTGACCTTTGGCCGTATGTTTGCACGTAACGCTGTCCGAGATGTTTCTCGCGTGTTACAGGTACCATATGCAGAGGCAGACAGACTAGCCAAGATGATACCCGCCCCAGTCCAGGGCCGTCATATCCCACTTGCGGACTCACTTGAAAACGATATAGATCTGAAGCGTGAATACGAGACAAACGACGTAGCTAAAAAAGTCTTGGATCAAGCAGTCATCCTGGAAGGGACCATCAGGAGTCATGGGGTGCATGCTGCAGGTGTGGTGATTGCCCCAGATTCAATCGTGAAGTTTGCACCACTAGAAATGGCGCAAAAAGGCGTCGTGACTACACAGTATTCAATGGGGCCAGTCGAGGAATTGGGACTGCTCAAAATGGACTTCCTGGGCCTATCCAACCTAACTATTATTAAGAACGCGCTGCGTATTATTAAAAAAGTGTATGGCGTCGATGTAGACATCAACACTATCCCACTAGATGACGATAAGACATTCCAGCTACTGCAGCGTGGAGACACTACTGGCGTGTTCCAACTTGAATCTTCTGGTATGAAGCGTTACCTCAAGGATCTGAAACCAACAGAATTTGATGACATTATTGCCATGTGTGCACTCTATCGTCCCGGTCCCCTGAGCGCTGGGCTGGTAGATAGTTTTATCAGGCGCAAGAACGGTCAAGAAACGGTTATATATGACCATGACTCTATGGAACCGGCGCTTGGCAGCACTTACGGTGTATTGGTGTACCAGGAACAGTTTATGCAGATTTCTAAGGATGTCTGTGGTTTTAGTGGAGGAGAAGCAGATACTTTGCGAAAGGCCATTGGTAAGAAAAACCGCGACATGATGATGAAGATGGAGAAGCGCTTCATAGAAGGAGCGGTCGAGAATGGCATACAAAGAAAACTCATTGAAGATTTCTGGGCTAAACTAGTTGGCTTTGCAGACTACTGTTTTAATAAATCGCACTCTGCTTGCTACGGTCTCATTGCTTACCAAACTGCATATTTAAAAGCTCACTATCCCGCAGCCTTCATGGCTGCAGTCATGACTAGTGACTACGACGATACCGACCGTCTGGCAATTGAGATTGCCGAGTGTAAGCACATGGGCATAGAAGTAATGCCACCAGACGTCAACGAATCTTTCGTTGAGTTTGCGGTCGTCCCCAAGACCAATTCGGTAAGGTTTGGTATGGCGGCAATCAAGAACGTTGGCACGGGTGCCGTTGAAGAAATCTTGCGAGTTCGCAATGAAGGGCAATTCCAGGATCTGGATGACTTCTTTAGCCGAGTTAATACGCGCGTCGTCAACCGCAAAGCACTTGAAAGCCTTATCAAGGCAGGTGCGCTTGATCGTTTTGGGGAACGTAGTTATTTGCTACACAATCTGGAGGTTATGTTGGCTTATGGTCAGCGTCTGCAAAAAGAGCGTTCTAGCGGCCAAGTTGATCTCTTTGGTGATGCGATTGATGACCAGGTCTCAATTAAGCCGCAATTGGCACTGGAGCCTGCCCTAACAACTTATCCACTTAGAGAACAGCTTGCCTGGGAGCGCGAATTGCTTGGGCTATATCTAAGCCAGCATCCCCTAGAAGCATTTGAACTTATATTAGCAGAACAAACCATACCACTCAGTACGCTCAAGCCGGAACATGATGGCAAATCTGTAAGTATTGGCGGCGCTGTTATGGAAATGCGCGAAATTATGACTAAAAAGGGCCAAAAAATGGCCTTCGTAAAGATTGCAGACCAGTTTTCCGAATTAGAACTCATACTGTTCCCGAGTGTTTATCAGCAAACTATCGGTATATGGGAGCGTGACAGAATAGTTCATGTCAAAGGCAAGATAAATGCCAAGGACCGCGAAGGAAATACAACTTCCGATTTGAAGGTCCTTGTGGACGATGCGCGTGAAATTACTCATGAACAGGCCGCAGCCTACCAACCAACTGGCAAAAAGAAAAAGACGCCTAAGCCCACAAAGAAAGTGGCAATGGTTACCAAACCAAGTATTAAAGAGTCAATTAATCCAAGACTGTATATTCGTGTTGAGCAAAGTGATGATACAGATACACTCATGACACTAAAAAATAAGATAGACAGTAAACTGGGTGAGACTGAGGTCGTCCTGGTGGTTGGCCCAGAAGCTAACAAGCAAATTATTCGTTTACCTATGCGTGTTCACGCAGAAGACATTATGAGTGAGCTATTAGAGCTAGTCGGCGAGAACAACGTCAAACTCCACTAAAGCTGGTGTGGGTGATATTAGCGGATGACGCCGGCGGTTTGGGTTAGAATGTAACCCACCATAACAAGCCCTACAAGCGCCACATCTAAGACTGGGTGGTGTAGGAAGAATTCTTCACCGTGGATAAAGGCTCGCTTGAATGCTCGTCCGTGTTTAAACGTCATGTAGATAAGTGCGCCACCGATGAATAATCCGACCGCAAAACTAATCCATGGAGCACTACCACCAGTTAGTGATTGAATACGAGATACTGCCAGTGTTGCTGGTTCACCGTAACGTGAGGAGTCACTAGTCACGGGGCTATCATTTGTCGGTGCTGAAGTCGGTGCTTGATTAGCAATACCTGCTGTTTGTGGCTCGCCATACATAGCTACTACGACTGTCTCTGGCCCCGATTTATTGAAGTTGGCGACATTGGCATAGCCGAAGCCGACTTCACTATATGAGACATCAAGCAGGTTCTCACGGTGTGTTTTGCTGTTCATCCAGCCGGCGACTGTGTCAGAACTCGAATTAAATCCATAAGCAAGGTTTTCGCCAGCCTTTTGGTAAGCGTATCCTGCGTCTTTAACAAAGACCCATGGTGCATTGCCCTCTGGGGTGGTGTGGGACCAGTAGTTGCGCTTGGCCATATCGTTTGCCTTGGCTTGAGCGGCGGCAGTCAATTTGTCATTTATGGCTAGTGAAGACTTGCCGTTAGTACTTCGTTGTTTGTTGGTAGTTTCAAGCAGTTTTTGTGAACTAATTTCGGTCGCATATGCCAGAACACCATTTACTTGTGGCCGCGACAACCATGCATTGAATACGAATCCACCTATTACTATAAGAAGCATAGGAACGTACGGCCAATACACCTTTAAGTAGGGTTTGCTCTGACGGTGGTGAGCTCCCTGTCTTTTTTTGTGCTGGATAGAGGTTGGACGTGCCTTTTGTTTTTGCATTGTTTTGGTTCAGTTAAGCTAAAGCTTATTGTACTAACTTATAGCGTGAACTGCAAACTATAGAGGGTCATTGCAGCAGCTTGAACAACATTGAACGACTCTTTACTGCCTTGCATTGGTATCTCAAGAGTAGCGTCGAGTGATTTGATGATTTCAGGATCAATGCCCTCTACCTCGCGTCCTAGAAGTAGCGCAATTTTTGCT
>Ga0172379_10006447_pt1 | contig 15713 bp, 16 predicted proteins | sample GrowelOW334metaG_FD_119756 | JGI IMG/M metagenome (GOLD analysis project Ga0172379, IMG submission 119756) | Groundwater microbial communities from an aquifer near a municipal landfill in Southern Ontario, Canada - Groundwater well OW334 metaG | ecosystem: Environmental > Aquatic > Deep... | reverse complement strand
CCAGGTGGGGTTTAGCACGCGACTGTCTCCAGTCTATTGCGTCGGGAGCTCTTACCTCTCGTTTTCACCTTTGCCACCAAACCTTTAGGGTCTAGTTCGGCCGTGTATTTTCTGTGCTACTTTCCTTATTCCCCGATGTTACATCGGGGAACAGTTGCCGTTAGCAACCACCTTTGCTCTTGGAGTCCGGACTTTCCTCCCCTTAGGGTAGCCATACGTCCTGCCCATCAATATTATAACAGGAATTAAGGGGTTTGTTCATCTATCCCGCAGTTGGCCAGCATGTCCGCTTCCAAATTCTTTTCGCGGGGGATATGGGAGATGGAAAACTTTTTCAGTTTTTTAATAAGTGAAGTTGCACGCAGATAAAAAGGTTTTAATCCCGCATTCTTTACCTGATATTCACCCTTGATCTGTTTTACCAATAATTCGGAATCCGAATAGAAGTGGACTTCCGTTGCTTTTAGATGGATGACCCGCTCAAGCCCGCAAACAAAAGCGGTGTATTCTGCAACATTATTCGTTGCCTCGCCGATATAATCGGCGATCTCTTTTATCGTTCCTTCGCCTTTTTTAATAACGATCCCGATCCCGGCCGGTCCGGGATTACCGCGTGCAGCACCATCGATATAAACTGTTAAAATCATTTGTCCTTTAATCTTAGCAGTAATTTAGAGATTGGCAAAGTGTTTAATACGTCATGCTTCTCCAACCATCCGCGTCTGGCAGTCAAAACACCGTATTTCATTAGGCTAAGTTGGCTGGTTCTGTGAGAGTCGGTTGAAATAACGACTTTCACCCCAAGCTCTTTTGCCCGCCGGCAATAAATATCCGTCAGGTCGAGGCGTTTTGGATGGGCATTTAATTCAAGCGCTATTTTATACTTTTTTGCTGCTTTCAATACTTGCTCCATGTCGACCGCATAAGGTTCTCTTTCTCCGATCAACCTTCCGGTAGGGTGCGCAAAAATATGGACATACTTGTTTTGAAAAGCTTTTACTATTCGGGCGGTCATTTTTTCTTTCGGCATTTTAAAGTTAGAATGGATAGAGCATATACATAGATCAAATTGTTTTAAAACTTCATCCGGATAATCCAGCTTTCCATCCGGAAGAATATCAACTTCCGCGCCTGCCAGGATCTTTATTCCGGAGATCATTTTACCTGCTGAGTGGATCTCTTTTATATTCTGGAGGCATTGTTTGATGCTTAGGCCTCTGGCAACCCTAGTCGATTGGCTATGGTCTGAGATCAAGATGTATTCGTACCCCAGCTTTTTTGCGGCCTGTGCCATTTCGAGTATCGTATTTGATCCATCAGTCGCATTGGTATGAGAATGCAGATCGCCTTTTATATCGGAGAGTTCAATAAGTTTTGGGAGCTTTCCTTTCGCGGCAGCTTCGAATTCTCCCCGCATCTCTCGCAATTCCGGCGGGATAAATTGCAAGCCGAACTTTGAAAACATCTCTTCTTCGGTCGTTCCGCCGATCTGCTTATTTCCTTTGAAGATCCCATATTCGGAAACCTTCCATCCATTCTTTTGCGCCAGTTGGCGGATATTGATATTGTGCGCCTTGCAGCCGGTAAAATAATGGGCCGCCGCTCCAAAACTTTTTGGATTAACAACTCTTAGATCGGCCTGCATCCCATTCTTTAATATGACCGAAGACTTGGTTTCTCCCTTTACAATAATGTTTGTAACAAAGGGGAGGGCAGTAAAAGCGTCCATGATCGGTTTTGGATCTGTTGATGTAATTAAGATATCAAGGTCGCCGATAGTTTCCTGTCCCCGGCGCAAGCTTCCGCAGGGAAGGATCTTTTTTACTCCCTTTGATTTTTTCAATTTTTCTACGATCAGTTCCGCATACTCGGTCGCTTCATCCAGCCGAAACCTTCCTTTGGATCTTTTTTTAAGAGAGATCCCGCGTAATATGTTTTCCTCTTTTTTTATTCCAAATCCCGGGATATTTCGCAATAATCCGTGACGTGCCGCCTTTTCAAGTTTTGCGGGCGTATCGATCTTAAGTTTTTTATTTAGTAGCAGTGCAGTTTTCGGTCCCATGCCGGGTATATTGATCAGATTAATGATCTCTTTGGGGAATTCATGGGTAAGTTCTTTGTATGACCTGACTTTACCGGTTCTGATGAATTCCTCGATCTTTAAAGATAGGTCATGTCCAATGCCCGGGATTTCCTGCAGTGCCGGCAGGCCGCCTTTTTTGTAAATTTCTTCAAGGTTATTTGATAGATTCTCAATATTATTAGCGGCTTTTTGGTAGGCTCTTATTTTGAAAGGGTTCTCGTTCTTTAGCGCAAGAAGTTCGGCGGTTTCATAAAATATTTTTGCTAGCGCGTTATTTTCCATTTATTTTATTAACGATCGCTGCTCCCCATTCCTTTGCCGTGTCCGGTCCGGTTGCTGTAATAATATTACCATCAGTTTCAATGCCATTGCCGGTATATTTTGCTCCGCCTTTCGCAAGTGCTCCTGTATCAGCGTACATGGTAGCTTTTTTACCTTTGAGAACTCCTGCGTAGGAGAGGATAGGGGGCGCGCCGCAGATCGCGCCGAGTATTTTACCTGCATTAACCGTGTCTTGCGCGATCTTATGGGCGATCGGATCATTATGATAAACATCTGCTCCCGAGCCGCCGATAAAGAGAATTGCGTCATAATCAGTTGCTTTTACCGTATCTATATTTATATCGACCGCGGCTTTCATTCCAAACTTTCCGGTGGCTGTTCCGATTTTTGTTGATGCGGTGGTAACTTCGATCCCGGCTTTTTCCAATTCTCTCTTTGGTTCGATATATTCCTCGTCGCGGAAGTTCTCAAAAGCGATAATTAAAAGGGCCTTTCTTTTTTGTATCATTCTTCGACTTTGCTCTTGATCTTGAATAGTTTAATAATATCGTTCTGGGAAATAATGCCGACCAGTTTTTCGTTTTCGACCACCAGCAGCTTACCTATTTCATTATTTGCCATCTGTGATAATGCTTCGGCAACGTCTTTGCCGGGACTAATTATCAGATCGGCCGTAACGGGGATCATATTTTCCGCGGCAGTTGTTGACGGCCATTTGTCTCTTCCAACCTCTTTTACGTTATGCAGGGTTGCGAGGCCAAGAATGGCATCTTCTTCCATGACGGGAAAAGATGCATAACGATATTTAAAAAAATAATCGTCAACAAGATGGTCGAGGGAGATGTCCGGAGGGACAGTGACGATCGTTTTGCTCATCAGCTTATTCACGGTTACCCCGCGAAAGATCTTTTTCATAACGATCTGTTTATAGCTCATATCGGCTGCTTCTAGCAGGAAAAACCCGATAAAAATGATCCATATCCCATTAAGATAAAATCCCGCTAATACTCCCACCAATCCATATCCGATCATAAGATAGGCGAACAATTTTCCAATATTGCTGGTTATGCGGGTTGCGAAATTCAGGTTCTTATATAAAAACCAAATAATTGAGCGCAGGACCCTTCCGCCATCGAGGGGGAACCCCGGGACTAAATTAAACATTCCTACTAAAAGGTTCGTCCAAAATAAGTAATAGCTGATCGAATAGGTATAGGCCGGGAATGAAAGGGTTTTGAATGTTCCGGTAAGAATGAAGAAAAACAGCGCCAGCATAAAACTCATTATCGGTCCGGCGATCGCCATTTTAAATTCAATGGCCGGGGAGGGTGGTTCTTTTTCCAAATGGGCAACGCCGCCGAAAATAAAAAGGGTTATCCCGTATATTTTTAGGCCATTATTCTGCGCGACAATTGAATGTGATAGCTCATGGGCGAGCAGAGAAGCGAAAAGCAGGATCGCGGAAATAAAAGCCATGATCCAATAGGCAAAGGAGGGGAGGTCCTCATTTGTTATCGGGAAATATCCATTTGCCAGGGTGAATACTACAAGGGATAAAATAAAGAACCAGGAGTAATTTATTTCGATCGGTATGCGGTGGATTGAAAATATTTTAAAGGACTGTTTCATTTTTTAATGCATCATAAATTCCGTAGATCCATAGTATAAAACCCAATATCAATGCAAAGCTTAATACAAATATGAATAAAAATCCATTAATGATCAAAGCGCAATAGGATATCTCCGGAAGAACAAAATAAAACCATAAGATCAGTTTTAATCCTTTTTCTCCTTCACCCTTAAGGACCTGTCCAAGTCCGACGATGAGAAGCGAGGCGAAAGCTTCCGTATAGTAATTGTTTGATTTTTTCTTTTTATTCATTAAAAATATTTATTTATTGTATCGGTAAGTTCTTGCTTATTGAGCAACCAGATCGATCCGGCATAGCTAGTGTTTTGCGGGGTGCCGGAGGCTACAAAGGTTGTAACATCCTTATAAGAAATAGATCTGAAGAAATTTGCAATGCGAACGATATTTGACAGCGGAAGGTCGGTGCTGATGAAGCTGAAGATAACTTTAAGAGCGATCGGTGCTTTAATTATATTTGACGGCCTTGCCAGAGTGTAAAAAAGGCTTTCCATGAACTTTTGTTGTCTTTCAACCCTTCCAATGTCCCCCATTGCGTCGTGCCTAAATCTTATATAATCATGGGCTTGTTTTCCTGATAATTTTTGCTCGCCTTGTTTCAGGTTAATATGCAGATCTTGTGCATTATCATTATAATACATGTCTTTTTCAACATTTATTTTGATTCCGCCAAGAAGGTCGACTAATTTTATAGTCGCCGCCGGATCGATTAATAGGTAATGATCGATCTCTTTTCCAGTAAGGTCTTTTAATGTTTGCTTAAGAAGATCGATCCCGCCAATAACATTCACCGCATTTATTTTTTGCTGCCCGTAACCACCTGGGACCGGAACAAAACTATCTCGGGGAATGGAAAGAATTGTTACTTTGCCGCGGATCGGATCCATCCGGATCAGTAGAAGGCTGTCGGTCCTTCCTTTAACATTAAAAACGGGTTCTTTTGTAACGGGATCAAATGAGACGTCCGTTCCGAGTAAAAGCAAAGTGATCGGCCGCCTGATAGTTGCAACGCGGAAGAAGCTTGGGATGAATTTAGGTGCAAAAACCGTTAAATAAAAATATAGAATACCGAGCAATATCGTGCATATCGCCAGGATCCTATATATATCAGGCTTGGTTTTTTTCATATGTTTCTTTAAGAGGCTTTATAGTATCCGATCGGAATAATATAGAAGGGGTCCTGAGTTTCGGGAAGCTCAAGGACCTTTGCTACGACATCATCCCAAAAAGCTCCAACGTTCACATTGGATAGTCCCAGCGCAACCGCCTGCAGGGCAATATTTTCAGCGACATGCCCGACTTCCATATTTATGTATCTATAGGCTCTTTGCCCATACTTTGCTTCCGTTATTCTGAAATTACCGGCAATAACGATCACCAGCGGGGCTTCTCCAATGTAGGCTTGTCCCAAGGATGCCCTTACCAGGGAGGGGCGCTTGTCTTCAGTCGAGGTTTGGATAATTTTGTGTCCGTCGGGAATATATTTAAATACACCATCGCTTTTTATTACATAAAGTGTCAATGGATAGAGAGATCCGGCGGAGGGGGCTGCTCTAAAACCCCATCCTTTATCCGTGATCCCCTGAGCCGCCCATAATAATTGGGATATTTGCTCGATCGTCAGCTCTTGCGTATAAAAAGCTCTGTCGGACCTTCTTTTTGCAATTGATTCTTCAAGTGAAACTTTTCCGGAAATTTTTGGCTCGGGAAGTTTAATTGCTTTTTCCGCATAACCTACGGAGGAGATGAAAACAAATAATGCAAAAAGAATAATAGCCTTTTTCACAACGGGGAAATTATAGCACATTTTGCCCCGGGCAGTGAGAAGCCCGCCCGGGGGCAAAATTATTAGTTACGCGGCGGCAACAGCCATTTTGCTGTCGAGCATCTGTAACTCATCCACCAAAACCTCGGTACTGGTCTTCTTTTCGCCCTTTTTGTTCTCATACTTTTTTATCGAAAGGCGTCCCTCAACGGCGACCAATTTTCCTTTCTTCAGATATTCACCGCAAACTTTTGCGAGCGGGCCAAAGGCTACGCAATTGATAAAATCGGTAGATTCGTTCCCTTTCTTTTTGCTCCCATGATTAATGGCTAAACAAAAGCGGGCAATTGCGAGTTCTTCGGCGGTATATCGGATCTCAGGATCGGCAACCAGTCTTCCAACCAGGATCGATTTATTAATTCCCCCCATCTTCTTCTCACCCCCTTTTCAATAAGACAGAGCAATCTTATTGCCAGGTGAAGATAGGTTAGGGTTAGGAGGCCGGATTAGAGATTATTAATAATGGCTTTATAAGCCTTAGAGATGGGGATATGGTGCTTTTTGGCGAGGGATCTATAATTTTCATATTCGGGGGAAACAACTTTGACCTTCTTTCCAAGCAGGCCAACTTTAACCTTGGCTTTGCCATATTTCGTTTTAATATTGACGAATTTTCGTTGCAGTTTTTCGCGGACGGCTAAATGGATGCGTACACCAAGCGTTGTTGTATAAGTGAAAATAGCATTTAAAACCGCATCTTTGTTCTCTGGGGCGCAGAGGGCGATCAGTTGAACCCCAGTTCTCTCTTTTTTCATTTGAATTGGAATTATATAGGTATCCAGCGCGCCGGCAGATAAGATGTTTTTAATTGCTTTGGAATAGAGAGAAGGTTTCATATCATCAATATTAGTTTCAATTTGCAAAATTGCATCATTTTCGGTTGGAATTAGAGCTTCGCCAATAAATAATCGAGCATAGTTGGGAATAGAGAACTCTCTTGAGCCGGCTCCATATCCAATAGATTCAACTTTCATTTTTGGCGGGATTTCGCTGGCTTTGGCAAGGGTTGTAATTATGGCGGCGCCAGTTGGGGTAACAAGTTCCCCTTTGATCTTTGTTCCATAAGTTGGAAATTTTTTTAGAAGCTCGGCAGTTGCCGGGGCAGGGTTGGGAAGCACCCCATGTGCATGCCTAATATTGCCAACTCCGTGAGGTAAGGGGCTACAATAAATGTCTCCGATCTCCAAACTCCGAACTCCAATACTCGTCCCCACAATGTCGATAATCGCATCTACAGCGCCAACTTCGTGAAAGTGGATTTTGTTGATCGGAACTCCATGGACTTTAGCTTCCGCGGCGGCAAGTCGGCGAAAGATCGTTATACTCATCTGTTTTACGGTTCTATCCAATTTGCTCTTATTAATAATAGAAAGAATATCTTTCAACCCGCGGTGGGGATGCTGTTCGTGTGTAATCACCTCGACGTGGGTTGTATTGATCCCATATTTTTTTTGCTTTGTGACTTGCAACTTGTAACTTGAGACTTTAAGTTTGCGAAGTTCTTTTATTAGAAAAATTTTGTCTAGTCCAGCATAGAGGAGCGCTCCCAGTATCATATTGCCGGAAATGCCGGATGGGCATTCGAAATAGGCGACTTTCATTTTTTATTCACTATTGAATAGGCCATTACCGCGGCACCGAAACCATTATCGATATTTACGACGGCGACTCCCGGAGCGCAGGAATTTAGCATTGTCAAAAGCGCAGCTAAGCCTTTGTAACTTGAACCATAGCCGACTGAGGTTGGGACAGCAATAATTGGCGTATCAACCAATCCTCCAATGACGGAGGGGAGGGCGCCTTCCATTCCGGCAACGGCGATTATAACGGTTGCTTCCTGGAGCGGCTGCATATTATTCAATAAGCGATGGATTCCCGCAACTCCAACATCGAATAATCGTTCAACTTTTAGTCCCAGGAATTCTGCAGTAACAGCCGCTTCTTCCGCAACCGGAATATCGGACGTTCCGGCGGAAACTATGACGACCTGCTTTCTGAGTTCTGCTTTCTGCTGTCTGCTTTCTTTATTCTTTACAGTGATTATCCTTGCCTGTTCATAATACTTTGCCGACTTCAGCAGCTTCTTTACCGCCAAATAAGCTTTTTTGTCCGCTCGGGTGGCAAGGACGTTATGCCCGTGTTGATAGATCTTTTGCGCGATTTTTGCGATCTGATCCGGTGTTTTCCCTTCGCAGTAGATAACTTCGGGAAAGCCTTTTCTTTTTTGCCGGTGATGGTCGACTTTGGCGAAACCAAGTTCTTCGTAGTGCTTATTATTCATAATTCAATTATATCAAACTATTAAGGACTTTCAGGTTTTCAACATCCTGCTGCATATCCGGATCTTTAGGCGTTTCCAGAACCATAGGAAGGTTCTTGAATCGATCATCATTCATTAATAATCTGAATGCCTCTATTCCAAGCTCCCCTTTTCCAATATGTTCATGGCGGTCTTTGTGGGAGGCGAGGGGGCCTTTGGAGTCGTTCAAGTGAAAAGCATAGAGCTTATTTAATCCAATATTATCTTGGAATTCTTCCCAGGTTTTTTCGTATCCCTCTTTTGTTTTGATATCGTAGCCGGCGGCAAAAACATGGCAGGTATCAAAACATACTCCGATGCGAGCAGTATCATTAACTTGGGTGATGATTTGGCCTAGCTCATTAAACGAACTTCCAAGGCCTGTTCCCTGACCAGCGGTTGTCTCTAAAAGAATCATAACCTTGTAGCCTTTGGTTTCGGCTATGAGTTGATTTATATTATTTACGACGTTTTTTATGCCGATCTCTACGCCTTGACCAAGGTGTGATCCGGGATGAAGTACCACAAAAGAAATTCCAAGCTTTTCGCAGCGTTCAAGTTCTTCCCGCATCGATTGCATCGATTTTGTATGATTTTCTGTCCCACTGCTGGCCAGGTTTATTAAATATCCGGCGTGCGCAAAGACGAAAAGATTACTTTGTTTTTGAGCCATAATGAATCTTTGGATTTCATCTTCTTGAAAAGGCTTTCCGAACCACTGGTTATTGTTCTTTACAAAAATTTGAATTGCGGTGCAGTTGATCGACAAGCCTCTTTCGATCGCTTTATCAACCCCGCCGGCAACTGACATATGGGAACCGAGTAACCTCATTGCTTGCCTCTTTCTTCCATCCTCGCCTTGATCTTCTTTTCATAACCGATGTCTTTCGGTTCATAGTATTTCTTTGTTTGGGATAAATAATCCTGTTTTACATAACCGTCCGCATAATCATGTGCGTATTTATAACCTTTCCCTTTGCCCATTTTCTTTTCGCCTTCGTAAACCGCATTTTTGAGATGCTCTGGCACTTCAAGCGTAGGGCTCTCTTTTACATCGGCGAGCGCAGCTTCGATCCCCAAATAGGCGGCATTGCTTTTTGATGCTGTTGCGACATAAACTGCAGCCTGTGCCAGCGGGATCCTGGCTTCCGGCATCCCGACAAATTCGGCAACCTGCATAGCGGAGTTTGCCACAACAATCGCGAGCGGGTCGGCATTCCCGACGTCTTCAGCTGCGCAGATCACAATTCTTCGAGCAATAAAACGCGGATCTTCTCCGGCATAGATCATCTTGGCTAAATAATATAAGGCCGCGTCGGGATCCGACCCCCGCATCGATTTGATGAAGGCCGAAATTGTATTGTAATGTTCTTCGCCTTTTTTATCGTAAACGATCTTTTTCTTCTGGATCGATTCTTCAGCGATCTTGAGCGTGATATTGACCGTTCCCTTCTTGTCCTTTGGGGTAGATAAGATCGCCAATTCTAAAGAGGAAAGTGCCCTGCGGGCATCTCCGTCGGATAGTTTTGCCAGGTGTTCTAGAGCTTCGTCTTTAATATTTATTTTTATATTGCCGAAACCCCGATCTTTATCTTCGATCGCGCTTTGAACGACTTTTTTTAAGTTTTCAGTGGTTAGCGGTTTTAATTCAAAGATCTGCGACCGGGATACAAGCGCCGAATTTACATAAAAGAACGGATTTTCAGTTGTTGCACCGATTAAGATTAAATTTCCCTCTTCAACATCCGGAAGAAGAGAATCCTGCTGCAGTTTATTGAACCGGTGGATCTCGTCCAGGAACAGGATCGTTTTTTGTGAATATAATTTTATTCGCTGCTTTGCCTGTTTACTTGCGCCTCGAATGTCATCGACGCTAGCGGTTGCCGCATTCAGCCATTCAAAATGACCCTTGGTCGTATTTGCAATAACTCTGGCGATAACCGTCTTTCCAACCCCGGGAGGGCCATATAATATGATTGAGGTGATCTTATCGGTTTCAATTAGTCTTCGAAGAAGTTTACCGTTGCCAAGTATTTCTTCCTGTCCGACAATTTCATCAAGGGTTCTTGGAGCCATACGGTAGGCTAGGGGAGCGTTTTTTTGTTTGTATTCTAAGGCTTTTGCATCAAAGAGATCCATACGGGCATCATTTTGCATTAAGCGCTTTCCATGGTTTCGGGAAAATTACCCAATGTCCATTGAGATAAACCAAACCATCGAAAGATCTCCCGGACGTATCTCCGGGTTCTACAAGCTTGAATCGGTAAATTGTATGTTGGGGTCTGATTTGATCCGCGATATCGCGATAACCGCCGGGGAAAAACTTTGAATTCCCTGTTCCGGCCTTGAGCTCAGCTGGGGTTGCTGACCAAATTAATATCTTTGTTTGTCCCTCTTTTCCTTCGATGACCAGATCTTTAGTCCATAAAGTTTCCTCATACACTTTCATCGCTTTTTCCCAAGATTTATCTATGAAGAAAGCTTTATAATCAAGTTTATCCGGATGCAGGGTCTTTGTAAGTTTTAAGTGGTCAATATTAGGATTGATAAAATTATTAATTAATTGTTTAGCTCCTTTCTCTCCACTCAGCATAGCGGTTGCAAAGGAGCTGCTGGATAGGCTAACAACAAGGGCTAAGAATATTAGTGCGATTTTCATTGATAATACCTCCTGGAATCGTATTTAAAGGAATTGTAGCATAAGCAAAATGGCAAAGAAATTATTTAACTTTAATATCCTGGCTCGATTTAATGCCAAGATCGACGAATTGAGGATTATTAAGAGAAGTATTGGTGATCCATAGAGACTGATTTGTTCCAATATAGGCCAAAATGTTCCTCTTGGAAGAAAGAACCCTACATTTATAAGTGTTTTTATCGATCTCGTAAAATACGCTTTTATTATCGCCTGTATGCGGCGATAACCTAAAATAAACCTTATTTGGATCGGACTTTCCATCAAAATAAGTTGGGACCATATCGAAATTATAATCCAAAACTGTAGATTCCTCTTTATTAATGAAATTCCTGGCGGATAAAGTTATCTTGAAATTATTTGGTCCTATCATTGCTCCCTTATACCCCAAAAGCTGGTCTGAACCGATAAAGCCCAACAAATAATTTCCTTGAACGACCGTTGAGGAAGTTTGATATCCTTCCAGGGTTAAACTTGCTAAATTTAGGATCCGCTGCATGCTTCCTTCAAAGAAGGCATATCTTAATAATGCATATTTCCCATCCGGACTGACATCTTGAATGAAAAGGGTGCTATTCATATCGGATCGTCGATCTTTCGAGAAAGTTTTATAAAGTTTGGTTGTTGGGTCCAGGATGAGAACGATGTTCTCTTTTTTGTTGCTTAATGCGATCACAAATAATCCGCTTCCCTGAGTGAATAGAATATTTTTGATCTGTGCATGTCCATCGCTGTATATTTCGTAGCCTTGTCCATCCGAGACGGAATAAAGCTGAATGGTGTCGCCAATCTTTTGATATAAAGGGCTAGAGGAGGGCTGCTCCGGACCTTTCTTTATCGAACAAACGATGCTTTTTTGATCGCTCGAAATGTCAAACGCACAAATGTCATCATCAAGGTCCAAGATCTTTGTTGGAGGGGTTTCTTGGCTTTTCTGCCAAACATTTCCGTCTTTAAGGTAGAAAACAGTATTGCGTTCTTGAAAAGGGATTAGATCCGAAATATAGTCGGTGTTAAAGACAGCCGTGGATAAGCCAAAACAACCGGTTGCAAGAAAGATTATTAATAAATAAGCGAGCTTGAACATATTTAGGTGGAAATTATAGCATAGCCGGTTGAAAAGATTTTTAAAAAGTTGTAAAATAACAAATAAGTTAACCCCGCCTTGAAAAGGGTGGGGTTTATTTTGAAAGAACAAAAATGCAAGAGACGCTGGTTTTATTGTCCGTTTTTACTCCTATTGTTGGGGCGTTTGTTTTGCCACTGTTAGGAGCGGTTTCAAAAGGTGCAAGGAATTATTTTGCCCTTTTGCTGATCGCAATCTCCTGCTTGGCTTCCCTGTTTTTACTCCCATATGTTGCTTCCGGTGGAGCGCTGGTCTTTTTTGTATTCAATATCGATGCTTTAGCCGTATTTATGGCTTCGATCTCCTCATTTATCGGACTAATTATTGTTCTCTATTCGCTTGATTATGTCAGCCATTATGAAAACCAGAATGAATATTATTTTATGGTCATCCTTTTTCTAGGCGCCATGATGGGCCTGGTCTATTCAGATAATCTAATTGCACTTTTTATCTTTTGGGAAATTACCGCGCTTGCCTGCTGGCGCCTGATCGGATTTTTCCGCAGTCCCAAAGATGTCTTGAAAGCCGATAAGGCATTTTTGATCACGGTCTTTGGCGCGGTCGTGATGCTTTTGGGATTTGTCGGGATCTTCGGGCTAACCGGGACATTTCAGCTTAGCGCAATGACGGGAAAGGTTATTCCAGGATTGCTAGTCGGGTTTATTATGGTAGGCTTGCTTTCCAAATCGGCAACATTTCCTTTTCATACTTGGCTGCCGGATGCCGGCGTTGCTCCTTCTCCGGTTACCGCTCTTTTGCATGCCGCAGTCTTGGTGAAGATCGGTGTCTATGTGTTTGCCAGGTTGTTCCTGGCAACATTTCATATTGATGGATTCTGGCATGTATTTATCCCTGGGCTTGCGGCGGTCAGCATGCTTGTTTCAGCCGGCGCGGCAATGATCGATACCGATATGAAAAGGATCATTGCTTATTCTACGGTCAGCCAAATAGCTTTTATTTTTCTCGGACTATCGGTTGGAAATGCGACCGGGGCGATCGGCGGCCTACTATATATAATGATGCACGGGCTGGCTAAAGGCGGCCTTTTCCTTTCTGCCGGCGTAATTGAACAGAACATGAAGACCAAAGATATCACCAAGCTTGGCGGACTGATCCGCACTATGCCGGTCTTGGCGATCGCTTTCTTGTTTTGCTCGTTTTCTGTAATGGGGATGCCTCCCTTTGGCGGATTTTTTGCCAAATATTTGGTTATTTTAGGCGCTGTTCAAACCAATCATATTATTTTAGCTTCGGTCTATATCGTTGGCGCTTTTATGACGATCCTTTATCTGACCCGATTGTTTTCGATGATATTTTTGGGAGAACCGAAAGGTCTGTTGGTAAAAGAAGGTTCTTTCTTGATGGTATTTTGTGTTGCTCTCTTAGCAGCTCTTTCTTTGCTAGGCGGAATATTTATTAATTATCCATTTAATTTTATGGAGATCGTTGTTAAAAGTATGCCGGGGGTATTAAGATAATGGGAAATTACTTATTACTTCCGATATTAATTCCGATCGTTTCCGCGCTGGTTATTTTCATTCTGCCCGAAAATATCAAGAAGCTAAAAGAATCAATTACGATCTTAATTGCTTTTGTGAATCTTGCCTTAGCCTTTTGGTTCTTTGGCCATGAGTTTTCTTTTACATTTCCCTGGTGTGGACTAGGGCCTGAACTTCCAATCGGATATTTTAGTACCGTTAGACTGATGTGGTTCAGTTTTGGGATCGATTTTTCACTTCGACTGTATCAATTCAGCGCCTTTATCCTGGCAGCCATTGCCAGCTTTGCCTTCCTGATCGCGGTATATTCTACCGTGTTTATGAAAGAAAGACCGTCCCTGAAACAATATTACATCTATTTTCTTTTGACGATCGGTCTTTCGAATGGAGTTGCGCTTTCGAATAATTTATTCTTATTCTTGATCTTTTGGGAAGCGCTCCTTCTTCCTCTTTTTGGAATGATATTTGTCGGAGGGAAAGACGCCTACAAAGCGGCGATAAAGGCTTTCATTATTATAGGAATAACCGATCTTTGTTTAATGCTGGGGGTAATTTTGACTGGATATCTGGCGGGAACTTTTACGCTTTCGCAAATTTCACTTCCGCTAACAGGGTTGGGGAGTGTTGCTTTTATTTTACTTATGATCGGCGCGATCGCCAAAGCCGGCTCGATGCCTTTCCATAGTTGGATCCCGGATGCGGCAGTTTCGGCTCCGCTCCCTTTTATGGCGATCCTTCCGGCTTCAATTGAGAAGCTCCTGGGGATATATTTTCTAGCGAGGATCTCTTTAGATCTGTTTAAACTATCTCCGAACTCCTGGCTCAGTCCTTTATTGATGTGGATCGGAGTTATTACGATAATTTTGGCTGTAATGATGGCGCTTATTCAAAAAGATTTTAAACGGCTGCTTTCATATCATGCTATTAGCCAAGTTGGGTATATGATCTTAGGAATAGGGACAGCCGTTCCTGTCGGGATCGTCGGCGGACTTTTCCATATGATCAACCACGCGACATATAAATCATGTCTTTTTCTTACCGGTGGTTCGGTCGAAAAACAGACCGGAACAACCGATCTTTCTAAATTGGGCGGGCTTGCCTGGAAAATGCCGATAACCTTTATTTGTTTTATGGTCGCGGCTGCTTCGATCTCCGGTGTTCCGCCTTTCAATGGATTTTTCTCAAAAGAATTGGTTTATGACGGCGCCCTGGAAAGAGGGTGGATCTTCTATGCGCTTGCACTACTAGGTTCATTTCTTACGGCTGCGTCGTTTTTAAAGCTGGGCCATGCGGCATTCTTCGGCGAAGAGTCGAAAGATCAAAAAGAAGTGAAAGAGGCATCATTATATATGCTGCTTCCAATGGTTGTATTAGCGCTGGTTTGTATATTCTTCGGGGTCTGGAATATTGTTCCGCTCAAATATTTGATCCAGCCGATCCTTGGCCAGCATCTGCTTGAAGGGCACACTTTTTATGGAATGCCATCGAATATGCTTCTGATCGTTATGACGGGCGTTGTTCTGATCGCAGCTATTCTAAATCATATTTACGGCGTAAGCCGGACCGGCAAAGGAGTTTCAGCCTCGGATCATATTCACTATGCTCCGGTTCTCTCAACCCTCTATGACAAGGCAGAGAAGAGATGGTTTGATCCTTATGATATCGGCATGAAATTGGCGCATTGGTTCTCATATGTCCTGTGGGGGATCGACCGCTTAGTTGATTGGATCTTTGAAGTATTTATTGTCAGGATCGCGTACTTTTTGTCTTGGATCATCAGGCTCGTTCATAGCGGTAACTTTTCGGCTTATATTGCTTGGTCGCTTGTTGGAGCGGCGGCAGTTGTGGTATTTTTACTGAGGTAATATGGAATATATATTAATTTTAATACCGTTCCTGGCTCTAATATTTTTTAACCTTTTCCCGGCAAAGGCGAGGGGAGCTGTTGCTTTCGGTTCTTCAATGATCGTTTTTATTATCCAATGTATTGTCGCCGTTCTTATTCCGTTCGGTTTTTTAGAAAACATAGGTTCTCACCAGCTAGAAAAACTATTAGGCTTTAATTTGGTTTTCAGTAATCTTTCCGCGGTCCTTCTTTTAGCAACCGGTATTGTCGGACTGGCATCGATCTTGGTCGGAAGAAATACGATAAAAAATAAGAACCACCGCTTTGATTTTTATAATATCCTGATGATCGCACTTATTGGGATAAACGGGATAGCCTTTGCGACGGATATTTTTGCGATCTATATTTTT
>Ga0172379_10006446_pt1 | contig 15716 bp, 15 predicted proteins | sample GrowelOW334metaG_FD_119756 | JGI IMG/M metagenome (GOLD analysis project Ga0172379, IMG submission 119756) | Groundwater microbial communities from an aquifer near a municipal landfill in Southern Ontario, Canada - Groundwater well OW334 metaG | ecosystem: Environmental > Aquatic > Deep... | reverse complement strand
TGGTTCCAGAAAACGATGTCCGATATGCAAGGAACGGATGCAGAGATGGGGTTCGCACCCGTCTGGAACGAAACAACGGCGCTTAGACAGGGTCAAAAACCAACTCGAAACTTTAATTAGCTCTGAAAATTCGATCATTGCATCCAATCCACTCTCCACTCTCCACTCTCCACTCTCCTGACCATGAGCCAATGATAACCCAAACCGCCGCGGAACAGAAGACGGGCCGTTTGGCCCGTCTTTCCCGTCTCGCGACCTATTTGAGCGCTCCGCCCCACTCGACCACCGTGAAACCCTGACGGACGATTTTCGGCAACGGGAGCGGCAGGACATCGATCGGCGCGTCCAAGCCGCGGTATTCCACGAAGACGCGCGAGACCGAATCCGGCTTCGGCGAGATCATGAGCGGCGCGTCGCGGTCGAAATACTTCTGATCCACGAAGGTGATGAAGACGTACGGGGTCTGCGGCAGGCGCGGCACCCAGAACTCGCGGAACTCGGCGCTCTCGCGGGCGGTGAAACCGATCTTCGCGAGCGTCGTGGCGAGCCACCCGTCCCGGTCCGAGGATCTGATGACGAAGCCTCGTTTCGGCGTCTCGTAACCGACGCCGGTACCTTCCCAAAACAGGTTCGGATAGGTCTTGCCGTCCTTCGTGTCCGTGACGTATCCGTCCGGGTGCGCGATGACGCTCCAGCCGGTCGCTCCATGCGTCGGCTCGGACTTCGCGATCTCGCCTTTCAGCCCGACCGAGACATGCGCCGCCGTGTCCTTTTCGGGGTAGAGATAGATGACCGGCTTGCCGCACTCGACCGGCGGCAAGGCCGTCGTCTTCACGAACCTGATCCAGCGACCGAACGGGTCCTTCCAGTAAAAGACGAGATGCTTGCCGGCGCTCTCGAATCCGCCCGTATACTCCGTCCCCATGATCTCCGACCAACTGGACTTGGCATCGATTATATCCTCGGCCTGGGTCTTCCGACCGTAAATCGACTCGCCGTTCGATGTCTTGCCGATGACCGTGAGTCTCGTCGCCGGTTTGAGGTCGCTCTCCGACCTGACTGCGTAACAATCGCTCGCGCCGCAACCGCCGACGTCCGTGAAGACGTAATCCGAACCGTTCCAGGTCCCGTCATTCCAGACGATCCTCAAGACGTTCTCGGTGCGGAACGGGAACTCGATGTCGTAGAGATGATAAGCCGCATCGGCGGAACGGACGTAGATGCAACCGCCCTCTTTGGAGCCATAGACGGTCCGACCGTCCGCGGTCTTACCGAGATCGAGCAAGCCGGTCGAGTCGGCGAGGAAGGTCTCGGAGTCCGCCGAGGTCAGCCAGTATTCGCTTCCGCTCAATTGGAGGTGTTTCGGGATTTCGGCGACGGGCAAAAGCAGGGTCGAGTCGTCGACGACGGATTTGCCGGGCGCGAAATACGTCTTCTCCTGGCCGGACGCCTCGTCCCAGGTGTCGTAGTTCACGAACACCTCATCCCGCGTGAGCCCGTAAGCGCTCAAGTTGACGAGCCTCCCCGCTTTCCGGTCGAGGATCATGCGCATCATGACGGGGTTCACGCACGGTCCCTGACATGGCGCCAAGACCATGAGCAGAGGGTCGCCGACATGGTCGCCGGCGGTCACCGTACCGATCCGGTAGAAGTCCGACCGCTGGTAGTCGACCTCGGCCTCGACCGCGCTCTTCGGGACGCCGAGCAGTCGGGCGACTTCGGTGGACGTGACCGCGACCGGCGCGTCCTGCCACTGGATCACCAAGACGTTCGTGCCGGTCGGGATTTCGGCGGCCGCCTCTTCCGTCAGGTCGACCTGCCGATCGATCGAGACGGTCCGATCGCCGACGGTCGCCGAAAAGCTCAATCGGAGCGCGGTCCCGTATTCCGGCAGGCGCGTGAACTCCATGGTCCAAGCTCCGCTTTGCGGATCGGGATTCGAAAGATAGTTCTCCTGATTCTCGCTCAGGACCGTGGCCGTGATCTGGCTCACTTCGGGCACCTTGGCCGTCCCTTCGAAGACGACCTTCTTCGGCGTCACGATGACGGTCTTGATGCCGAACCACGCCGAATCGTCCTGCGGCGCCGAGACGACGTTCACCGGCTCGACGGTCCGAGTCCCGACATCGCCGAAGACGAGACCGGCGACCGCCGCGATCACGACGAGCGCCGCGCCGAGGACGATGAGAAAGACGTTGCGGTTCTTCATCATAAGATTTTTTTCAGTCAGCGTTTCCGATTTCGATGATACCCTTCTTGGCCTGTCCTCGCAAAGCCGGATCGAGATCCGAACGTGCGGCGAAGGTCTCGAGCCGTTTCGCCTCTTCCTCGCCGAAAACGAGTCGGGGCTGGCTCGATTTCACGTCGATCGGGAAGAGACGGACCTCGATCCCCTTCTCCCTGAACGCGAGACCGACCGCGAGGCCTTGTTTCGTCTCGGCGGACCAGTCTTGGTCGAAGATGAAATTCCCGAGCGACCAGAAGATCGGTTTGCCTTGCCAGACTTCCATGCCTTCCACGACGTGCGGGTGGGTACCGAGGACGGCATCCGCTCCCCATTCGACGAGCTTGCGACCGAACTCGCGCTGGTAACCGTTCGCCAAAGGCTTGTACTCATCGCCCCAATGTACCGAGACGATCACGAGGTCGTTCGCGCTTTTCGCGGCGCGGACGGCGCCTTCGACCGTCGGTTCGTCCGGTTCGCGTCCAGCCGCGTCGAAGCCGAGCAGGGCGACTTTCCGGCCGCGGATGACCGTGGTCCACGGCGGCAGGTCGTCCTTGACCTGATCGCCGACATGTCCGAGTCCGGCGGCGTCGAGCACCTTCGCGGTCCGGTCGGCGCCGGAGCGTCCTTGGTCGAGCGTGTGATTGTTGGCGAGATTGACCACGTCAAAACGCAGACCCGCGAGCGTCGCGGCGACGCCGTCATCGAATCCGAAATCGTTTTCCTTGACCGGCGGCGATTTCGGCGAGATGGCGCCTTCGAGATTGCCGGTCATGACATCGACTCCACGGAAAAAACGGTCTTCCTGGCCGCGGATCGACGCGAACGGCCAGTCCGCGCCGTGGACGGTCATGCGATCGCGCACCGCCCGATCGAACATCATGTCGCCGACCGCAAGCACGGTCACGGGCGAATCGACGGCTACCGCCCCCATCGAGAAAGCCGCGAGGACGTAACTCGTCGTCTCGATCGGATCCGCGGACATGATTTCCGCACTGTCCGAACGCTTGAGCAAGGTCATCTTGCCCGCACCGGCCGCACCCATCGTCCGCGACAGGACGCCGAGACTCTGCGGCGAATCGACGTCCAGATCGCCTAGACCGGAAACGTCCGCCGAAGCGAGCGCGGCCTCGGCCGTCACGTCGTGGAGACCGGCGACGCGACTCCGTCCATAATGGGAGAAATCGACCGAGGCGATCACGAGCGTCTTCCCGTCCGCCGGCAACGCCGCGGCGAGACGCTCGCTTTTCGCGTCATCGAGTCTCGCGTTCACCATCACGGCGACGACCTCGGCTTCGAGAAACGCGCGTTTCAGGAACGGCATCAGCGCCGAGACCGAGACATCCTCTTCGAAAGGCTTCTCGTCCGACGCGACGACTCCCGATGCGAGCAACGCTTCGACCGCTTTCGTGTCAGGCCTGACGATGCCGTAAGGCGTCTCGAAACCGGCCGCGGAGACAATCGCCGGATAGCGCGAACGCCCGAGATGATCGGGCGCCACGATGACGATCCGCTCGGGCGTCGTCTTGGCCGCGACCGCCTCCACGACGCGAGCGATCAAGGACGCGGCGAGCAGATGATGCGGCAAGACGAGACCGCGGATGCCGGCCGGCGTCTCGGCGAAACCCTGGACGTCGGCCGCGAACGCCTGATCGTAGAAATCGCGATCCATGATCGGCGCGCGATGCAGGTCGGAAAGTTCCACGGCCTCGACGGTCTTGGCCATCGAGGGGATTTCCGTCGTCCGGACTCCCGTCACGGGCAGCGCACTCGCGATGATCACGCTCGAAATCGCCACCGATACCAAAATCGCCGGGAAGGCGACGGTTCCGCGGATATTGCGTGACAGGAAATGTCTTTGATTAGGAAGAAACATCGAGGACCGGAAATCAAACGGCTGTCATTTCGCTTGCCCCGTGCCTCGTGGCGTGGAGCGAAGCCGAGAAATCTTCAGTTCAGTCGAGTAGAACCGGATCGACACCGACTCGACTGATCTGAAGGTCTCTCCGCGCAGGTCGAGATGACGGATCAGATATTCCCAACTCCCGACTGTCCACTCCCCACTCTCTACTCTCCACTCCCCTGCATACTCGCCTCGAGCGCTCCCTCGGTATACACGTTCCTGGCGTTCCAAAGCAACCAGCCGGAAGCGCCGCCTTGTTCCGCGGCGTCGATCTCGGCCCGCACCTTGGCGGCGTCGTAGTCCGCGCCGATGTCGAAGTCTTGGAGCCAAGGCCGCACCGTAGCCCGCACGTCGGTCGACGAGGCGATGACCCGGTTCGCGATCGTCATCGACTCGGCCACGATCTCGGCGGGGTGCAGGGCCGGCTGTGCGATCCCGTAAGAACCGGCGTAATAATGCGACGGATAGACCATGGGCGACAACGCCGTGAGGTGCGGCAAGACGTCCTTCATGTTCTGCCCGATGTTCACGTCCTCCTCGTCGTCCCGGACCGCGTAACCGAACAGGTCGACGGAGACGGGGATTCCCTTGTCCACGAGTCCCGCCCCCATGTACCTGAAAAACCGTGACATCACCGACCGCTTGGATTCCTGGCCGTCCCAGACCGGATAGACGATCGCCTTGGTGTTCCCGTCGGTCGGGAAGCGGATGTAGTCGAATTGCACCTCGTCGAAACCGCGCCGCCAGACTTCCTCGGCAATCGTCTTGTTGTAGCGCCAGACTTCCTCGGATGCCGGATCCACCCAGCGCACGCCTTTCTTGTCGCCCCAAAGCGCGCCGTTCGCGATGCGCAGTCCGGACGTCGAGTGCTCCGCGTACCACGGATCCTCGAACACGAAGATGCGGGCGATCGAATAGATCCCCCGTTCGCGCAAGTCTTCAGTCAGACCTTCGAGCTTGGGCAGGAAGACGCTCGACGTGACGGTCTTCAGGGTCGGATCTACAGGCTCGAACGCGAGCGCGCCATCATCGGATTTGACGTCGATCACGACCGCGTTCAATTCGGTGCGATCGACGAGATCGAGCAGTTCGCCATAGCGTTCGGAACCCACGGTACGAGCGGTCAGATAGATGCCTTTGACCGTCTTCGGCATCGACAGGTGTTTCAGGATGGCCGGTTCCGCCGAGACGGCGACCGGGGCCACGACCGCCGGGACTGCCGGCGATTTGACACGTCCGAAACCCCTCGCAAAAAGAACGCCGCCGACCAAGACGGCGGCGACCGAAACGATGCCGATGACCAATTCCCGTTTTGCCATATCCCGACTCCCCGACGCGGTTTACCGCGTCGCTCGCGAGCGACGCGGCTAGTCCTTCGTTATCGTCACTTTGGTTCCGATCGGCGTCCAATCGTAGAGATCTTTCGCGGTGCCGATCCCCAACCGGATGCAACCGTGCGAGACGGGTTTTCCGAGATGGTCGGCGCCTTCCTTCTTCCCGCCCGGCCATTCCGGCAATTCATGCAAAGCGTAAACCCCGGCGTACGCCCGTTTGCCCGTGAAGTTCATCCACCACGGCATCCACAACTTAGCGGATCGGCTCCACGCTCGCGGCGCCTTGGCCGTTATCGTGTACGTCCCGAGCGGCGTCGGCTTCGAAGGCAGGCCCGTCGAGACGATCGTCTCGTCGAGCAGGACGCCGCCCAGATAATAACCGAGCTTTTGCGTCTTGATATGCACCGCAATCCTCTTCTCGAGCGGCTTGGTGTCGAGCGAGCTCGGGTTGTAACCGTTCTCGATCTCGTCTCCGTCGGAGAAGCCGTCGCCGTCGGAATCGGTCTTGCTCGGATTGGATCCGAAAACGAGTTCGAGCGCATCCGAAAGGCCGTCGTCGTCCGTGTCCACCTCCTTCAAGGTCTTGTTCGGATCCAGCGGCGAAAGACCCTTCAGGACTTCCTCGCCGTCCCCCACCCCGTCCTTATCCGTGTCCGCGGCGAGCGGGTCGGTCGAATAGAAAAATACCTCGTCGCCGTCCGCGATGCCGTCGCCGTCCGTGTCCGAGACGTGCGCGTCGGTGCCATGAGCGAGCTCGACGGCATCGGAAAGCCCGTCGTAATCCGCGTCGATCGAAGCCGGCGGGATGTGTTCGAGCAACGGAACCGAAGCGGCCGCCGCATGCTGCGTCGGTAGGAACGAGACGGCCGCGATGACGCTAACTAGGCACCACGAAATTCGCCGCATACCAGAAACCGATTCCGAAAAAGACATGGGAAATCAACAGTTCGAGCCAGACCAACGCCCCCTCGCGACGGCCGAACGGTCCGAGTCCGAGCGCCGGCGAGGCGAGTAGCCCCACCACCAGATAAAAGACGACGGTGTAGACGGCGATCGAGACGAAATCAAAGGAGTCGACGAGCCCGATCGTCACGAGTCCAGGATACAGCCCGCCGAACGCCATGGCGAGGGCGAGATACAGCACCATGCTCCAAGTGAGGACGTCGGTCGACGGCACTTCCTTGCCCCAGACGGACTTCACGTCGACGAGTAGCGGCAGGTCGCTCCGGTGGTGCAGAAGTTCCGCGACGAACGCCGGCGTCGATAGCACGATGCCGATCACGAGTCCCGTGAACATGCCGTCCCAAATCGTCATAGCCTACGGTTGCAAGATGTCATCGGTCCGCCCCTCGACCGAGATCGTGACCGAGCCGACGCCCGACAAGGCTTTCGCCGTCTCCTCGATCTGCTTGCGGATCAGCGAGACGCGGCAGGAACCGCCGACCCGATCCAACTCCGACGACAGATCGATCTTGAGCGAACCGTCCTTGAGCTCGAGACTCTTTATCGTGACGCCTGTCGGCAACGCCGTCCCGTAACCGGCGAGCCGGTCGGCTGCGGTCGGTCCGCGAACCAGGTCCTCTATCGCCGCCCTGCCCAGGTCACCTTCGTAGTTCGTGTCGCGCACGATCGGAAAGACTGTCTGACAAGTGACATCGGGATCCAAAAGGTCGTTCGTGAAAAAGACCCGGTAAGTCCGCGACGTCTCGACCGGGACGACCGCAGGAGGCGGCGTCGTCTTGGGACGGCGCGCCAACACCCCGACCGCCACCACGACGACCGCGATCGCGACCACGACCATTCCAATTCGTACTTTCGTAGTCATTCGTATTTTCGTAGGCCTATTTAGTATTTTCGTAGGCCCCTTTCGCGGTCCCGCCGCTCAATTCGGCCAGACGACGATCATCGCCCGCCGGCCGTTCGGCACGTCGCCGCCGTTCCAGTCATGCACCGCGCCCATGATCGTCGTGACGGAATAGATGTAGTCCGCGCCGTTCCTCGTGCCGGGATCGTTCGTCACGAACTTGCCGGTGCCGAGATAACCCTTGATGACGAGCATGTGATAGACCGGGCCGCCGTTCTTGAAGTTCGGATTGCCGAGCGCCTTGCCGTACGCCGGGATGATGACCGGCCTACCGGCGGCGATCTCCGCGCGAATCCCGTCGGCCGTGACGTCGTAGAGCACCTCGACTTTCTTGTAGCCGTAATGTTCGCGCAACATCCTCGCGACCTGTTCGGAATTCGCGTCCTTGTTCGTCCCGAAAACCTCGTCCTCCCAAGCGAACAGCGTCTTCAGCTCGGCGTCGGCCGCTGACTTGGAGACGAAGGTCTTTTTGGCGTAGTAGTAATGGATCATCGCCGACGACGCTTCCTCGCAACCGTCTTCGTAGGGCTGGACCCAGTTCGCGAACGGCGCCTGGGTCGTGAACGGCACGGCCAGGTTGAGATCGGTCGGAATCGGCTTCGGCGACGGAGCGGCGACGGCCGGCTTCACGACCGCCGATTTCGTCGGGGCCGTCGTCGGTGTTTCGACCGGAGCCGCGTCGATCGGTTCAGCGGACGTCGCGGACGACGGCTCGAACGCCGAGACCGGGACCGCGGCCGGGACCGTCGGCCTCGTCAAAGCCGCGGCGATACCCGCCAGGCGATGTCTCGCGAGGTACAGGAAGACCCCGGTCGATACGACGACCGCGACGAGTACGAACGTCTTGAACCTGTCCGCCGACCGTCTCTTATCCATGATTCACGAGTTCGGTCCCGCGGACGATCCGGAGCAAAGCCGCGTCGACGCGGACCATGACGCCGAGGGAGTAGATGAGGAACGCGAGTTCGACGAGCCCGCCGAGCGCCGGAACCATCGCCACGAGCCAGAGCGCGACCGCGCCGATCGCCGCGTCGTACCAGCCGAGCGGCCGGTCTTTCGCGAAGGTCTTACGGATCAGCTGGCCGACGAAGATCGCGAGATACGCGGCGGCGGCATAGAGCGCGACGATCCAGACGAACATGAGCGCGATCGCGAACGGCGCGCCGATCATGGTGATCAGGATGATGACGGCCGCCGGGACGGTGAGGAAAAAAGCGGCGAGACCGACGAGCGCGTTCTTGCCGACCTTGCCGCGGAAGTCGTGGACCACGGCTTCGGCTTTCTTCGGGAAGACGAGCACGAGAAAGAGTGCGATGAGGAACAAAGACAGCGCCTTCCAGAATCCGCGCATCACGCCATCGACCGGCGACCGCGTCGGTTTGGCGACGAGCTCGTTCTTGTATTCACCGCCGACCATGGAGGTCGCATCGATCCGGGGTTCGGACGCCGTCCTGGTCGTGAGGTCGCCGGCGACTTTGGAACCGGCGACTACCTTGATGGCGTCGGCTCCCACGTCCGCCCAACCGCCGGTCTGGCCGGCGAGCGAGACTTGGCCGCCGCGGAACAGGACGTTCCTGACGACCGTCCCGTCCGAGACGAGATCGCCACCGGTCATGAGCAGGTCGCGCCCGACGGTCGAGGACGCTTTGGTCTCGAGAGCGCCGCCGAGGAAGATGAGGTCGCGCCCGATCGTCGCGCCATCGAAGACCGTGGCCTGTCCGCCGACGATGCGCAGACTGCCGCCGATCGTGGCGTTCACGGCGATGTCGCCGCCGACCGCGTTGACGTTGCCTTCGACCGGCCCGTCGATCGTGACCTCGCCGCCCGCGACGAATACGTCGCCTTTGACGGCGCCCGAGATACGGACTTTGCCGCCCACGACATAAAGGTCGTCGGATATGACTTCATCCTTCCCGATCGTGATGTCTCCGTCCTCCCCGTTCGCCGGATAACGCAATTCCGCGGCCGAGACCGCGAACGGCATGACTCCGGCCAGGAACAACGACGTGACGACGATGGCGAGTCTCGTGCGCATACCTCGAAAGGATTATTTCCGCGAATCTTCGACAATCACTTCTTTCATGACGTCGCCGATCGCGATTCTCTTGACCACGTCGATCCCGCTCGTGACCTTGCCGAAGATCGTGTAGTCCTTCGACAATCCGGGGGTGTCGGCGAGCATGATGAAAAACTGGGAGCCGTTCGTGTCCCGACCCGAATTGGCCATGGCGACGATGCCCTCGTCGTAGTTTCGCTTGACCGGCTCGTCGGCGAAACGATAACCCGGCCCGCCGGTGCCATTGCCGTTCGGATCGCCGCCCTGGATCATGAATCCGGCGATGATACGGTGCCAAGTCAGGCCGTCGTAGAACTTGTGTCCCGCGAGCCAGATCATGTTCGAAGCGGCGAGCGGCGCCTCCTGGCCGTACAGCTCGAAGACGATGTCGCCCTTATCGGTCTTGATCCTGATCGCCTTGTTCTCGAGTTCCTTCGCATCCAAGATTCCCGGGAGCGGCGGGACGGCGGCACGCGACTTCACGTTCTCTATCGGCATAGGCGTATTGGCCTCCTGGTTAACGTTAGAGGACGGTGCCGGAGCGGCACAGCCGGCCCCAAGCAGGATGATGACGGGGATTAACGCGAGGATCTTGTTCATGGATAGTCTGATTATCGCTTCGTTGACACGAGACTGCGCCGGACTGACCCCAAGATAGTATCACGTCCGGAGCCCGGCCAGGAAATCCTTGAGGACTTTCGTCGCCACCACGTCGTCTTCGTTGTACTCCAGGATGTCCTGCCGCATCTTGCGCCGCTCGGACCGGACCTTGCCGGTGCGCCATTCCTTGTACCACTCGATCGAGTTCAAGCCGGACGCTTCCTTGTGCCGCCACTTGAAGCCGAGATACTTGGCGAGATCCTTGAGCGAATAGAATTGGGTCGGGAAGATCACCGTCCGTTGCGCGACCTTGGCGAGATCGATCATCCCCTCGATCTTGCGCATCGCGGACCGAGACATGCCAAAGCGGCTCGTGAGTTCCGCGACGACCTGGTGCTCGTAACGGCCGTAGTGGTAGATGACGGTGTCGTTGGGCAGGCTTTCGAGGAAGCCGCAGAAACGCTTCCAGACCGCGCCTTCCTGCTTCGGATTCCGTACGAGAAACGGTTTGTACACCGTCTTCTCTCCCCGCTTTCCCTTTGTCGTCATGAGCGCGCCATGAAGGTAATGGAGCGGCGGAGCGGAGAGCACGTCCGTCTCGACGTCGTAGAAGACCTCGACGGAGCCTTCCGGGAGCTCGGGCGTAGCGATCACGAGATGTGTCCCCTCGACTAACGAGATCGCCTGTTGCTGGAGATGCAACAACCTGGACGCGCCGATCCCCGAGACCTTCTCCTTCAGTTTGAGATGATCGGCGTTCGCGAGATCCGCGACCGTGCGTAGTCCGGCCTTGCGCAGACGGTCGTATTCGTTGCGCCAAATCTTATAGACCAGCGACAGATCGTTGCAGGCATGAGCCTCGGCCACGCACTCCGGGAACCATGGCGATTCCTTGCACGAACCCGAAAGGAACGGCGGCGGTTTCTCGCCGTCCATGATGCGTTCGATCTCCGCGAGCGTGAGGTTGAATCGGTCGACGAACTCGTTGACGTCGAATCGGATCTCCTTGCCGATCGAGTTCAGCACGTAGGCGTAACGGGGACGGACGCCTTGGATGCGCTCGAGGAGCAGGGCGTAGAACGTGAGTTGGAAACGGTGCTCCTCCGAGATCTCGCGCGCCAGCTTCACGTCGTAGACCGTGTAGTGATGCTTGCCGAAACGGGATTTGCCGCGCTTCGGTACGAGGAAGTCCGGCCGTCCGATCCAGTCGTGATCGATGAGCATCCCCTGATATATCTTCTTCCCGCGCTTCATCTCCTCCAAAGTCTCGGCGAAAGCCTCGTCCGCGTCCTCGGTCTCGATTTCGACGTCATGACCGAACGTCTCGGCGATCCTCGCCTCGTGTTCCTGACCCGCCGCGGCGATACGTTCGCGGATCGGCGAGACTTTGCCCTTCTTGCGCCGATCGCCGTGGTGCTCGAACCAAAGCTGTAGCGGACAGCTCAAGTATCGATAGAAAGTCGACGCGCTGATCCTGCCTTTCATGCCTTGAGTCTCATGGCCCGGATGGCCGCCTCCGGACGTTCGGAGGAAAAGATGAAGCGTTTGCCGTCCGCGAGCTCGAGCAAGACGCCCTGGCCGGTGCGCGCGATCCAGCCTTCGTAACGCCAGCCGCGACGCACGCCGAGACCGCCCGCGTTCCAGAGCGTGACGCGGAACGGCTTGGCCGAACGGATCGCCGATCGCATCACCTGACGCTCGAGACGGCCGAAGGCCAGGAAGACGCCTTCGCGATCGGCATACACGAACAGCTCGGAAAATTGCGTCGAGAGCCAAAGCAGGAGCGCGACGATCGCGAACACCGTGAACGCCACCGTGCCCGTCACCATGCGATTCAGGTACGCGAAAACCGTCTCGGCGGTCACGAACGACGTCCCCACCGGGATCGCGTAACGGAGTATCCGCGACGAAGCGACGGTTTCACGGTACATACCTTAGCTAGGCCAGTATGCCAGTAAGCGATTAGGCGAGTGTGTCCGACCCAATCAATAGTTACTGGCTTACTCGCATACTGGCATACTCGCTTACTGGCCTAACGTCACCTCCGTCACCTCGTAGCCCGCGAACGCTTTCAGCACGCCGAGCGGAGTGAGGATGTCGACGACGCCGGAAGAGATCGGATTCAAGGTGGCTTTGAGGATGATCGGGTTGTCGCGGTTGTCGAGCACGACGTATTCGGCCGCGGCGTCCCGGGCGGTGAAAGTGCGGACGTCTTTTTTGACCCCGTCCACGGTAAGACGGAAGGTGCCGTAATCCTCATTGGCCTTGATCGTCCCCGCGTCCTTCTGGTTTTGCGTCTTCTGTTTGACGTCGGCGATCTGCGCGATGATGGCATCCGAGATCTCGAGCATGGCGCCGAACGGATTCTCGAAAAGTCCGGGGTGCCAAGCGGCGGTGCGCGTCGTCTTGAGGCTCTGATACACGGCGTCCGAAAGGAAAATCACGCCGTTGTCCGCGACCGCGTGCGCGCCTTCGGGCCAGAACGCCGGCAGGAAATTCGATTCGCTGTCGCGCAAGTTCCGGATATCGATGTCCCCCTTCTTCACGACGCTCTCGTAGACCGGTTGCGGCTCGGGCGCCGTCTTGACCCCGATCGGCGACGGCGTCTGGTCGGCTTTCCAATCCGCTCGCGCTTTTTTGGACGCCGCCGACTCGACCTTCTCGGTCCGCGTCCAGGCGAGCTCGGCCTTGTCGCGCGGTTTCCAACTCTTGACCGAGACGTCGGTGCGCCGTTCGACGAAGAGCGCGCTACCGACGCCGAGCACCGTGGGTTGGATCGTGATCTTCGAATCGTTTTTGAGCTTGAGCGACAGCGCGTTCGCCTCCGCGACCGGACCGGTCGTCTTGTCCGCACCGAATTTCGGCAAGCCTGGCACGCCGTTCGGTACGGCACAACCGGCACCGACCGACGCCAAAACGAACGCCAAGACCAAAGACCCGCGACGGACGACGCTCATGGTGCGCATATGCTTGGCGATAAGCCAGTAGGCGAGTATGCGAGTGGGTCAGTTTCGACATCGGGTCGATGCGGTACTGGCTTACTCGCTTACTGGCCTACTCGCCTAAATTACCCTTACGATTTCTTGACTCCGATCCCCTTCGTATCCGCTTTGATGCAGACGAGCGCTTCCGCCACCATCTTCGGGGTCAGGTCGGTCTTAGGCAGACCGGCGACCCGGACCTCGTCGACGCCGCGACGGTCAAACTCGTCCATGTACTCGTGATAGATCCGGTCGGTGACGAGACTTTCGGATTCCTTGTCCTTAGACCCCTCGGCTAAACGCGCGCAATCCCGTTCCGCGAGCCACCAAGCGAGCTCGTGCCAAGTCTCGGCCTCGACGAACTCGTCGATCTCGTCGTAGGCGAGATCGATCAGCTTGTCGCGTTCCTCATCAGAAAGACTTTGACCGAAACGATCGGCCTCACCGAGCCACCGTTCCTGAAGCTCGGAAATCTCGCCGCTAGCCGGTCCTTCGGTCCCGGAATTGCGGAACCGGACATGATCATAGACGACGAGCGCCTTGGCGATGCGTTCGTAATCGTCCTTGTCGATCTTGAGGAATTGCGGACCGTTCATAGGCCGTCACCTTGCCCGAAAACACGAGGAAAGTCCAGGATGGATAGTGGAAAGTAGAGAGTAGAGAGTGGACTAGTCGGAACGACACTCACTCTCCACTATCCACTCTCTACTCCCCCATCGATACCACCTCGACCGTTTTCCCGGGCGCCACGTATTCGAGCAGTCTGGTCACGTCTTCCTTGGCCCGGTCGTCCGCGCGCGAGACGAGCTCTTCCCTCGCCGCCGCGGCTTCGGCCTGTTTCGAAAGTTCGGACAGGGCGTCGTTATAACCCTGATCGGCTTCGAGCAAACGTTTCAGTACGCCACGATCGTTCTGCACCTCGAGCGGCCCCACGAGACGCGAGTTGAAAAGCGAGGCTTTGGGGACCCGCACCACGATCTTGTCGTCTTGTACCGAGACGTCGTCGCCCGCGACTTTACCCAAGTCGATCCCGAGATTCACCTCCATCGTCCCGCGCGCCGTGATCTTCTCGCCGAAGAAAAAATCCTTGAACGCGTTACCGCTCGAACGGTCGATCGTGACCGGCTGATCGAAGACGTAGGTCTGCGTCACGAGGAATCCGCGGTCATGGAGGGCCGTCAGAATCAGGGTCGCGTTCGCCGCGGCCTTGGTCGGAGTCGGCTTGAACATCCGGTAGCCGGTATAGACGCCGAGACCGAACGCGATGACCACGATCGGGAAACCGAGCGCGACGATTGTCTTGAATCGATCCATAGAGTTCGAGCGAAAGCGTAAGCAAAAGAGTAAATCCGGCCCGACACGACCCAAGTCGGCCTTATGCTTTCGCTTTCGCTTTTGCTTCGTCCGTATTGTAACACAGGAAACGAAAAGCCCCCGACGGGGCGGGGGCGTGTCACGTCGCTCGCGAGCGACGTGACGTGGAGCCGGATCGGCCTGTGTACCCCGCGCGACACTCTCGCAGGACACGGCAACCACTCCGGCATCCTATCAGGTCCTAGCGCGATTCGAGCCAGGACGGGAGCATCATCATCCCCACGATGAGGATCAGCATGACGCCAAGCCGTAAGAACGGCTCATCGACCATAGGATGAGAGCCGACCGTCCGCTTCCTGCGAGACGGCGGTTCCGGACAACGATGAGTTAACGAACTATCCGAGACTCGACTATAGCACCGGAGAGCGAGATGTACAGGGTGGGGAGAGTGGGGAGTGGAGAGTAGAGAGTGGATAGTGGAGAGTGGAGAATAGAGAGTGGATATATCAGGAACGGACCGATATCGACCCATTCTCCACTATCTACTGACTACTCCCCCGTAAAAACAAAACGCCCCTTCTCGCGAAGAGGCGTCTTCTTTCGGATTTTCAGGACTGCGGCACCGGCGACTTCGGTGTGGCGACCGGACCCGGCGGCGGAACCGTCTTGCCGGCAGTGAGGAGATAGATGATCTCGAGTATGCCCATCAAATTGATGACGAGCATGGCCACGAACCAACCCTTGTGACCGTTCCGAGCGGCGCGCCAGAGGGCAAAACCCTTGAGGACCACCACCGCCACGATCAGGACGAAAAATACGGCCATGATCCCCAAACCGAACGCTCCGGTCATGAGCGTGGCCGCGGGCGAAGCCGGAATCGTACCGTATCCGGCATCCAAGACGTTTGCGTAATCCTGTGCTACTGCCATAGGCCTGACGACTGTTAGGTCTTAAAAGTCCCTTTCATGATAGCACTGGACGACGCGTCGGGGAATCGGGAATCGTCCGTTCTTATAAAGGTAGCCCTTCGACTCGGCTCAGGGAATAATATATTTTCGTCTATTTCCTTAGCGAAGCTTCGGGCGAAGTCGAAGGACTACCTGATCAAACCGTCACCGACCGACTTTTTCAGAGGTCTCGACAAGGTACGGGCAGGCACAAGGCCAGCCCCTACGCGATCGGCACGATCTCCTCCCACGGCAAACCTTCTTTGCCGAAATGACCGTAACTGGCGGTCGTCTTGTAGATCGGTCGGAGCAAGTTCAGCCGTTCGATGATGGCTTTGGGTCGGAAGTCGAAATTGCGGCGCACGACTTCGGACAAGTCCTTCCCGTCTCCCGTCTTCGCCGAGACCATGAGCGGCTCGGCGCGTCCGATGGCGTAGGCCACCGAGACGAGGACGTTCTTGGCGAGTCCGGCCGCGACCAGGTTCTTGGCGGC
>Ga0172379_10006445_pt1 | contig 15719 bp, 8 predicted proteins | sample GrowelOW334metaG_FD_119756 | JGI IMG/M metagenome (GOLD analysis project Ga0172379, IMG submission 119756) | Groundwater microbial communities from an aquifer near a municipal landfill in Southern Ontario, Canada - Groundwater well OW334 metaG | ecosystem: Environmental > Aquatic > Deep... | reverse complement strand
GAATCGATATCTTTTTTCCATGTCCTCTCTTGTGATCGGATGCCATTTGTCATCAGACGGCAGAAAGAAGACCTTCCAGGTCAGTCTGGCCAGTTCGACGTTTTTCCCGTTGAGGATGTCGAGCAGGGCGTTGATCCCCTTGTCTCCAAAATCATCCCGGATTGTTTCCCCGATTGGCCTCCAGCCCCAATCGGCGTCGCTCCGACTGCATCCGGCTCCAAACTCCTGGTAGCGGGCCAGCAATTTGTCGAAAACCCGCTTCTTCATCTCTTCGGGCAGATTCGCAATCCTGCCTTTCAGGGTGCTTGTCGCGCGACTTTGGACGGCGCCGGAGGAATCATCCAGCGCCTTTATGAGAATTTCCACATTCTCCGGGCGGAAAGAGTTGTAGGCAAAAGCAAAGGCGGCCCACCAGCGAACCTTCTCGTTCGGATCCTCAATGGCCCGCTTGAGCACCTCAAGATATACCGGTGTGCCGTTTCGCCGGGAGAAACTCTGCAACAGCACGGTTCGGAAATAATCGTCCTCGGTGTCATACGTCCTGGCCACATCGGCATGGCGCTCCGGGCCCATTGCGGCCAGCGCATTGCGCAAGGCCATCCGTGCCGGGAAGGTGTTGACCCTGGCGAAGCCCTGAGCCATCGCCGCCACGCTGTTCGGACTGTTCACCTTGGCCAACGCGTCAAACACCATCGCCTTGACGCTCCCTTCCGGATCGTTGACGGCCGCCTCCTCCAGCGCCGTCACCCCTGCCTGCAGCTTCAAGGCTCCAATAGTGTTTGCGGCCTGGCGACGCACCATAGGATTCGGATGTTTCAGCAATAACGAGGTGATCTTTTCCAGCGGAAGCTCCACTTCTTTCTTTCGCGCCTGGGTCAGAACATTCAACACGGACGCCACATCCTGGCTGTCGATATCCGACACCGGACGTTTCTCCTTGCCCCCTTCTTCATTGCCCGCATCCACGGACACCACCCGTCGCACCCCCTCCGCATAGAGGGACTGTCCGGTCTCTGGAAAATCCCTCTGGAAGAACACAGTGACCTTCACTCCGGTTCCCTTGGCGGCCTCAAGGAGCTCCTTGACATCCTTGAGTTTCTGATCCGGGCCGGTTCCGCCCCAGACATGCAATTCATCCACCAGTCCTTCCCTGACCCACGTCCGCCAGTCCATCTTCACCCGTCCCTGCTGGAGAATGCATGGGACCGTCGCGGTCTTTGGCCAGATGCTCGCACCACACAGCCACAGCTGCGGCCACTCCATGTTTTCCGAATTCAGCGCCATTGCCAGCTTTTTGTGGTGCTTCAGATAAACCGGACGGAGATCCCGCAGGTACTGGGTGATATACTCACCCCGCATGGAATAATATTTTTCGAGGTCAAACGGCTGGGTGCGCACATCCACTCCATAACGCTTCTTGAAATCCTGTACCGCGAAGTCACTGTAAATATACTCGTCCGTGTAGTGGCTCGCCGTGTTTTCCATGAACGAGTACATGAAAATGCCCTCATACGGCTTCCATGCCTCCTTGAACATTTCCTCCGTCCTGCGGACATACTCCTTGCGGACTTCGGGCGATCCATACTCGATAATTCCAGGCAGACAGGAGATGCGCGCCCGATCCCAGAGGTAATGCTCAGGGTGTTTCACCAGCCACGGATCGTATCCCCAGGAGGGGCCACCGCCTGCGCCCGCGCCACTTTCGGCGGGTCCCCCATAATCAAACAGGTGAAAGATGCCCCAGAATTGAATTCCATTTTCCCGGGCCGCCCTGCCGGCATGCTCCGTGGTCTTGTATTCCCGGTTGATCCTCACTGCTGCCGCCATGATGTCCCCGGCCCAGAGTGAATCTTTTCGCACCGCATCCCACTTCATGATCCACTCGGTGTTCGCCTCCCGCCAGAGCAGGCGATCACAGTTGTAGTTCTTACGGAGAATATCCACTGCTGCCTTACATGTCGCCTCGGAATCCATCGGCATCCAGCGGTATTCAACAATGGCGTCCCCCGAACTGTAGAAAAGGCTGACCGGATATACGGGCTTGTCCGCGTCCCGCCCCGCAGGCGCGCTTACCACAGTCTGCCGGGTGGGATCATCAACAGGTTTGGCGGCATCTCCTTTTGCCCAGTGAAACATGGTCGAGATGGTCAATAAAACTGTTGCCATTAATTTCAGCCTGCCCATAAATCCCCTTTGTTTTTTAATGATTCTCTATTTTGACTCAACTGTTTCATTTTCTGATTTTCCAGAGACTTTCAAGTAATGTGCGATTGCTTCGTCAAGGCGACCGGCCAAAGCGGGTGCAGCTTTTTTGAAGGAGGCCGCATCGAAACCCGCATTTTGCCCGCCTGTAAACAGCATCATGCCCTTTTGAGTGAAATCGGGCTTGACCTGAGCCCAAACCGAACGGCCATCCTGCTTGGTGATTGCGCGCCAGGCGTCAAAATCTTCCGGGGTGAAGCTCTTATTCCCCATACGCACGGTTCCGAGGTCGTAGAAATTGAGGTCGGCTTCCCAGATCGCGTTGGTGGAAACGTCCAGATGAAATGGCGCGCCTCCAGCCAGGATACATCCATTTAAGGCGAGCTCCGATCCGCTTTTTGCCTTGAGGGACAGGCCGGCGAACGTAACCCGCCGAGCCTCGAGGCGGTTGCGGACATCGATTTGAACCGTTCTCGCGTTCTCCGAACCGCCTGGTGGATGCAGAAACAGGACATTGTCCATTTTGATGGTGGCCATTTCGCCGGCATGTGCGTTATTCAACCAAACTCCGGAGGTCAGACCGCTGCATTCGATGACGCTGTCGCTCAACGTATGATTTCCAAAATAGAAGTTCAGATTATGCCCGACCGACTCACTTATATACACACGGCGGTAAGTCGAAGTGCCGCCTCCGCCGGAGCAGATGCCATTGCAATTGCCGATGGATTCGAAACCATCCACATGCACCTCCTGGTCGGCATGGCCGCTCATACCATCGTCACAGCATTCCACCGCACGGATGTTTTCAAAGAAGATATCGCGCATCCTTCCCGCGCCAAAGGCATAGCCGTCGTTCAAACAATGGGTTACCGTGAGGTTTTTAATCAGCAGATGGCTGACATTCCCGTTTAGTTGCACGCAAGAAACGATCACAGGCGCCTCGATCTTATAATCCGCCAGGGTTTTCGCCGGATCAATTTTAATGTAAAAACGATGATTGTCCGTCTTCTGATAAGTCCATTCTCCGGGCTTCAGCCCGGCAGGGGTGAGGTAGGGAATCGGCGGCGCCTTCCGGGCATGGCCCATCCGTTTCAGCTTGCCATCGAACACCAGGGCCTCCATGCTCACCCATTCCTCGGCGTATTTCACGACATCATGGTTGACCTTCAGCCAGCGTTTGTAAATCGCCTCGTTGTAATACAGCCCTGGCGAAACCATTTTCCAGTCATCCGGGTTGATCGGCGCGCTTCCGTTTATCGTCGCGCCATGGCCGTCCAGCACGATCTGTCTTCCAGGCTCTCCCGATTTATTACTGATCCCGACTTGTTCCCGGAAGACCTTGCCGGGCGACAGGTGGATGGTATCGCCGGGTTTGACCTGCGCAATAGCCTTTGCAATGGTTTTATAAGGACCTCCCGCATCCGAAGCCGTAGCCGAGCGTCCGTTGGCTGCATCATCTCCCGAATCCGGATCCACATAGAGGTTTTCAGCGGAAAGGGGCAGCACTGCGGCTGTCCAGAAAAAGAGACCGGCGAGAATCATCTTGAATTTTCCGGTTTCCATGGCGTTACTCCCTGTGATCATTTTATTCCTGACGGCTGTATTCCCAGCGCCTTCCAAGTCTCTGTCAGATCCAGAATTTGTCCGGCCATCCGGGCACGGTCAATCATGATTCCGGTCACGGAACCGAGCATTCCCTCCCTGCTGCTGCATTGGGAAGCAATCCCGGACCGGATGGTGTCCGCCAGATCTTTCATGATCGAACGGTCGCCGTCAGAGTGCACTTTTTTATAACCTTCGAGATGCGCATCATGATACTCATCGAGCGGCTCGTTCTGCGGCTCGCTGTCGCCAAGGGACTGATAGCGCAAGTAAGAGGAGTACTGGTCCAGCACCATATTCCCCTCGGTGCAATTGAGATACATCCGCCTTTCCGGCATTGTATTGCACATGGTCGCCTGGAACTGTGCGCGTGCGCCGTTGAAATATTCGATAATCGCCACGATATTGTCTTCAATGGTTTTTTCAGAGGTAAACGGGTCAGTTCCTGGATCCCAGCAGGAGCGCAGACGATTAAATGATTCCGCTTTTTGCAGCAGATGGTGATTTTGGGGAACGAAAAAATCATTTCCTCCGAAAGCCGCCACACGACGCGGAATTGAACCGGTCAGCCAGTTCAAAATATCAAGATCATGACTGCATTTTTCCAGAATATGCGGACCTGCATGCTGTTTATCCCTTCGCCAGTTGGTCATGATATAGGCGCCATGTCCGGGATTGATGTTCTCATTGGCATCGATGCTGATGACTCTGCCCAGATGTCCGCTGTCCAATATCTCCTTGGCGCGCCGGTAAAGCCGGGCATAGCGCATGCAAAAACCCATTGCGAGCTGAAGGCCGCTCCTGTTGTGAGCCTCGACTATTGCCTGGCATTCTTCAATGGTGGTAGCCAAAGGCTTTTCGGAAAAAACATGCTTTCCCGAGCGGAAGGCGGCTGTAATCTGTTCGCTGTGCCGATCATTTGGAGAGCCGACCATTACCCAGTCGATCACCGGGTCATCGATCATTTCCTGGTAGGATCGGTACACTATGCCGCATGGATTCCGGGTGTTTTTCAGCATCAATTCGATCTTTGCCGGATCAGGATCATACCCTCCGCGGATAACAATGCCCTCATGCTCGGCAAGATACCCCGCCAGACCGGCCGTCCGTCCCCCTCCGCTGATACCGATGTTAAACGTGTTTTTACTCATTTCACCTCCAGGATGTTTTTTTTAATTTGCAATCACCTCATTTAATCAGTCGTTGAAAAGTTGTATGCGCAGCCGGTCCACGCAAGAGTGATTCGACTTGATCCTGGGCGACGGCCTTTGATAATTGTGTAAATACCGCATCGGCGGATTCGGTGAATTTCTTTAATATCTCCTCATTATGCGCCAGTGTCGGATAGATGGAACAGCCTGCTAGAAAGCCACGTTCAAGCATCAACTGAGTATACAGCGTCCTAATCGCATTGGCATTGGGATAATCAAACGCAAAAGAGGCTAAACATCCCACTTCGCTGGTGGCATGCAGTCTAATCTGATGTTTTTTACCCAATTCAGTCCAGGCGGCCATCATTTTCGCCCCAAAAACATTGACATAGGCGGAGGCATTGCTTTTCTCCATTTTTGCAATTGTGGCCAAAGCCGCCGCCGGCCCGGTACGCTCCGTCCAATAAGTGCTGCTGATAAATGAACGTTGAACTCCGGCCATCGCCTTGGCCGTACCGATGATTGCTCCGATTGGATGTCCATTGCCCAACGCCTTGGCAAAGACCGCAATATCGGGGTTAACTCCAAATTTCAGATGAGATCCTCCCAGGCAGTATCGCCAGCCAATGGTTATTTCATCAAAAATTAAAACGATCCCGTATTTTTCGCATTCCGAACGGATCAGCTCCATAAACCCGGCTGGTGGCTCATGATGGCGCATAGGCTCCATCACCACGGCCGCCAGATTATTCCCATGCCTCTTGATCAACTCCAAAAAAGACGTTTGATCGCCATAGGGAAAAGCATGGGCAGTTCCCCGCAACTGAGTTGGAACCCCGTAAGCGTCGAGACCCGGGAGCAGCATGCCGCGGAGGGTGTTGTTATCCCCCAGGTTGGCAGCGATATACCAGTCGGTCCATCCGTGGTAGCCGCAAATGGCCACTTCGTTTCTGTCGGTCGTGGCACGGGCGATACGGACGGCAACCGCCATCGACTCGCCGCCTGTACGCGCAAAGCGCACCTGTCCTGCCCAGGGATGGATTTGACAAAGTCTATCTGCCAGCTCCACCTCTTCATAGGGATTCAGGGAGGACATGCTTCCGTCTTTAATCACTTTTACTACCGCTTCGGTGACATCCGGGTCGGCAAAGCCAAGCATACACGAGCCAATGCCACAAGTGGACATGTCATAATAATGTTTCCCATCAAGGTCGACAACCTCGCAGCCAAAGGCCTTTTGGTGATAAGCCGGCCATAGATTCGGAGCCATCATTTCAGGACGCTTGCTTAAAAGCTGGGTTCCGCCCGGGATGCGTTCCTTTGCGTGCAGGTACAGGGTTTCAGTTTTGCCAGGCATGACTATTCTCCTAGTATGATGTGTTTTGCGTTGTTATAAAAAAGATTTTCAATTTCCAGTTTGGACAATTCCAAGATGACTGCCGCCTGCCGCTGAACTCTCAGTTGCTCGTAAATAACCAGTGTAGGACGGCAATCACAGTGCGGGCGCTTTTCCATGCCGGGGAAATAGTCCCAACCCTTACCCCAGGTTATATATTTACCGTGAACCCCGGAAGCCACGATGTTGTCCGAACCGAACATGATTCTTGAACGATCTTCATGCTTGATCAACAAGTAATGGCTGTAGAGGTCATTCACTGCCGAAGTATCATAGGCCAAGTGGTCAATGTATTTGAGCCTGTCAATGGCTTTTTCCAGTGTGGCCGGGTTAAATCCTCTGGCGCAATGCGCCAATTGCCAGGTAACCTGCGGATACTTGGAAGTCAAATATTTCAGATCGGACAGGTTCTTCTCATTTGAAATCCCCTCAAACTTGGATATATGGAGTACCACCAGCATTTTAAATTCATTGGCTACTTCGATTAATGGCTCCGGCAGAAAGTCGAAGATATCACAATTAGCCGGGTCGCTGGCAAAAACCCGGTAGGGCTTTAATGCCCTGATGCCATACTTGGCGACACTGCGTGCCAAATCCCGCGGGTCTAATTCGGGGGACACTATTACCCCGGCCCGTGAGAGCGGATCTTTTTTTGCCTCCAGCGCCATCCACTGGCGGTAACCGGCAAAATCAATATCCCTGATCGGTGTACCCAGCAATAGGAAATGAGGTTCCCTTCCGGGAAATACTTTAGAAGTCCAGTCTTGCAAGGCGGTTAAATCCACCTCCAGCCGTGCCGGGGAGGGAAGAGTGTCCGGGGTGGCAAAAGACTCATTCCACAAATGCACATGGGCGTCAAAGATTTTACGGGGTACGAAACCATCTAATTCGCCATCCCAAATTTCCCGGTCAAAGTCAGTCAGTTGGAATCCTTCCATAATTTCCATCCCTATTATTTGCTGGAAGCGCTTTTATCTGCTGGAAGCGCTTTTTTACTTCCTTTAATTTTGAACTTCAGGGTGATTATTTTTTTGGGTGGAACGGTAATTTTCAGCTGCGTGTTTTTCATCTTCAGCGCCCGCTCCGCTTTTTCCGCCAGCGTGCATGATTCAATTTGGTCAACCGGGCAACTCATGGAAATCACCCCGTCCTGCTTCTGCCCGGAATTATTGTAGATTCGTAAAACAAGACCGGATTCATCCTCCGACTGCTTTAATGCGGTCATCACCAAGGCCGGATTATTTATGCTGCAGAGTGATTTCGCAGCCGGCAATCTTAGATGTGGATACTCGTCTGGACGGAAGAAAATCTCGGATAGTTCGCTATCCTGCACACATGGGCGTCCCCCACTGAATTTGCCGGGGTTGCAGCTATCCGAATAGGTCAACGGCATATTGAGGAAGCCTACTGCCGCTTGGATTTCGAGGTCTGGCGAAGCGCAGTATGCACCTGGCATAATTGCCAGCCGGGCTTCAAGCTTCCGCAAACACTGATTTTCTGGAACCAGCCATGCGGGATCCATCGGACGCTCAGAGTACCCGTTGATATAGCCGGTTGCCCGCAACAAGCTGATGCCGATTTCGCCTTGACGATCGCGATAGTTTTCGTACCCGTGCAGCCCCTCAAGCAAAATGGCGACCCCCCCCTGCCGACGGTTCTGGATTTTTACAAATTCATAAGCAGGTTCATGAAAATCCGCGCGGGGACTGATATCGGAGGCAAACTTATCCCGTTCAATTACATCAAACATGCCCGACGCCTGGGTGAAATTGGAGGAAATTCCGGTACGGATTACGGCTCTAAGCAAGTGGTCTTTTGCTCGATTGTCAATTTTGAACTTCATTTCCAGCCAGGGAGAATCATGGCACAATGAAAGGGTAATCTCCACGCGGGTGGTGACCATGGTTTTAGATCTCTGGCGTTTTTTAAAATTGGCATCCCGGGGGAGACGGAGGTCAAAAGTCAATTGACAGCTGGTTTCCACCGCCGAATCGCTTGTCCTGGTGATCCTGGGCCGCAATCCCCTGGTGGTGAAAACCTTGGATTTTTCATCTGGATGGTAGGTGTAGGCGTCTCCATAATCTGCGGTATCTTCGAGATACAGGATATCCTTGAATTGACGGCGGGTCAGCTTGTCGGTCAAATCAATTTGCCCGTTATTGTGAATCTTTATTTTCAGGTGTTTATTCTCAAATTTCATCGCCGCTTCGGATTGAGGTTTTTGATTGACCTTCGCGGTGAAAACCTGATATCCCAGGGCGGGCAGGCGGTGGACAAAACGAATCTGATAGCGATTGACCAGTATGCGCCCCGGGAGATTTATTGGACTGCGCAGGGGGCGTTCGGTGAAATCCTGCCTGACTATGGCATATGGCACTTCGCGATCTTTGTCGTCCACCAGCTTGAAGGATTTAATTTTTTCATCCGCCCCGACATCCAGAGTCGCCTCAATCAGCGTGGAGCGCGCAGAAGGCAGCGTATTGACTGCCAGGATATAGTAATCTTCATTTGCATGGATCTTTTCCAAGTGCGCCCCCAGAAGTTCAAGTTTTTCCCGTAAAAGGTGGTTGCCGGCTTCAAGGAACCGTTCGTGGCGATCAAGCATGTGGCGGTGCACCGCATCGCAGGAACAACCGCATATTGAATCATGCGGCTGGTTTTCGATAAGCAACTTCCAGAGATAGTCCAGGAAGCCACGATCATACTCCCCGGGTGCGAAGTTCAACATCAGCAACATGGAGTTGAGCACTTCCAATTGACGGGCCAGGAAATTCTCGCTCCTGACGTTCGCCACCTTGAGGTAGACTCTGCTGGCTATGGTCCCCTGCAGTATCCAGCGGTCGCTGCCTTCACGCATTTCACCGGTTTTTAACTCCAATTTATCCACTTGCCGACGAACGCGCTGGACGAAATCATATAAGTTGCCTTGGAATATTTTTTCGCCCTTGGGCAAATCCGATTGCAACTTCTCCAGGATGCCCAGCAAATTCTCCTGAGGCTCTAAGTGGTCGACCCCATTCATCAGGAGATATTCCCCAGTGCTGGTAAAAGGTTCAACTCCTTTTTTGATTAACTCGAGAAAGCCTCTGGCTTTGACCATGTCTGCCGAAAAGCGTTGGGCGTTATTATAGAACTTCACCATCTGGACAGCCAAAACAGTGGAACCATCGGGACTCCGCCAGAAAAATTCTGCTTTTTTGCCGTTCTCCGCCGTACAATTGCGGCCTCGCCCGAAAATCAGACTGTCAATGCCGAAGCCTTGCAGGATCTGCGGCAACTGCGATGGTTGTCCAAAATGATCAGGAGTATATCCGACCATGTTTTCGGTGGAGCCGAATTCACGGCAGAGCTTTTGTCCCAGGAGAAGATTGCGAACAGTCGCCTCGCCGCCAGTCAAGAACAAATCGTTTTGGACATACCATGGACCAATGAGGATATTCCCTTGCGTGATTGCTTTTCTGAGCCGCTCCCGATTCCGGGGTTTGATCGTCAGATAATCTTCGATGATGATCGTCTGGGCGTCAAGATGGAAAATGTACCTCGGGTCATTTTCGACCAGATCCAATAAATTATCCATCAAACGCACCAGGCGGACTCGAAATTGTTCAAACGGCTCATACCACTCGCGATCCCAGTGGGTATGGCTGATTACATGATAATTTTTTTTCATATTCACCCCTGACGTATTGATTCTTTCCTGTCCCTGCAGCCTTTATTTATTTGGAGCTGATTTCAAAAGCCGAAGTAGAACAAGCCGGAGGCTTGCGCTACTCCCCGGAATAGGACTTTGAAATTGCCTCATTTGAACCAATTTGAAATCAACTCAAGCAGGCTCTTAGCGTATCTGCGCTGGTTTTCATTGCCTGCATTGTCTGCTCCAGTGCATTTTCATCCGTCGCTACGAAATAAAGTTTTAATATTGTGTTTTCCGTGGCATCACCCATGCTGGTTTCCAATATTTTCTTGATTCCTTCATGTGAAGCCCGTGTCAAATCGAACTGCGGCGGATGAATGGTCAGTTCCAAATATGCCTGCGGCAGGCTTTTCCGGAGTTCGCCTACAGTGCCCGGAATGAGACGGGTTTGCATAATGGCAATATTTTCCCGGCAGGGGTGAACAGACCAATTGGCGTATAAATGATTCGACACACCACAGGAATGCAGATTGCAAGGCAAATCATCCGGTATTCCATGTTTTCCCCGCACGTGCGACAGTAACCGCCGATCCCAGGCGGAACCAAAGCGAGTATAGAGGTCTGGCGACAGCATGCAGGTGGTGTCTCCGCCGAATCCGCCCAGGATACCGAACGTTTCAGGTTGTTCCTTCAAGAGAAAATCAATATACGATGTACTGAGTTCAAAACATTTGTTCATGAAATGATCGGCCATATCCGGATCAAGGGCCAGAAGGGTAAGGAACTCCGTCATGCCCATCAGATAAACCCCGAGATCGACAAAAGACGGATAACCGATGAAAAGTCCATATCCGTGCCCGGGAATAAAATATTGAAAGGCGCCGACTAATGAAGGGCTGTCCCCGGGGTGCTCCGCCAGCCAGCTCCGGCGCGAGGTCAGCATATTTCCGACCTCGGGTATTTTTCCCCAATCCGTTACCGCAAGACCGTCAATGTCGGATTTTTTCATGTCAGCCGACAACGGATAATGTTCACGCTCATGCCACCAGTTTCCATCCGTCCAACGCGGTTCCGGCGAACCCAAGGCCACAGAGATCATGTCGCGGACGCCATAACTTCCCGGCCAACCGCTTGCCTGCTTTGGCGGCGGCGGAGCAAACTCCTGATTGAATTTCTCGCAAATGCTGTGAATGGGAAAACCTTGTTTCTCCAATTTTTTTTTAAATATTTCTTCCTGCTCTGCAACATTTTTCTTATCCTGACTATAGGATGCGGTGCGCCAAGTATGCGGATTGGGCATGCTCGATTGCCGCCAGGCAGGATCAAAAAAGAATTGTGCATAAATATTTTTCATGGCAGTTCCACCCATTGCAGGTCGTCCGCAAACTAATTTTTCATTTGCACGCCTTCGAATTTCTTAAGCGACTTGGGGCGCATACGCATGGCCTCGGCGTTCTCTTTTTCGGTAACTTCGCTGAAAGAATTGAAAAACTGCCGGATGTAGAGGCTTTTCCAGGCAATCTCGGCCAGCTTGACATCATCGGACTGTGTCATGAATGCATGCAGAACGGCCTCGCCTTCCGGACCGAATGCCAGCAAGGCGTTGCCTACGGGGCGGTATCCCCACTCCGCATCAACCCGGCCGACGGATTTATCGCCAAGCTTCGAATAGAGTGCTTTCAGTGCTTCGAGGATCTTCGGGCGAAGAGGCGCGATTGCCGCATCGTTACGTGCCAGAGCGACCGTCAGAGAAGCAGCCGCACGGTCATTCACCACGGGATCTTCATGATGGGTGGCCTCGATCAGCGCCTCGATGGACCGGGGACTGCCTTTGATATTTCCCAGGGCCTCGGCAGCGGAAAAACGAACGTACCGTTCAGAATCCTTAAGAGCCTCCACCAGCATGGACACGTCCTTTTCTCCAGCCAGAAAGACAAGTGTACGCGCCGCCATGGTGCGCACGACTGCATTCTTGCTGGTTTTGAGAGCGTCCGCCAGAGTGGCCTTGGCATACGGCTTCGAGAGCGCATTTCGTGAACACTCCATCAGCATATGATTATGATAATTGTCCTTGTCCAGAGCCGCCAGGATTACCGGAATGCTTTCGGGACGCTGCAGCTTGCCGAGACTGACCATGGCAATGCATTGTACATCTACTTCGGAGTCATCCAGCGCCTTTTCAAACAGCGGCACGGCGGCGGGATCTTTCGTCGCCGCCAGCGCAAGCAGGGACAAGCGCCGGATGATCACATTTTTCTCGGAGAGCAGGGGGGCGATATCGGCGACTGCGGCCTTGAGTTTTCCTTCGGCAATCTGCCCCAAAACACGCATCCGGAGTATGGGTTTGTCGCTTTTTAAAGCGGAAAGATCCTGCTCCGGGATACGGCTCCGGTTCAGGATCATTGCTTCTTCGGCGCAGGCGTTCATGATGGGCACCCCGGCCTGGATGAACGGCCTCCAGCGATCCGCTGCAGGAGAGGAGGTACAGACCTCGACTTCAACCGGAGTCTGCCGGCGAAGCCACAGGGCGTCCCTCACGGCTTGATCCTGAAGGCCAGGCGCGCAATATCCGTAAACCGAGAAGTGATCCACAATTCCCTCCCGCACCCAGGTCTCCAGGTCCAGGTACATTGATCCGGTCGTGCGTATGGTTTCAGACACATTCCAAGACTGGGGGAAACGGATGTCGCGTGGATCAAGGAAGATGCCTAGCTTCTGATTATTCTTGGACAGCTCGGTCTTCAGTTCGCGGAGGTAGGCGGTGAGGTATTCCCCGCGCAGCCGGATCCAGTCCGCCCGTCCGCCAAAACGAGTCCAGCCCTGGGTGCGCAGATCAACGCCGGTACGTTTCTTAAATTCCTGGACGATGGGTTCGCTGAAGCCGAACTCGTCCTGGAAACGCATGGAATAATTTTCACTGTAAGTCAAAAAGATCAGCCCGTCGTAACGATCCCGTTCCATGAGTTTCTTATACCGGTCCACGAGAGCCTTGCGGGCTTCAGGATAGGCTAGTTCGATCGGGCCACCCTGCCTGAGTACGCCCTGACGGTCGGTGGGTATCCACTCGGGATGCTCAATGGCAATGCGGGATTGGCCGAAGTGAGGCCAATCGGCAAAGACGGGAGTGTCGGCAGGGGCGCCGCAGTCATTCAGGTAGTTCACCTCCCAGATTTCCAGCCCATGTCTTCGCGCCGCCTCGACGGCAAGACGATCGGGATCAACCGTTTTGTAAAGATACCGCAACCACTTGAACATGGAAAAGTAGCGGCAGTTTTCAGCTCTGGCGTCAAACGTCTCAATCTGGCTGTCTTTATCATTGCCCCTCCAGTAAACCCGCCGGAGACCGAGATCTTTAAAGAACTGAAAGGTATCCTCGATGGAGGCCTTGGATGCAATCGGCAGAGATGTGCCCATGAACCAATTGTCCCCGCAGGAAACGTAGATGTCCTCGACAGGCGGCCTGGCGAATCCGTCATTCTCTGCAGCCGTGATCAAGGAAGCCGAACCAACAGCCAAGCCGAGTGAAAAAGCGCAGGAAACAGAACGACAGAACTTCATTTTGATTATTTCCCTGATATTCAGGACTGAAACCACTCCCGTGGCTAAAAAGAAGGACTTCGCCATGAATAAGCTGCATTTTTTCATCGCTAGACACCCATGATATTGTTAATATAATTGATGACTTTCAAACATAGTATACAATACAATTAATTAAATGTCAAGTCTATTTCTGAAAATGAAAGTAAAATTTTCAGTGCGTCTTGATGCTCTGCCGTTGACGGCATTGCCTTGGCCACCTCCTTGCCTGTACGCAATGAAATCAGTCGTCAAAGCCGGGCGGCTGGTAGCTGGCATCGCCTCCGCAGCGTTTCCATTCGCGGAAAAGCAGGAGGAGAAACACCAGTCCGATGCTGAAAAACAAAAAAGACCAGACGGGAACAAATCGGTAGCAGTAATCCTTGCCCCAGGCCGCTTCGGGAAGGAGACGTCTGATCAGGTCGAAGATGACTCCGACCGCAACACTCGACAAGATGCTGAACAGGGATACCATCATGAAACATGCCGAACAAAACTGGCCAAACCGGCTTGACGGCAGCAGGCGCATGATCATGGGGCTGGTGGCGGCGACGTACATGACGTTAAGAGGGAGGGTGAAGGCCGTGATGCCGACCAGAATATAGAAGTTGGTCTGGGGTGAAAACGTTTTTACCAGCCAGATCATGTTCAGCAGCAGGGATGCCAGGATTCCGATTTTCACCCATACCATCACCCGCAACGGATGCAGTCGATCCGCCAGTGCGCCCGCCGGATAGAGAAGCAGGGCGGTGAGAACCTGTGCCACCCCCAGGATCTTGCCATGCTGGTCGAGGGTGACGCCCAGGGAAAGATTGAGGAACAGCGTGAATACATAGCTGGCGCCGCCGATGTTCCAGCAGGCGGTGTGCAGGAAGTAATACAAGTATATCCGATGGATGAAACATTCATGGAAATAGGTTTTGGCCTCAGACCGGAACCCTTTGCGCTTGTCCAGGGTTTCCGGGGCGGGTGGATATTCACCCTCCTTGACTTTCCAGCACATCTGCATGAATCCCACGAAATAGAGCAGCGCGGCCCCCATGAGAATCTCCCGGGTGTGACTATCGCCAAATTTGAAAATAAAATAGTTGTAGGAGGCGCTGGCTGCGATTCCAGCTATGCGGAAGAGGGCGTAAAACCGGGTCAGATGGGTTCTTGGAACCACATCGTTGAGGAGGTAGCTGAAGATCAGGCCGCTCACCAGATCGAAAAATTTATAGCCCACCATGAAAACGGCAATGCATACGATGATTACGGCGGCCGGTGAAATTCTGGTTCCGGCCAGGAAGACGCGATGAATGAACGCGCCGATTTCTGGGGACAAGGCCATCAGGAAGAGGAACAATGCGACAAAAGGGGTGGAGATGAACAGGAAGGGAATGCGTCGTCCCCAACGGGTGCGGAGACGGTCGGATTGATAGCCGAGCACCGGACTCACCACCGTCGCCATCGCCGTGGGGATTGCCGTGAGAATTGTGGCCATCAGCCAATTGGGCGTATCGAGCGCCTTGAGCTTCAGGGGCATAATGCTGGGAATGACTTGTTCCATCAAGGTGAAGCAAAAATCCCCCCACAGCAGCCAGATGAACAGCATGGACAGACCGGCTTTGGTATAAACCAGGGTTCCCACGCCCAGTGGTTCCGTCATGACGGTGGATGACGCGGGGGCGTCAGGAGTAATTCGGGTCGGGCCAACAGGGATTTTCATTTCCATTGTCAGACACTTTTAAATTGACATCATTTGACGGCTTTTATTAAGCGTACAATACATTGATGTTGATGTCAAGCCTATATCTGGAAAATGTGAATTTTTTTTCTAGGAGCATGGTATTGCCCCCCCCTCCCGCAACGGGCGAAAGTAGGGCTTGAGTGCGGCAACAATCCCGAAATGCACCCGTGGAGTAATTTAAGGAAGGAAGCTTTGCATGCAGGTGTTTTTTTAAGGCCTTTCTTTGAGTTCAAGCCCAATCATCCATTCATCCGCCATCCTGCGGGATGGCTCCGGCTTTCTTTAAATAATTTCTGATTAATTTTTAATTGCACTTGACATTGCCGTTAAATTGTACTATACTGTGGCATAGTCATGCAACTAAAGTGCATTAAAACATCAGGGGGCATGTATGAGGCGATATAAATTCACATTGATTGAATTGCTTGT
>Ga0172379_10006444_pt1 | contig 15722 bp, 18 predicted proteins | sample GrowelOW334metaG_FD_119756 | JGI IMG/M metagenome (GOLD analysis project Ga0172379, IMG submission 119756) | Groundwater microbial communities from an aquifer near a municipal landfill in Southern Ontario, Canada - Groundwater well OW334 metaG | ecosystem: Environmental > Aquatic > Deep... | reverse complement strand
TGCGCGCGCCCACCCGCGTGGTTGACGTAAAGAGCCGAGGCGCCGTTTGCCAAGCCGTGGGCGCTGCCGAAACCGTGAAAGGTGACGACCGCCTGCTCCTTGAAGCGGAGCTTCAGCCTGAACTCCTTCTTCTCGGCCTCCGCCCAGTAGAACGCATTCCAGAACCCAGGCACGCGCGCCGCTGCAAAGTGGTGGAAGTTGTGCCCCACCCAGTACGCGTGCAGATGCTGCGGCGTACGGAGCTGCAGAACCCGGTAGAGGTCGTACAACCTCAACCGCATCGGCCACAGCGTTTTGTCCCTGAACAGTCCTCTTTCCGTGTGAGGGAAAGCGATCTCCCGGGCCGTCCGACGATGAGCCGCCGAAACGGTCACCGCAGGAAGCTCGACCTCCAGGAACTCGTCGGTAGCCCGCCAGCCCTCGATGAGCGTTGGCGGATGTGCCTTGCGAAGCTCCTGGACATGCAAGGCATAGTTGTCCTCTTGAGCGCTTGCGAGCGCCGAGAAGCCTTCAGCGGTAAGACTACACAGTGCCATTGGATTTCCTTCCTCTGTCGTTGAGCGCACTGCTCAATGCAACTGGCAGCAGTTATACTACTATTATATACATTAGTCAAGACGGGTACACAGTACCCGAGAAGTCAGTACTTGTAAGGCCGCAGCACGTTTATACGCTCTTGCGCCAGCCGCGCAGGTACTCTTTGACCTTAACGGCCGTGTGGCGCAAGACATGGAGACGTTTACTCTTGGCTTTGCGCAGCTCACCAACAAGTTGGCCGCTCGCGAGGTCGATAGCCTCGTGGAGCAACACCGCCCATTCAGACGCACGGTAGACTTTGCCACGAGACTCAACCGTGAATTCGGCCCTAAACTTGGGGCCGTCGCGCATTTCGTCAAATACGAGCTCGACATCAGCATGCGCGGCAGTGTCGCGGGTAAGTTTGTCGGCGTGGGCCAGTTGGCGCTCGACATATGCACGCAACTCGTCGGTAACCGCGAGTCCCGTGCCTTTGATGTTGTAGTTCATACCCCTATTGTACCGCCCATATCAGTTCAAGTCATGAATTTGGGCCAAAAACCCTGTCCACGGTCCCCTCTAAACTGCCCTAGCGGCCCCTATAGGGGGAGTGTATACTAGGGCCACTGGTCATTAGGTGCGATTAATCCTTAGTTTAGATATCTAGGTTATGGCAAATTCCGCTTTTATGAAGCCGATGAACATCTCTGACGATTTGGCAGAGGTAATTGGCAAGGGTCCTATGCCTCGCTCAGAGGTCGTTAAGAAGCTCTGGGTCTACATCAAGAAGGAGGGCCTTCAGGATGAGAAGAACAAGCGCAACATTAACGCCGATGCAGCCCTCAAGAAGGTCTTCGGTGGCAAGGAGCAGGTGAGCATGTTCGAGATGACGAAACTCGTCAGCAAGCACCTCTCCTAATCCCCTATCCTCTCGATACGAAAAAACCCGCGCCTAGTGTGCGGGTTTTTTCGTTTTGGCCTTTGCCTTAGGTTTGGCCTGCTTAACCTTGGCGTGCCCCTTTATATGTTTAGCGCAGGCGCACACGCCCTTGAGGTACCGGTCGTAGTACTCTTCGCCATAGTTATAGGTCAGCTCCTCGCCGGGCTTAATGGCGCGCAGCGCCGTGATAAACACGCGGCCCTTGGGACCGTCGGCCTCGCAGTTGGGCTTGCACGAGTGGTTAATGTAGCGCGCCTTGTTGGCCTTGATGTAGCCGTCGATAGTCCCCGAGCCGGTATCAAACAGGTACCGCCCATCGTCGCCATCGAGCTGCGCTTGAGTAGCTGGCTTGCCAATGTACTCAATAATGCACGCGCCCTTGGGGATTTTCTCGTCGGCATAGAGCCCTAGCCCTGTCTTGGATCGTTTGGTGCGAATCTTGTATGCACCTGGTTTAAATCGTGTAGTCACAAGATATAGTTATAGCACCTCATGTACTAAAAATAAAAACGCGAGCAGATGCTCGCGTTTAGTGATCTTCGAAGGCGATATTGCGTCGGACGGTCCAGCACAGACCACACTCGCCGCAATTGCGCGCCTCGCCTGTCTGCTCGGGACACGCTATCGCATTGTGGAGCTCCAGGAGCTCGGGGTGGAACTTCTCCATCACTACGGCGCCGCGCTCGGGTAGCGGGTCACGCGACCCGTGCTCGTAGCTCGTACGTATGGCGAAAAAGTTCCAGTAATACTCCGAGTACATCCGGATCTGCTCGCCCAACGGATGCTCTGGCTGCCAGTGCGTGTAGCCCCAGGCAGTCGAACCGGCAACAGTGAGCGCTGACAGAACAGCCTCGAGGAACTCCGGTCTTGGAATATCCCCGACGGTGTTGATCCGCCAGTGCATGGGCCCCGCAGTCACGATGGCGTGCGCCACCGCGCGGTCGGTTTTCTCCCCTTCGTACAAGATGCGCCGTTGAAGCGCCATCTTGCCGGCATAGCATCGCTCGCGCATGCCACACGTAGGACTGCACGTTCTCCCCTCTTCGAGCGAGAACGTGGCAATGGGGAGGCCTTTTTGCCGACCGCCATCGGCCGCCTTTTTCGCGACGTGACCGATCTTGCTGTGAGCGTCGCCTCTTTGGGTGATCCCTTTTCGGCGGAGTGTGTCGACCGAAAAGAGTTTGTCCTTAAAGCGCGTGCCCCCGTCGATATCGATCCCGCCGCCTACACGAGTTACAGGCCGCAGAACGTCCTTGAGCACGTCGGGGGAAAGCTTGCGGGCGACAGCCTCGCCAAAGGGCGTGAGCCGACCGTATTTTCCCCACGAAGCACCGTTGCCGCTCTTGCTGCGCGCGACGATACCTTGCGCCTCTAAGTTCGCATAGGTTTGGATCATGTGCGCACGGTCGAAAGAGGTCAGGGTCTTGCCGTGTATCTTCTCTCCGACGTACGTAGTCGACGGGAAGATATTGTAGAGCCGTACCGACTCGGCAATATAGTAGAGCGCGGCTTGGCCCTTGCGGGACAGACGCATCGTCTGATTGCCAACCTGGTACACCGCCCTTTGCGTTCGCGCGTTGGAAGCTTGCCGCTTGGTGCGTTGCGACGTGCGCTGCCGCAGAGATGCCTCTGGCGCCGGAGCTGCTTTCGCCGCGGGCTTTTCTTTAACGACCGGCCTTTCTTTGGCGGGTATGTGCGCGCGAGCCACCTGTTTGAGCAACACCGGGCTGGGTAGGTCCTTGGCCAAGCGCTCTGCCGAGTCCCAATGGGGCGGCGTTGCACGCTTGATAAACCCTGCCTCTTCGAGCCGAGTCAGGTTGCGCTGGACCGAGCCCTTCATCTCCTTTCTGTCGCACAAAGCCGATGGCGGCGGAAAGTGCTCGTTCGCTAGCAAGAAGGCATCGATGCGCGCCAAAAGGGCCCTGGCGGCCGATGGGACGCGTTGGACGACCTCTAACATGTGATGTACTCCACTGAAGGTTCAATGACTGGAGACGACTATGGTCGAAAACCGCCCCACTGTCAAAGCGGTATGGTTTATATAAAAATAAAAAGCTCCTATCACAATGATAGGAGCTACAGGAGCAGTTCTTGCCCTTCGACCACTCGCGTCAACAAACCGTGCGCTTGTGCAAAGCCTGGCGGTAGCGGCACCTTGAACTCGCGCGCTATTTCCAACGCCGCAGTCTTGAAGTCCCAGCCAAACAGCCGCATAGCGAAGTCGATAATATCGCCATGCGCTTCGCAGCCTGGGTTGTAGCAGTGGAACGTGCGTCGTACGGGACTGACCGTAAAGGTTTGTGAGCGCGTGCGCCCGCTCGCCTTGCGGAGCCCCGGCTTGCAGAACGGGCACGGGCACTTGATGCTCGTAGCCTTGGGCGCCCAATCGTACGGCAGATGCTTGCGCACATACCACACGATGTCGGCCTGGATGCGCAACTCTTGCAGCCAGGGCCTAGGGAGCTTGAGCCCTTTCTTCTGCTGCGCCTTCTTGGCGTTGCGACGATCTTGGAACGTCTTAAGCGCCTTCTTTACCCGCCGCACCTTGTCGGCAATGCGCCGGATCTCACGACGACGGTCCGAGCCTTGGACACGACGCTCGAGCGACTCGAACCAGGCGATGCGGCCCTTGAGCGACCACACTGCCCACTCGCCCGCACCGTGTCGCAAGAACATATCGAGCTGCCGCTCGAGCTGTTGGTACAGCTTGTCGGTCAGGATCGCGCTCTTTTTATATCGTAGTTGCCCGCCGGTTATCTCGGCAGGTTTCTCGGCGCGGTCGACATAGTGCGTCTTGCGGTCGTTGATACCAAAGCCCGCCTTGCGCACTATCTCGCGTAGCTTGTACCGCGCATGGTGTCCTATCTCTTCCTGCGAGGAGAACACCAGGCCGTCGACATAGCGCGTGTAGAGTACCGCAGGATGTCCCACAAACGCTAACCGCTCGAGCAGCGCGAGTATCGGCTCGTCGAGCCAGAACTCGCACAACAACTCGAACAGCAGCGACGACGACGGGGCACCCTGTGCCAACCCTACCTTGGGGCGCACGCAGTAGTTGTTGACGAACTCGAGGACGTCGTCGAACTCGCCGAGCGAATTGTCGACAGCGACGAGTCGCGCCGCGAGCCGTACTGCCGACACGCTCGGGAACGCATCCCTAAGGTCGAGCTGGTACACGTATCGGTTATGGTGGTGCGCCAGCAAGTTGTCGAGCGGCCCAAAGCGGACCACTCCGACACGCTCCTCGAGATACGTTACCAACTGCCGATGCATGGCCTTGAGGTTCGGCGACGGTTTAGAGAGCGTGCGCAACTTTGTGCCCACTTTCTCTTTAACGATGTTGAAGGTCAGAGTATCCCGCGGATACTCTGACGCGAGGTCAGAGAGCCGCATAGTGATACTCCGTTGATGAACTCCACCAAGACGCTACGTGGAGCAGGCAGTTTTGTCAATTTAAAAAATAAACCCCGACAGTGTCGGGGCGAAAGGGAACGAAAGAGCTAAAGGTCTTTGGCCTGGGGACCACTGACGATCGAGACCTTCCCATAGGTGGTAGACGCTTGCGCCGATAGGCTGACGCTGCTGCCTATGTGGCACACTGTCTCCACACGGGGACGAGCGCGCTGCCCGAGATAAGAACTCCCATGGCAACCAGGACCGAGGCGACAGCCCCGCCCCCGGCGCTTGAGGGGGCTCCCGGGGCGCGGGGCCGTAGACCCCGCTATGGCGCGAACTCGCCTACCGTATAAGAGTCCCGTCGTCATGACCGCAGGACCCTTGCTTCAGCCGAGCGACCCTCGTCTACTCGACTGCCTTCGCTTATGTACAGCGCAGAGAGATACTCCGCGCAGAACGTCGTCAATGGGTGCCGGTCGCCCGGCACTACTTCCCCAGGCCATCCGGAAGTCCATACACCCACGTGCAGGACCGACGAACACGCCCACTATATCGCACCGGGCACACCCCGTCGAACTTGCAGCTCACTAGCGGGCAAATGCAACCGTGCTGGCCTTTTGGTCGGGTCGTATGACTATGAACCGCTTCTTCCACGCTTTGAGAAAGTCGGTGGTAGAAATCTGCTTGTTCCCCACCTTGGCGGCCGGGTCGTTGTAATACACTACGTCGTCGACGATCGCATCTATAACAACAAGGTGCGGTATGGTGCTTTTGGGGTCGAACTTGTAGTGCACCGACGCTATGACCGGACCATCTTTGAGCTTTTCTTTAAACTGTGCAAAGGCGACCTTCGTACCAGACTTTGCCAGGTCATAGCTGGTCCCATCTAGACCATACTTTTTCGACACAGAGATAAGACCGGCGTAGGTCCAACCGGCTTTGCTGTATGCGCCCACAGCGACACCCTGGGTTAGCAGCGTGTCGACCGACACCGCCGGCTTGTAGTAGTCGACAACCATCGCCAAACTCGCGATGCCGCAACCTACCTTTTGCCACTTTGTAGACGTAATATCTTTAAACTGCGAGTAAAACGGCACTGCAGGAACGGTGCTCGTAGCTGGGGGCACTATGTACGCCGGAGTTTGAGCGGCAAGAGCTTGCGTTGGGGCGACCAGAACAGCGCCGCTTACTGCAGTAAGCAGGGCGGCAAGTAATGCGATCATCCAACCATCATTCCATATGTGGTCTGAATGAACAATGCTCCGCGATTAACGCTTCACAGTTACTGATGTGCCGACATCGGCCCACAAATAAAGTTCTTTTGCTTTTTGTGGCGGCAAGTTAACACATCCATGCGACCACACTTGTCCAAAGTGGTCGTGCCAATATGCGCCGTGGATGACCGCACCTCCGTAGGTAAAGTACAAGTTCCACGGCACACCAGGCAGGTCGTAGTATTGGTCGCTTACCTCTGGTATCGGCCCCTGCATATACCTACTCGGGGTCTTTTTGTATACCTTAAAGGTACCTAGCGGCGTAGGGGTAAGCTCTAGTCCGGTTGAAATGGCCTCCTGCATAAACAGTACGTCGCCATCATAGGCATACAGCACCTCTTGCGATAGGTCGACAACAATGCGTTTGTTGGTTAGAGGGGTATCTTTGGTCAGCTCCTCGTCACCAATATTTTCGAGCGGGAGTACGGCATCTGCATTAGCTGCCACATACCAGTCCCCCGCCACGCGCTCGGGGTACCGGAGCGCTCCGTCGAAAATAATCTTGTACCAAGAGTGTCCGCCCTGCACGAGCGTATCCTCGACCTTAAGCACCACACCGGTGCGCAAGCGCTCTACTGCTGGGTACTCGGTACCGGGGCCCGAGCGCATATTTACACAGACACCCGTGTCGTAATACGGTCCGCACCCATCGATAACTTCAATATAGTGAAAATGTGCGGGGTCAGGGAGCGGTACCGTAACAGGAGTTACTGTCTGAGTCCCAACCGCGGCTGGCAGGTTTGTTGTACCGGCGGGTGTGCGCAGCCACGCTGGCCCCCACAGCGCAAGACAAAATAGTATGGCAATCGCCACCACACCCAGAGCCAGCAACCTTTTATGCTCAATAGGTGCACCCATAACCCAATTATATACGAAATTTGTCAATATTGCCACCCTCTAAGACTCTCGGGGTATCTATTTACCTCGCAACGTGCCATACTCGTAAGAGCAACGGCACACTGCCTCTAAAGAAACTAGACGGATATGGCAAACAGGTTCGGACAATGCTATGCCCTCGCAGAAAACAAAAAAACGTGCAAGGACCACACGCGAGCACAATCTGCAGCTCCGCCTTCTTCTCAATACTAAAAACGGGAACGGGATGTGCATATTAGACAAAACAGGCCGCATTGTCAGCTGGAACCAGATCGCGCAAAAAAGACAGGCTACACATCACGCGACGTGGTGGGAAAAAACTACTCTATCCTCTTTACCAAAGAGGACGTGCGCCAAGGCACAGTACCCAGAGCGCTTGCTGTCGCAGCCCAAACAGGGCACGTTACCCTAGAGGGTATCCGCATAAAAAAGAACGGGGCGCACTTTTGGGCACGGTCATTTATTACTCTGGTTACAGAGGGCGACCGGGGCGCCTCGTTTTTTGCAGTGATAGCACAAGACATGACACGCGAAGTGGCGGCCAGACAAAAAAGAGACGCCTACATTGGCATTGCATCTCATGAACTAAAAAACCCGATCACTACCCTTTCCTTATATTCAGAGCTGCTTGCAAAGCGGCTAGAGCTAGAGCACAACAAAAAAGACTTACACTTGCTGCGCGACATGCAGACCCAGACCGCGCGTCTTGTAACACTCATCGATGACTTGCTTACTGTAAGCAGGCTGGACGGGAACAAACTTCAGCTCAACAAAGAAGCATTTAATGTAGACTCTTTCATTGCCGACATTGTCCGGAACTTTCAAAATACCACCTCGACTCACGCTATCGTCTACAAAAGTACGCATAAGCCCCGCGTGTATGCCGACAAGGCTCAAATTGCACAGGTGCTTATTAACTTACTTACCAATGCGGTCAAATATTCGCCGCAGTCCCACACCGTGCTCGTGCACACCAGCCCTCTCCGCAAAAAGTGCCTAATTTCGATCCAGGACTTTGGCTCTGGTATTGCCAAAAAAAACCAACGAAAGATATTTACTCGGTTTTTTCGCATCCACAATGCCGAAGTGACCGACCCTGCTGGGTCTGGGTTGGGACTCTTTATTGCAAAAGAGATTATCCAAAGACATCGGGAGCGACTTGTAGTAACAAGTACCGAAGGAAAGGGCTCTACCTTTTCCTTCACACTGCCTTTAGCCTAATGCCGCAAGATACATATACCTCGCATGATAAAAAAGAAGAAGTCAGTGCAAAGCGCCCCCGACGCAGACCTGCTGTGGCGCGTGGCGTGGACATACATACACACAGTCATAGACACAGCCCACGAGCCCTTCCTTATTCTTGATGCCGACCTCCGGGTATTGTCGGCAAACAAGACCTTTTACCGCTTTTTTCGCACCTCAAAAAAGGATACGGCAGACATGCCTGTATATAAACTGGGAGACGGTCAGTGGGATATCCCTGCCCTACGCAAGCTTTTAGAAAAGATCTTGCCTAAAGGGACCTTTTTTACCGACTACGAGGTCGAGCACGACTTCCCTCGGATAGGACACAAGACAGTGCTCTTAAACGCTCGCAGAATCTATACAGTAAACGAAAAATTGCCCATCATACTCCTTGCGATGGAGGACATAACCAAACAAAAAGAGCTTGAAGAAAAGTTGCGAGACTACGCTATAAAACTAAATACGGCCGTATCGGTACGCACCAAAGAGCTTGAGGCGCGCGTCGCGCAACTCGAAAAGTTAAACCGGCGGGCTACGTAGTAGCCGTAGACTATGTCCCGGCACTAGCTGCTCGGTGGGCAGGATCTTTCTGCGGCAGGCGCACTAACACGGTTGTACCTTTATGTCGCTGACTCTCTACCTGTATGGTGCCGCGGTGTGTGCGGACCAACTCACTAACAATGGCAAGTCCCAGCCCCGACCCCCTAGTGCGCGCCATGCGCGTACGCGATGTGTCTCCTCGGTAAAATGGCTCGAAGGCATGAAATATCTCCTCTTGTGTCATACCAATACCGCTGTCTGTAACCGAAAAGAGCACCATGTCGTCCTTTGTAGGAGACAGCGACACCTCGACTGTGCCGTTGGTATTTTCAGGAGTGTACGCAAGGGCGTTTTTAATAAGATTTGTCATTATTTGTATAAATGCAGCACTGTTGCCCCACGCAACGGCGCCGACTTTTTGCCGCAACACTAACCGTATGCCGCGCTCGCGCGCCATACTCTGGTGTTTTTTAATAACCTCCTCGGCCAACGGAGCAAGGTCAACGTTAATAAACTGTATACGCTCGGGCCGTATAAGTGTATTGAGCGACAGCAGGTTGTTGATTATTTCTGACACGCGGTTAAGCTCTTCGATAATATCGACAAACGCGAGCCGGGCCTGTTTGGGAAGCGTCTCGTTTAACAGTGCTACCTCGCTCGAGGTCTTAATAGTGGCCAGCGGAGTGCGCAGTTCATGCGCCACGTTTGAAATAAACAGCTTTTGGAGCTGCTGCATTTTGCGTGTCGGGCCAAGCGTAAAGCGCATCAAGATGGCGCCAAAGACGACCGCGAGCACCACTACGCCAGCAACAACAGCCGTAATATGATTGGCCCGCTGGTAGTAGTCTGCAGCCAAAAAAGTACCTATGACCAGCACAACAAACAGCGCCTGCATTATTACTAAGTTGGCCGCCGTATGAAAAAAAAGGTCGTTTCGATATTTATCCGCGTACCTCCCCCACCATGCGGTACCCCACTCCCCGAACCGTTTCAAATAATCCTTTATCATTGGCGTCGTAAATAAGTTTTTTACGGAGGTTTTTCATGTGTACATCCAGCACGTTGCTCCATGACAGGGCGTTGAAGTCCCACACATGGTCAAATAGTTTCTCTCGGGAAAGTACCTCGTTGGGCTGTCGCATAAAACACTCGAGGAGCGAAAACTCTTTGAGCGTCAGCGGTACCTCTGTGCCGCCCTTGCGCACCACCCGCGTCGCCATGTCCATTTCAATATCCCCAACACACAATACCACTGGCTTAGTAACCGTCGGCCGGCGCAACACCGAATTGATGCGGGCGAGCAGTTCATCAAAAGAAAACGGTTTGATGATATAGTCATCGGCGCCTTTGTTAAGCAAGTCGACCTTGTGCTCGGTCTCGTTGCGCGCCGTAAGGATAATAATGGGAGTGGTGACGTTTTCTTGCCGGACCTTTTCGGTAATCGCGGCGCCGTCCATGCCTGGCAGCATTAGGTCGAGCAAAATCAAATCATACTCCTTGCGATACATTAAGATGCGGCTAAGAGCCTTTTGGCTGTCGGCAAGCCAGTCAACTGCATAGCCTTTTATCTCTAGACCCTTCTTAAGAGCCTTTGCAAGCTTTTCTTCGTCTTCGACTATCAATAGGTGCATACCAGATAAGGATACTTTACTCTCTATGAACACATCATGAAGCGCCTCCGGCGGCGGCGCCCTTAGTATAGACCACCCTCTACCTTGTGCATTTCGTGGGGCCTACATGAGGCACACACATGAAGTTGTTCATGATAACCACATGCCCTTGATGCAGTCTGTATATATAAGGTCGAACATTACTAAGTCTCATCAATGTAAAAAGTATATGAATAGTATTCAAAAAAGCCTCTCAGCTCAGGCATATGTGCTCTTGGCCCTGGTAACGGCCATCGCCGTATTGTCCTTAAGCATCGGTCCGTTGAGCTTTGCCCAAGCGGCACCGGTCGCATGTAGTGTTGCCCCATCGACTGTAAACACAAACCAGGCGGCAATCTTTACCGCGACCGGTGGCAGCGGATCATACCTATGGTCCGGCACCAACCTCAACGTCACGAACGCATCTGGTAATCGTTTTGCGGTCAGCTATCCCAATCCGGGCACGTACACAATAAACGTGGCTAGCGCGGGCCAAACAGCGAGCTGCACCATGGTGGTCGTAGCAGCCCCAAGCGGAGCACTTGCTTGTTCTCCTGGGACGCAAAATGTGACCCTCGGGCAGAGTGCATCCTTCTCGGCTACCGGCGGTACTGGGTCTTACACCTGGTCGTCGCCTGATCTGACGATAAGCAATCCTAACGGCTCGGGCTTTAGCGCCAACTACGCATCGACCGGCCTTAAGACCATAACGGTTGCTAGCGGCGGCGTCTCTGACACATGTGCGGTAAACGTGCTCGCAGGCACAGTCACTCCTCCGGTAACACCAACACCGGGCTTGCCTAACACAGGTGGCGGGCACGGACGATAAATGAAACGGGCGGTATTTATTGTTCTCACAGTAGGCTTGCTAACCGCAAGCCTCTCTGTGTTTATCCAGATACGAAGGGCAGGCGGGCAGATATTTGCGGTGGCAACTTCCTCTCCTGCGACAGCGGGGGTTGGATCTTCATTCAACGCCGCAGGTATGCCAACCAGACTTATAATCCCCCGCATTGGGATAGACGCGCACGTACAGAGTGTCGGGCTTTCGTGGAGAGGCAACGGTGACATGGAGATACCGACGAACTTTACCGACGTAGCGTGGTATAACGGCGGACCGCGGCCGGGCATGCCCGGTAGTGCCGTCATAGACGGACACCTGGACGGCAAAGATGTTCCACAAGCGGTCTTCTATAACCTAAAACTCCTACAGCCGGGCGACTTGGTAGAGGTGGTGGACGACACGGGCGATGTCCTGCAGTTTAGAGTTGTTGGCAGCAAAATCTACGGATATGACACTACAACAACGGACATCTTCTCTGGTGACACCTCGAAAGCGGGACTCAACCTGATAACCTGCACCGGAGATTGGGACAAGAATGAAAAAATCTATACCGAGCGACTCGTGGTGTTTACTGAACGCGTCTCCATAGACTGAACAGTTGTCTTCATTAAGCTTTCATGCGCAATAGAGAATACTACGTATACCTTACCCATTAGTAACTTTTAATATCCATACACTTCATGAACACCAACACTATAACTATATGGGGCATCGTACTGGTGGTACTGCTTGCGCTCGGCGGGCTATTTTGGTACGTACAAAGCAACCCTTCGCCAGCGGCACCTAGTACCCCGACAGACCAGACAGGTACCCAGGGACAAACAACCAACACCCCCGGAGCCCCTGTCACGAAAACTAATCAAAATGCCGGTACTGCAGACACCGCTGTCGCGCTAGCTGGAAGTATCGTCCCGAACGGTGCCTCGACCGACTATTGGTACGAGTATGGCACCACTGCAAACTTCGGCAGCAAGACCGGCAACCAAACTGTCGGCTCGGGTTTTGCGCAGCTTGATGCGCCAGCGTATATTAGTGGCCTTAGCAAGGACACGACCTACTACTTTCGCCTTGTAGCACAAAACACGTACGGACAGTCGGCAGGTACTGCCTATACGTTCCACACCGCGATTGGTACTCCGGCCCCAGTAGGCAGCGCCCCGACCGTCAAGACACTAGCCGTATCTGGCATTACACAAACATCAGCCAACGCGAGCGGCGAGGTTACCCCAAATCGGTCCGCTACAAAGTATTGGTTTGAGTACGGACAGAGCACTGGCCTTGGCCAAGTAACAAGCGTGCAGTCTGTCGGCAGTGGCAGTACCAAGCTTGCTGCATCACTACCTCTTGCCAACCTTACGCCGGGGACGACCTACTATGTTCGCCTTAACGCACAAAACGACTTTGGTACCGTCAATGGCGGCATGGTCAACTTTAAGACGACAGGCACGGCACCCTCTGCTACACCGGTAGTAACGACACAAGTTCCCGCCTCGATTGCAACCACCAGCGTGATACTGCGCGGTACAGTAAACCCCACAGATTTAGAGACGCAGTACTGGTTTGAGTACAGTACCAGCGCCAACTTTACCTCGGGTACCAAAACTACACCGCACAAGACTCTCGCGGCTGCAGCTATCACGCTCTCGGCTGAAGCGAGCGTAACGGGGCTCAAGACAAACACGACCTACTACTACCGCATGGTGGCACAGAGCTCTGCGGGCACTAGTCGCGGCGAAAGTAACACATTTACCACAAAGTAATACTCTAAAAAATTATGGATATCATCATTTGGATCGTCTTCGGTGCACTGGTTGGCTGGGTTGCTTCGATGGTAATGGGCGGTGGAGGCGGGCTTGTGTGGGACATTGTTGTCGGCATCGTGGGCGCAGTGATAGGCGGGTTTGTCATGAACCTCCTTGGCCAAGGCGGCGTAAGTGGATTTAATCTCTACAGCTTTCTTGTGGCCCTGCTCGGCGCGTGCGTACTCATTGTCATAGTAAGAGCCGCCCGACAAAATAATTAAAAAGAAAAACCGCCCTTGTTGGGGCGGGATTATGCAGCAGACCGCGTGTCAGCCGGAGCGTCGGTCGATGTAGGTCTTTTCTCGCGACGCTTTTGAAAATACTCGCTCGACGACTGGGTGAGCCAGTGTGGGGGCACGGTGCAGCAGATCCAGACGCTCTTTTTGACGTCTTGCATCTCGAACATAGAGATATAGTAGACCGCAAACACCGCACTTTCGAAGAAGATGAGCGTCCCGCCGACCAGCTCGCTCGAATACTCGACAACCCCGGACAGAAAAAGGATCGCGATGCAAAAGAAGCCGGTCACAACGTGCATCATGATCTGCACCTTCTCATCGCGCTTGGCCATGAACTTGTCTTCCTCGCCATACAGCGACGCCTGCGCCAGTTCGGCATTGCGTTGCCGCACCTGACCGAAGAGCGTCCCCGCGACGAACGCAAAGATCGCCGCGCACAGCAGGATCACTGTGTTGATCATGATCAGATCTGACTCGCGGTGAGTGTGGAACGGCCATTTCAGCCTGTAGCACACAAGCCACAACGCAGTAATGACGCTCGCAACAATAACCGTTTCGATCACGAGCCACAGGTTGTGGTTGAGCGACGCCAAACGGCTGGCCCAATCGCGGTTGGGGTTGAGCTTCCAGATACCTCGCAACATGACTTCCCTTTCTCCGTTAAAAACCTCTAGGTGCAGAAAAACATACATTATTATATTAGTCAAGCACGTGGTTGTTGACCAAATGAACTTAATGTGTTAAGAATATTTTGGACGAGCTTGGCTCGACCTAGACCTTCTCCATCACCTTAACCCGATTGGGAGCGCTTCATGCCCGTACTCACCCCTACCCCGGCAGCCCCGCCGGCCAAACCCGACTTCGACGTGGCTATCATCGGCGGGGGTCCCGCTGGGATCGCCGCGGCGATCAGCATTGTTACCGAGGGGCCGACCGTGGCTGTCCTTGACCAAAAAGGTCCCGGCGGCCAAATTGCCACAAGCTCGAAGATCGAAAACGTCTTCGGCGTCGGCGTCGGCGGCAAGAGCGGTGCTGAACTCATGGGTATCAGCATCGACCAGGCCAAGGCATTCGGCACCAGGTTTCTCTCGCCGTTCAATGCGGTGCGCATGACACGCGACCCGCAGACGGGGCTCTTCACTATCGTCGCAAGCAACCGCGAGCGCGTCATCGCAAAGGCGGTGGTGCTCGCGCTTGGTGCGTCGGCGCGTCGGTTGGAAAAGCCCGGCGTCGCCGAGCTCAACAACCGGGGCGTGTACTATGGTGCGCCGCAGTACCATGTGCCGCAACAATGGGTCGGCAAACGCGTCGGCATTATCGGCGGCGGCAACAGCGCAGGACAAGCAGGACTATTCCTGTCCAACTGCGCCGACTGCCGCGTAAATGTCTTTGTCCGGGGCGAAGGCCTCGAGCAGGACATGTCGCGGTACCTCGTGGCCCGCTTTCAGCAGGCGAAGATCGAGGTCCACCCGCACAGCAACCTGCTGCGGGTTGAGGGCGAGTCGACGCTGCGCTCTGCCACCTTCGACCAACAAGGGTTCGAGAGGTCGTTTGATCTCGACTACCTGCTCATCCAGATCGGCGCCGAACCGCCGACCGGATGGCTCGAAGGCACTATCGAACTCGACTCGAAGGGGTACATCCTCACCGACCGCGACCTGCCAAAGGGTCTGTGGCACGAGGACGAGCAGGGCCGCAAGCCGCTGCGCTACGAGACCTCGGTGCCCGGCGTATTTGCGGCGGGAGATGCACACGCGTTCACCCCCAACCGAATGTCCTGCGCCGTCGGCGAAGGGCATGCGATGGCCGTGAGCGTCTACAAGTACCTCACCCTGCAGCATGATCGCGAGGTCGCCCAACGGCCGCACGTCATTACTGCGGCCTAGACCGAACATGCCGGAAGCGAAAGCTCCGGTATTTTTATTTTTTATACTAGCAATCTGCTCCTCGGGTAGGACTCGAACCTACAACCAACTCCTTAACAGGGAGCTGCTCTACCATTGAGCTACCGAGGAATATGTCGAACAGAAAGACTATACCAGAATCTTCACTTTTTGAGTAGACGTCGAGTGACTTATTGAGCTGCACGAAATGGGGCGAGTTGGAGCCAGTCCATGACTTGTTTGCGGTGCGCTCCAAGCGACCAGGTGCCGTGTGACGATTTAAAAATGGTAGGGTGCGCTGTCTTAAACTCCTCGAGTAGCGCGACCGTTGCCGGCGTGTAGGCAACGGGGAGATTTTGATTGTAGAGGTCAAGAAACTCACCGAGTGAGTGAGTCTCTTCGCTGCGGGCCTTGTCTACATCAAATGACTTCATTGCTGGCAATAATACCACAAAAATCTGTTTTTAGCTATATTCATCCAAACGTGGTACAGTCGTGCTAGGTCGTCATTTACTAGA
>Ga0172379_10006443_pt1 | contig 15727 bp, 14 predicted proteins | sample GrowelOW334metaG_FD_119756 | JGI IMG/M metagenome (GOLD analysis project Ga0172379, IMG submission 119756) | Groundwater microbial communities from an aquifer near a municipal landfill in Southern Ontario, Canada - Groundwater well OW334 metaG | ecosystem: Environmental > Aquatic > Deep... | reverse complement strand
TTTCGACAACAAACAGAGGCTCGAGCGCATCTCCCATCTCCTTTTTGAAAGGAGCCGGGAGGACGATACGCCCTTTACCATCAACGGTTGCACTGTATTTGTTCGAAAACGAGACCATCTTTACTTAACTTATCGGATAGTTGGTAAAGATATAAATTATTACACTTCATGACAATATCTGACACTTTATTACACTTAACAATTTCTCAACAGGTTGTTAACAATTTTGCGACTTTATTTATGAATTATTGTTGATAACTTGTTGGTAACCAAAACTGATTTTAATGAAGTTCAGCGTAATGGGAAGTGGATATTGGGATATCTTCGGATTAATTACAAATTAAAAATTAAAGATTAAAAATTATTGGCTATATGATTGAATATGTGATAATTACACCTAACAGTCAATGATCTCCTTCTTATCAGGAAGGCATCAAAATCCTATTGTCAGCTATCGGACACCTCTGTTCCCCCATTTTTAATTTGTAATTTTTAATCTTTAATTATCTATGAATCCACTTGTGCTTAAAGATCTCATCGCTGAAAAGAACAGCAAGCTTGCCGGCCGGATTCCGGAATTTGTCTATGGCTTGCTGAACAGGATACTGCATGTCCGCGAACTCAACGAAATCATCTTCAGGTATGGCGATAAAAATGGAATTGATTTTGTAGAGGCCAGTCTGGGCTATTTCGATGTCAGTTTCCATTTTCAGGGTACTCAAAACCTACCAAAAGAGGGCCGTTACATCATCGCCTCCAACCATCCGTTGGGTGGGTTTGATGGATTGATCCTTATAAACGGGGTCACAAGATTCCTGGGGCCCTCCCTATTCCTGGTAAGGGATGAACTGACAAAAATACCCCCGCTGAAAGAATTGTTTATCCCTATCAATAAATTTGGGAACCAGCGCAATTCCATCAACCAGATCAATGCCGCCTACGATTCGGACAAGCAGGTTCTGATATTTCCTGCTGGGCTTGCCTCCCGAAAAAAAAGAGGGGTCATCGCCGACCTGGAGTGGCACAAACACTTCATCCAGAAATCCGTTGAACACCATAGGGATGTAATCCCGGTTTTCATGAGTGGCAACAACTCAGCCTTCTTTTACTGGTTTTCCAATTTCAGGAAGTTAATTGGCATGAAATTTGGCATCGAGATGCTTTTACTTCCCGACGAGATGTTCAAACAACGGGGAAATAGCTTTACCATCACCTTTGGAAAACCGATCCCCTGGCAAACTTTCGGCCACACCAAGACCCCGACCGAGTGGGCGGAGGAGGTGAAGAAGGTTGTGTATGGGCTTTCTTCAAAGGAAAAGAGGGGGTGACTGGGCGAGGGGGATGACTAGGAAGACTGGGATGACGGAGAGACGGAGAGACGGAAAGACGGAAAGAAGACTATGGGACTTGGAGACAGGGTGAAACGGGAAAAAGGCCTAAGTGACTGGGGGACGAAAAGACTAGGAGACTTAGGGTCTAACAGACAGAACTCCTAAAAGTTGAAACGGAGAAACGATGAAATGGAGAGATCTCTTACTAATTCAATCTGTACAATTTGAGTAATTTGTGATGAGAGGGGTTTGAAGGGTTCATTTTTGTTTGAAATGTTTCCCAATTCTGCTTATTCTGTCATTCTGTAAATCCTGCTTCAGACAATTTGTGTCCATATGTGCAATTTGTGGTTGGGAGGGGTTCGATCTGAAAAATCTGACGCTAGGGCGTGGTTTTATTTGTGTCCATTTGTGAAATTTGTGGTTGGGCGGCAACTTGATTTGTGCACATTTATAAAATTCGTGGACAAATTATTGTTATTTTTGACCCGAACTATTTACTTTTTTTAGATGAAGGAGATTATTCCTCCCGTTGCCAGGGAGTTACTGGAGGCAGAACTCACTCCGGAGAAGTTTCAAAGAAAGACGAACAAGGCTGATAACGAAATATATATCCTTACCTCCTTTGATTCACCCAACCTCATGCGTGAGATTGGCAGGCTCAGGGAGCTCACTTTCAGATCGGCAGGAGGAGGTATCGGTGAGGAACTTGACATCGACCAATACGATATATCCGAAACACATCCATACAAACAATTGATTGTCTGGGATCCTGCCAACAAGGAGATACTGGGCGGGTACCGCTACATTCATTGCAGCGGACTTGAGAAGGACGCCCACGGAGAAGTTCCGCTTGCTACTGCCCACCTTTTCAACTTTTCTGACGAATTTGTTTCTGATTATCTCCCTTCTGTCATCGAATTGGGCCGCTCTTTTGTTCAACCCGACTACCAGTCGACCAAAGTAGGCTCAAAAGCGCTCTTTGCCCTCGATAACCTTTGGGATGGTTTGGGAGCCCTGATATTTGACTATCCCGATGTTAAATATTTCTTTGGAAAGGTAACCATGTATACCCATTACAACAAGGATGCCCGCAACATGATCCTCCATTTTTTCAGCAAGTTCTTCTCCGATCCGGATCATCTGGTTTGGGCAAAAAAACCGATGGACTATCAGCCTGATCAGAAGAAACTGGAGGAACTGTTTAGCGGCAAGGATTATGAAGCAGCTTACAAAATTCTGTCACAAGAGGTGAGAAAACTGGGTGAAAATATCCCACCGCTTATCAATGCGTACATGAACCTCACACCCAACATGCGCACATTCGGAACGGCAATCAGTGATGAATTTGGGGATGTAGAGGAGACAGGAATCATGTTAAGTATTGAGGAGATTTACGACATCAAGATCGACCGTCACGTCTCATCCTACCTGGAAGAGCTGGTCGAGAAAGAAGACAATCCAAAAATGCGCTTTCAATAAGCCCTGCCGTCTATTCCTTCGATGTAGTTGATAAAGGAGGTATTGACCACTTTGTTCCCGCCGGGTGTTGGATAGTCGCCGGTAAAATACCAGTCGCCCAAGTCATTCGGACAGGCAATATGTAGATTCTCAACACTCTGGTAGACAATTTCCACCTCCGCTTTACATTCGGCCGGTTTTAGCAACTGGGCGATTTTGCCTGAGATCTCCGTATCACTGAACGGACGATAGATCTCCTTCACATAATTGACCATCTCCTCTTTGGGCAGACGCTGCTGATCCTTGCATTTGCGGTAAACTTCATCGATCACCTTGGATTTTCCAGTCTCTCTCAGCAAGGCTATGGCCGCTTCGAATGCAACGAATTTACCCAGAATGGCCATATCAATGCCATAGCAGTCAGGGTACCGGATTTGCGGGGCAGAAGAGATGATGATAATTTTCTTTGGTTTTAAACGATCCAGGCTCTTTAGTATGCTCTGTTTTAAAGTAGTGCCACGAACAATGGAGTCATCAATGACAACGAGTGAATCCTTGTGGTTCTCCACAACGCCATAGGTCACATCGTAAACATGGCCCACCAAATCATCACGGCTGCTGTCATCGGCGATAAAGGTGCGCATCTTCACATCTTTGATGGCAATTTTCTCCATTCTTGGCTGAACAGAAATAATCTCGCCAATTTCGTCCTCGGTCATTTTATCGCCAAGGGCGTGAATTTTCTCCTTTTTCCACTTGAGCAGATCAGACCGGATGCCCTCCATCATGCCAAGGTACGCAGTCTCGGCCGTATTGGGAATAAAGGAGAAAACGGTATGCTTCAGATCGTTGTTGATGGCTTTGAGAATAACCGGGGCCAGCAGAAAACCCAGTTTTTTACGCTCCTTGTAAATATCCCTGTCGGACCCACGGGAGAAATAGATCCGCTCGAAGGAGCAGGAGCTTCTCTTTTGGGGCACACGGACCAGCTCCTCTTTGTAGGTGCCATCCATTTTTACAATAAGCGCATGGCCTGGTTTTATCTCTGACACGCTGTTCCAGCCAACATTCATCACAGTCTGGATAACAGGCCTTTCGGAGGCCACCACTACAATCTCATCATCGGCATAATAGAATGCCGGCCTAATTCCCCAGGGGTCTCGGGCCACAAAGGCATCACCATGACCGATGATCCCGCCGATGGTATACCCACCATCCCAATCGCGGCTCGCCCTCTCGAGGACTTTCCGGATATCGATGTTCTTCTCGATCAATTGGGAGATTTCGGCATTGGCATAGCCTTCATTCTTGTATTGCCTGAAAAGCAGTTCATTCTCTTCATCGAGGAAATGCCCTACTTTTTCGAGAATGGTGACGGTATCATTGAACCCTTTGGGAAACTGTCCAAGACCTACAAGCAAGTTAAAAAGTTCGTCAACGTTGGTGAGGTTGAAATTCCCTGCCAAAACCAGGTTTCGTGAACGCCAGTTGTTTTGGCGCATCACCGGATGGGTCGAATCCACACTGTTGCGGCCAAACGTGCCGTACCTCAGATGGCCGAGATAAAGTTCCCCTGCAAAAGGAAGGTTAGCTTTGGCCCAGGTTGGATCGGGAAATGCCTGGGGATATTGCTGCTGCGCGTGACTAAACTCTTTAAAAATCTTTGCGAATACGTCACGGATGGGATTGGGATCGATGGAGCGGTGCCTGAAAATGTATTCCCTGCCAGGAGATAAACCAACCTTTACTCCCACAGCCCCGGCGCCGTCTTGCCCACGGTTGTGCTGTTTTTCCATCATCACGTAGAGTTTGTTGATCCCGTATTGCCAGGTTCCGTATTTCAGTCGGTAGTATTCCAGCGGTTTACGAAGCCTGATCAGGGCTATTCCACACTCGTGTTTGATTTGGTCGCTCATGCTCTATTTAATTTCTACTTGAACTACCGGACCCGGAAAAGCAATTTCGTCGGAGACGATAAACGCGTTCGAGAATCCGGATGATAAACTCTTTAATACTTTTAATGCCTCGCTTTTGCTCCTGAAATCGCCCGCTCTCACGATGAAATCGGGAGACTTAAAGATCAGATAGACCCTGATTTCAGGATGGAGGGCGTTGAAATCGGCCCTGACTTTTTCGGCGTGCGCCCTGGCCTGTACGCCGGATCCAAAGTACAACTGAAGACGGTAACCCGGGAAGGTTCCGGTTTTTCTGCCTTGGTCGTATTGTTGCCGAAGAAGATCCGCAATTTCACTGCTGGCCGCTACATTCAAACGTTGCCAGATAAATGAACCATCGGTAATGGCAGGAGGTGGCACGATTGGTCTGGCTGTTTGAGCCTCTGTCCGGTAGCCGAAGGCCACCAGAAATAAAAAAAACAAAATGCCGGCTTTCCGTTCAATCGGAATCATATCACGGATAATTTGGCGCAAAGATAAGCAAAATCGATGGGGGTAGAAATCAAATCTTCTTGATTTTGTCTGCAATCCCAGATTGACAGCACAACTATATATGTTACAGTTATTTCACAGAATATCAAATACTCTTTCAGAACTTTCACCCTTACATTTTCTTTATCCGAGCTTCGTCCAACGAAAGGATGCCAGCTCTTTCACTCTTAAAAAATTGACCCTCCTTAAATTGCTTTTGAGCTTCCTCAATTGCATAATTTTGATCATCAGAGAGTTTATAGACACTGTCTGCAATTTCCTCATTAGCAATCAAGCGATACATCTCTTCCAATAGTTCGTTATCCTCGGTTGCATTAATCTTTCCAATCAGCCTTTGTCTCAATTCTATTACCGTCATGATTTTAAATTTTTACAAATTTATTAATTTCTCTGGCCCTTACTGACAATACCAATCAGAAGACAAATAGCTGATCTCGCCAAATTCAAATCCAATCATTGTGTCACATAAATATACAGAAAATTCCTCACATTTCAAAGTCTTACAAGAGCTTCAAGTTGGGTCTCGTCCCTCAATTACACGAGGCCTTAGTAATTATTGGCTGGGTCGCTTACAATTGATTTTTACAAAGTTTTTTATTTTAAGAAAAAACTTTGGATAGATTGGTTTAGCTAAATTAAAATCACGTGTTTCTAACAATCTTACATTTTTGAAAATAAGCCAAACTAATTCCGAGCAATATATTTTTGTATTTTCTTTATTATTAAAATCATAGTCAAATGGTGCCTGAATGGTCTTGAACCTGTCAAATTCCATCCTTAATTTCTGACGAAAATCAAAAGATAATTCTTTGTATCTCAAAACTATGAGATCACTCACACTACTTAAGTTAATAAATGTTTGTAAATCATCGTACCGAATGCCATTCAATTGAGTCCCATCAGGTGTTGAGTGCAAAACAAATACTTTTCCCCCGTCTTTAACAATTATTCCAATGTGAGAGTAATCCTCCGTGGAAAATTTTATAAGACTAATTAATTTACTTTGTGCAGACTGACCTTTTGAGAGAATAATATCAAAATCCTCAATTTTATCCGCATCAATCTTATTTATATCTAGTTTCTCACCTTTTCCTATAAAATAGAAAAGAACAAGAGAAACTAGGCAGAAGCCAATTATTTTACTTATTATCCTTAGCTTCATTGCCATCTATGAAGAATCCAATAGCTCCACCAACTAATGCACAAATTACTGCACTTAAAATTACATTACCAACTAAGTCTGAATTGCTAACTACATCACCAAAATTTTTCATATAGCCTCCAATACCTCCAACTTTGGCTCTTACCATCTCGGGTTGAAAATAGTAGCTTAAAGGGATTCCTAAAATAGCTCCAAGAATTGCGAATGTTACTTTTCTTCCTCCGCCGGTAGAATTAGTTTTTCCGACTTCCTTTTTTAATTCCTTGAACTCATTTTCGGTTTCTTTGTCTATGATACCTGTTTTAGATGTACCACAATTCCAGCAAATGTCATAGCTATCTTCAATTTCTTCTTTACATTTCTTACAAATCCATATTCCTTCTTTTACAATTACACTTTGAGTTTCTGTTTCGAGAAACTCACCACAATGTTTACATTTGATGGCTTCAATTCGAATTTCCTCTGCGCAAAAAGGACATTTTTTTGTTTCCATAATGTTGTAATTTAGAGTTAACCTTGTCATAATGTTTTGCAGCGACTCACTGTCCGCGGTTTTACCAACAGACTTCCTGCAAAGTGTTGTTTTTCAATCTAACCGCCTTTGGTTGGTTAGGTATTTTTTGTCAATGAAGTGCTAAATTCTGAATAGGGTAGCTGGCTATTCGTAATTTTCGTATATATGGATAATCCTTACAAGTTGGAACGGAATAATTAAAGGATCAACATGCTCTGGATTCTTCGGTCTCTTTTTTCAATTTTAGGGGGTTAGGATGCCGGATTGTCATGAAAAAAACACTGATAAAACCGAAAAGTGAACTAATTTGATACCAGTCGTCCGGGGTCAACATCGTCAGGATTATCCAATATCTATATAGGATTACACTTTGGGTTTATATGTAAATTTAACTTTAATTTCCTTTCCCATTAGTGATTTAATGTAGTATGTCTCAGAATATGGCAGTGTTTTATGACCAAGTTCAGGTCCAGTTATCGTCTCGCCTCCATAAGACCAGTCAGATGTTTTCCATGATAACTTGTATATATTCTCTGCACTCCAATTACATTCTTTTAAAGTAGAAATTTTTGTCCAATCTGTATCAGAAACTTGATAATTGAATGTAATGTAGATCATGGTCAAATTATTGAAATACCAACCCTGATCACTGAGCAAGTAAACCAATATAATCTCACAGTCATGTTCACTATTTGCTGTATTGTCAATTAGATTAAGCTTCAATTGATACTCTATTCTATTATTTCCTTTTGTTGAGTTAATAATTTCAGCACTTTTGAATTCGTTAAGGTATGCAAATCGCCAACCTGGGATTTGTTGCCCGATCAAATCAGATTTGATTCGCTCAATGTCAGGAACATCATATCTAATTTCTTTAATATATTTCCCAGCAGGATATTGGCGCATGTAATTACTATAATTTTTTGTTTTTTTTGAAAAGACCCATAGTGCCTCTTCTTTCATATTATACGCTTCTTGAAAATGTTTACTATTACCATAATGGGAAATAAAATCATCATAACTCTCCACAGTATTTAAATTTTTTGCATAGGCCCACGAGACTTCTTCCTGTAAATGCTGCGCCTCAGAATAATATTTCCCTTTTGGATATTTATCCAAATAAGTTTGGTAAGAACTTGAGGAATTTTCATTTTTAGCCAACTCGAATGCACTCTTTTCTTCAAAACTCTTATATGCAAAGATTGAAAGAACAATAATAATCAGACCAATAATAGAAGCTGCAATTATAAAATTTGTTTTTCTCTTCCTCTTTCGAGTTTCGGATTCAAATAGATTCGTATACTCGGCATATTTTTCTTTATACTTGGTTTCATTGGGCAATAAATCACTCGCTCTTTGGAACGAATTTACCGCATCGGAAAATATTTTTGATTCGGCTTGTTTATTGCCAACGGCATACCATAACTCAGCGATCTTAGAATTGTTGAGTTCAGTAAAATTAACATTAACAAGATATGTTTCAGTAATTTTTGAGAATTGGTAATGTGCATTTTCGGATGGAGTAATCTCATTTAAGCTCTGATTGACAATGAAATCGATAATTTTTACATCTGTTTGCTCATCAAGCACATGAAAATTCTGCTTTAAGTTCTGGTGATTGATTATTTCTGCCCATTGTTTAATTTCCGGCATCCCGGCTGAGCTTTGGCATAAGCTATACACTAAATATAGAACTCCTCGATTCGTGTTTATGTCATTTTGTTTTGTATGCTCATTATAACTCAGTATTGGACTAAGCAATTTGATTGCCGCTTTATAATCAGCTTTAAGAGCTTTGTTAATGCCGGCATAAATTGTGGTAATTCTGTCGTTTTGTCCTTCAATATGTAAGTTACTGAAAATCTCAATGGCCTTTTCAAGTTGATTCTCCTCAAGCAAATTGTGCGCTTTGTTTAATAGTGCACTAGTATTTGTAGGTTGCAGTTTGAGAATCTGAGTAAAATATTCGGTCTCTTTATGAGCATTTCCTAATTTGCCTGAGATTTCGGCAAGTTCCTGAAGCAGAAAAATATCTGTTGGCCTTTCCAAAAGTAATTGTTTGCCAAATTCAGATGCTTCTTTTAGCATATTCAACTTTAAATATGATTCGAAAAGCAATTCATTTGCAAATCCATCTTTCTCATTAATTGCTAATAATTTAAGAGAAACGGAGATTGTGTCTTTGAATATCAGGCTACTGTAAAGAAATTGAGCATACTCATGAAGTAAGTCTATATTTAAAGGATCAGCTTTTATTTTATCCTCTAATACGGTTTTTTTCGCAACTTCTTTTGGTTCAATCTGATACTCGGAAATTAGTGGTTTGCCACATTTTTTACAAAACATTTTATTGTCATCAAATGACAAATTACAATTATTACATCTTTTCATTGTGTAATAGTTTAGGTTAACAATGATTAACTATTATAATCTTGCATTTTATATCTTAAAATTTCGTGCCACAACTTTCGCAAAATTGAGTTTCCCCATCTTCAATTTTCCCTCCGCAAGAAGGACAAAAGTTAGTTTGTTTTTCTGCGTTTTGATTCGATCCTGAAGTGTTAAGCATCTTTGTATTCTTAGCATCATTTTCATCTACGAAGTATCCAATCACTCCACCAACCAATGCAAAAATTACTACGCTTAAAATTACATTACCCACTAAGTCTGAATTGCTAACAACGTCGCCAAAATTTTTCAAATAGCCACCCATTCCACCTACTTTACTTTTCACATAGTCAGATTGGAAGTAATAGCTTAGGGGCAAACCTAAAATGGCACCAATAAATGCAAATTGTACTTTTTTCATTTTTTTCATTTTTTTATTTCCCTACTCATATGGCTTTTCGGAGTCGCCCCGTTTTTATAGTGGTCGCTGGTCTCCACTTTTCAAGAGTGATATGAAATAGTAATTATTTTTTCTCCTCATTTCCCTTATTTGCTAACAAAATAATACCTACAATTGCAGCAAGGACACCAAGCACAATACAAATAGTTGCACTGTTGTCTTTTTGACCAAAAGCACTTGCAAGTTGAGAACCGAAAGAGTTTTGAATATTAAAACCGTAAACTGCCAAGGCTATTCCGATTACTAATAAAATCACACCAAAAATTTTGTTATTTTCCATATTGATTGAATAAATGATTCCCCCTCTCGTTTGGCTTTTCGGTTTCGCCCCGTTTTTTAGGTGGTCTCTGGCCTCCACTTTTATTGAAAAATATTTTGAGTCTAAAATTTAGTCGGATTTTAACTCTTGATCAGTCATCTATCCAGCCAATTAACCCCTTTTTCTGGTGTTTGCCCGAATCAGGGTTGATACGTTCTTCTGTGTCAATCCAGCCTATCAATCCTTTCTTCTGGATAATCCCGGTATCCGGATTGATTCTGATATCTGAATCATGGTACCCTAGGAATCCCTCATGCTGGAGGTTGCCAGTCTCCTGATTGATACGGGTTTCCGTGTCTTTCCAACCAATAAATCCTTTTTCCTGAACATTGCCTGTTTCAGGATCGATGCGTTCATCGGTATCAATCCATCCAATCAAACCCTGTTTCTGGATCCTCCCGGTCTCTGGATTTACCCGTTGGCCGGATCCGGCTGCGCCCATGATCCTTTTCCCACGTTCGAAGCCTTGGCTAAAACTACTATCAGAATTTGAAGACGCAAGGACTTTGAAGACGATATATATAACGACGCCTCCCACTACCAGCACAACTGCAAGCATAAAAGCCGCATAAAGCACAAAACACCATGCGGCAACAAGATAGAGTGTGACTGCTACCCTTGTTCCGTTTTTAAGTCCACGATGTTCAAATCCGTCCGTCCAGTCACAGAAAGTCACAATCAACCATAAAACCGGATTTGCAATGAAACGACTGAACCAGCCATTTTTTCGGGAAACCGAAGACTGCGTCTTTCTAGTCCATGCCTCGGCATTTTCGGTTGTCTCGTTAACTTCATCGGCGTTAATGGCCGCAATAATCCCTCCGATCAGCAGCGGAGCAAGCAAAATAAGGATGCGTAAAGTTTGGTCTGTCATGAATAGATATTTAAGATTGTAAAGTTAAGTCCCGATCAAAATGCCTGCATTCAAAGGCTAATTGAACACGGACATCTTGTTTTGGTGAAGGAAATTCATATTGGTCTGGTGGTTTGGTTGCTAAAACTATAAATTTCAACAGTTTAAATATACAAAATTTTTGAAATAAAAAACAATGACGTACTTTTTTAATCTTCTTTTTTGGAAGAATTGATCCTAACTTTGCGGCCTGTCAACTTCCGCGGAAGTTGACAAAAGATTTGAAACAATATGACGGAGAAAAAACTATATATCGAAACATACGGCTGCCAGATGAATGTGGCCGACAGCGAGGTGGTTGCCGCTGTAATGGGAGACCGCGGGTTCGTAGTAACTGATCAGTATGCAGATGCGGATACCATTCTGGTCAACACCTGCTCGGTGCGCGACAACGCCGAAAAGAAGATCTGGAACAGATTGTCATTCTTTAGAAGCCTGAAAAAGAAAAATCCGAAACTGGTCATTGGACTAATCGGTTGCATGGCCGAACGCATTGGCGATGAACTGATCGAAAAAAAATCGGTAGATCTTGTTGCCGGTCCGGACGCCTACCGGGATCTGCCTTTCCTTTACGACAAAGCCCTGGCGGGGGAAAGCGCCGTCAATGTTGAGCTGACCATCGACGAGACATACGACTCCATTATCCCGAAAAGGATTGGGGAAGAGCTAATTACAGGCTTCGTATCGATCACCAGGGGATGCAACAATTTTTGCACCTACTGCATCGTTCCATACACCCGTGGCCGCGAGCGAAGCCGGAATCCCAAAGATATCCTCAACGAGGTAAAAGCGCTGATGCAGAATGGGGCCAAAGAGGTGACCCTGCTGGGGCAGAATGTCAACTCCTATGTCTGGCACCCCGAAGCCACCCGGAAACCTGTTAAGTTTCCTGATCTGCTGGAGATGGTGGCGCAACTCTCACCAGCCCTGCGTGTCAGGTTTACCACCTCTCACCCCAAAGACCTGTCGGACAAATTGTTAAAGAAGATGATTGCCTATCCGAATATTTGCCGTCACATACACCTTCCTGTCCAGTCGGGCAGCTCGGCCATTTTGAAAAAAATGAACCGCAAATACGACCGCGAATGGTATCTCGGCCGCATCCAGGCCATTCGCGAAGCCCTACCGGGATGCGGCATCACCACAGATATTTTTTGTGGCTTTTGTTCCGAAACCGAAGAAGACCATCAACAATCCCTGCAACTGATGGAAGAGGCCCAGTTCGACACCTCCTTTATGTTCAAATTCTCGATGCGGCCCGGAACTTACGCCGCCAACCATTTCTGGGATGATGTTCCGGAAGAGGTGAAATCCAGGCGTCTTGAGGAGATCATCCACCTGCAAAACAGGCTTTCGCTGGAGAGCAACCAAAGAGACCTCGGCAAGACCATGGAGGTACTTGCTGAGGGAATCTCCAAAAAGAAAAAAAGCGAATTTTTCGGTCGCAGCTCGCAAAACAAAGTAGTTGTCTTCCCAAACAATGGCATTGAAATAGGCGATTTTGTTCGGGTTATAATTACCGGATGTACCCAGACTACCCTCATCGGAGAGGTGGAAGGTAAGATTGACTCACCGACCGAGTAGAAGAACAGAGGGGGAGACTTGGCGAGGGGGAGAGGGGGAGAATGAATGACGGAGAAGAACGAATGACGGAGAGACGGAGAGATGGGAAGAAAGAGGGGATGACTGGGACGACGGAGAGGAGAGAAGGAGAGATGTCTGAATTGGAAAAAATGATAAGCATTTGAGCGTCCTAAATGTCCTGCGGGTCCTGAGAGCAGAAGATGTTATTTTATTGGTTTTGCAAGGCAAAGTTGCACCTTCGCAAACCCAGCCGCGCATCAGCGGCGATATTTGGTAGTCCCGTCAGGGATGACCAATTTTGTAACCCCGGGTGGAGCGAAGCGGAACCCGGGGAAACGAAAGTCGCGGAGAAACCGTCCGCGGTTGCATTTTGAAAAAAGCAAACATGATGATATCGGACGGAAGGACTCTAATATACGAATGACTATCAACATTATATGACCAACCACGGATAATATGAACGAAAAAATCACTGAATTCCGCGCCTACCGCGAAAAAATGAACGAGAAGATCCTGGCTGCCGACAACAAGGTGATGAAACGGATCTACAACATCGACACCAACACCTACATGGAAGGAGCCCTTTCCACGAAAGTAAAAGAGATGATGGGACTGGTATGCTCCATGGTGCTTCGATGCGATGATTGTGTCAAATACCACCTCGAAAAGTGCCACGAACAAGGGGTCACCACAGAAGAACTTTTCGAGATCTTCGCCGTTGCCAACCTGGTTGGGGGCAGCATCGTCATTCCGCACACCCGAAGGGCAGTGGAATATTGGGAAGCACTCCGGGAGGAAGTTTGAAATGTTTGCCCTTCGGGCGTTTGAAATATTTGGCCTTGCGGCCATTTTCGCTGCGCGCGTTTCGCCTTGCGGCTGTTTAATAATTTGGAAGAACTGAACATTTCAAACATTTCCCTTTGACAGGCTTAGGGCCCGGTAACTTCTTCAAACATTTCCCTTCGACAAGCTCAGGGACCGGAGCTTCATTTAACATTTTATACTAGAAAAACATTTCAAACATTTCAAACGTGCAAAGCACAAAAATCCTCGAACTCCTTGCTCCTGCCAAAAACCTGGAATGCGGCATCGCAGCCATCCACCATGGCGCGGATGCCGTTTACATTGGCGCGCCTAAGTTCGGGGCCAGGGAGGCTGCAGGAAATTCAATTGAAGAGATTGAGAAGCTGGCAACCGAAGCCCGCCTGTTCGGAGTCAAAACTTATGTTGCCCTCAACACCATCCTCTACGACAACGAACTGGTGGAAGCCGAACGGATCATCCGTCAGGTATATGAGGCTGGGGCCGATGCTTTGATTATCCAGGATTTTGGTATCCTGGAGATGGACCTGCCTCCCATAGCGCTTCATGCCAGCACACAAGCCAACAACTTCACGGTAGATAAGATAAAATTTCTGGAGGCAGTCGGATTCAAAAGGGCCGTACTTGCCAGGGAGCTTTCACTACTCCAGATCGAAGAAATTTCAGCTCAAACCACCATCGAACTTGAGGCATTTGTGCAAGGCTCCCTTTGCGTGAGTTTGAGCGGACAATGTTTCATGAGCCATGCCATGGGCGGCAGGAGCGCCAACCGGGGGGCCTGTGCCCAACCTTGCCGCAAAAAATATACCCTTTCGGATGCCACAGGAAAGACGATAATCAGGGACAAACATCTGCTTTCGCTCAAAGACCTCAACCGCTCTCAAACGATTGCCGAACTGGTAGCTGCCGGTGTCCACTCATTCAAAATCGAGGGACGTTTGAAAGATATCGATTATGTGAAAAATATAACGGCTTTCTATCGTCTGGAGCTTGATCGCTTTCTTGAGGGAAAACCAGAATTTGCGCCCTCCTCTTCCGGGACAACGCGCATCTTTTTTACACCCGATCCGGCTAAAACTTTTCACAAGGGAGCTACCGAATATTTTATTTATGGGAGGCAAGATTCTGTGGCAGGGATAGACAGCCCCAAATCTACTGGCGAAGAAATTGGAGAAGTCGTTAGGGTGAACAGGGATTCCTTTCAGCTTTCGGGATGCATTATGCCCGGTAACAACGATGGTTTGACCTTTGTGAACCGCAAGGGTGAGAGTGACGGATTGAAAGTCAACCGGGTTGAGAATGGGTCAATTTTCCCCGACAGGATGAATAACATATTTGTGGGTGCCCGTATCTACCGAAACTGGGACCACTCCTTCCAGATGGCTCTTGGCAAAAAAACATCCGGAAGAAAGATTCCCATCGATATCAAACTAGAATCAACTCTTGATGGGTTTACCGTCGGTACGTCCCTAATGGTAGCCCGGAATGCATTTGATGGAAATTTTGATGTTAATCAAGATGGGGCAACCACAAGGGTTACCCCGACAATGAATTCTGTCGTTATGGACAAAGTCCCTGCCAACGATCCAACCAAATCGCGTGAGAATATCCTTCGCCAACTCTCCAAATCGGGCGATACACCCTTCATGGTAAGGGATATCGACACCGGTGGCAACGAACAATATTTTTTCACTTCGCAACAGTTGAATGCGTTACGCAGGGGCTTGCTGGACCAACTGGCAGCCAAATTAAGTGCAAAGAAGCCAGCTCAACCGGCAAAAATGGAACCATCGGTCAAACAAGAAAACAGAAACCAAGACCTGACAATCCCCTACCCTATCGATTCATTTCACTCTGAGAACAACATCAGCAATCGGCTGGCTCTACAGTTTTACCGACGCCACGGACTTGAATTGCCCGAAACAGCCGTAGAAAAACGGGCGGTAATCGGACGCCTCCAGGTGATGATTACAAAACACTGCATCCAGCACGAACTTGGCTTCTGCAAACGATTTGGAGGAACTTTCCCAAATGAATTCGCTTTGCCTTTTTCCCTGAAAGATGGAGCCAACAGCTTCGATCTGGAGTTCGATTGCAAGATTTGCATGATGCGGATATTTACTGAAATGTGATAACCCGTCGATTTGAGGATGTGCTGATTTGAGGATGAGAAAATGGTCTGGTCCCAGAGCATTTCTATGGGCAAACATTTCAAACATTTCAAACATTTCAAACATTTCAAACATTTCAAACATTTCAAACATTTCAAACATTTCAAACATTTCAAACATTTCAAACATTTCAAACATTTCAAACATTTCAAACA
>Ga0172379_10006442_pt1 | contig 15727 bp, 15 predicted proteins | sample GrowelOW334metaG_FD_119756 | JGI IMG/M metagenome (GOLD analysis project Ga0172379, IMG submission 119756) | Groundwater microbial communities from an aquifer near a municipal landfill in Southern Ontario, Canada - Groundwater well OW334 metaG | ecosystem: Environmental > Aquatic > Deep... | reverse complement strand
GAAAATCGGCGTCTTTTTCGGCAATCCGGAAACTACGACCGGCGGAATGGCTTTGAAATTCTATTCTTCGGTCCGGATAGAGGTGCGCCGGGCGGCTCAAATTAAGCAGGGCGACCGGATTATCGGTTCGCGGGTGAAATGCAAGGTGGTAAAAAATAAAGTGGCCGCGCCTTTTCGGACTACCGAATTTGATATTATGTATAATGAAGGCATATCTCTGTCCGGCGACTTACTGGATACCGGAGTGGCTCATAAAGTGGTCAATAAGTCCGGCAATTCCTACTCTTACGGCGACATTAAACTGGGAGTGGGCCGGGAAAACGCCAAGCGGACGCTAAAAGAAGACAAGAAATTAATGAAAGAAATCCGGGCTAAAATCTGGGCGGCGGTTAAAAATGAAGAGGCGAAGGAAGCATAGTAAATTTTGACCTTAAATAAAAAATTCCCAACTTTGGGAATTTTTTTGATGGATATATGGATCGGGATTTGATGGATGGATTAAGAGATTTTGGTTTAAGCCCGCTCAACGTATTCGCCCGAGTCCGTGTTTATAATAATCTCGTCGCCTTCTTTTATAAACATCGGAACATTTAATTCTGTTCCGGTTTCCAAAGTTACTTTTTTAGTAACCGTGCCGGCTGAATTGCCCTTAACGCCCGGAGGGGCAGAGGTAACTTTTAGGGTGATTTTTATCGGGAGATCTATGGCCGCCGGCTTGCCTTCAAAATAGAGCGCGTCAACGTCAGTCCCTTCTTTTAGGAAAGAAACTTTATCGCCCAGAGTTTCTAAATCAAGGGGGAATTGCTCAAAAGTCTCATTATCCATGAAATAAGCTTCATTCTCGTCCTTGTAGAGGTAATTAACTTTCTTTTTCTCGGTTGCCGCCTCTTCCATCTTATCGTTCCCTTGGATGGTTTTATCAAGGATATTGCCCGAAATCAGGTTGCGGACTTTGATTTTTAAAACCGCGCCTCCCCGGCCCATTTTATGATGGTCGGTTCTTATTACGGCGTAAGGCTCTCCGGCGATGCGGACCAGACTACCGGTTTTTATTTCGTTCATGCTTAACATATTGGTTTAAAATAGTTACAAAATACGGCCTCTCCGTTTCAAGTTTAAGAGACGGCGGAAATATTATCTGGCGGTGAATGGTATCAGAGCCATAATCCTTGCCCGCTTGACCGCTAAAGAGAGTTTTCGCTGATGCGCGGAACAAATACCCGTCCTTCTTCTTGGGAGTATTTTTGAGTAATAATTCATGAATTTCTTCATGGTCTGGGTATCCTTGTAATCGATTTGAGTGATGTTGTTTTCGCAAAAATAACACCGTTTTTCTTTTTTGATTGTAGTAGCCATATTTATTGGTAATCCAAAACAGCGAATTCTTTATGGGGACGCGAAATCGGCCGTTTTTATTTTATTAAAAAGGGATATCTTCAACTTTGATTTCGTCTTCGGTTGCTTCCTCGGTCTGGAATCCCGCGCCAGCCTGGGGAGCCATCGGTTCGCCGTAGCCAGGAGTTGCTTGTTGCGGGGCGCTATATCCGCCTGGAGCGGCCGGCCGAGCATTCGGGCGGTCAAGTAAAATCATATTATCGGCGACAATTTCGGTCCGGTATCTTTTTTGGCCGTCTTGTCCGACCCAATCCCGGGTTTGCAGCCTTCCTTCGATATAAACCTTGGCTCCTTTTTTCAGATACTGGCCGCAAATTTCCGCGAGCCTTCTCCAGGCCACTACGTTGTGAAATTCTGATTTATCCTGCCTTTGGCCCGACGCGTCAGTCCAGACTAAATTAGTGGCGACGGAGAAATTGGCGACATTGGCGCCGTTCGGGGTAGTTCTCATTTCCGGATCCCGGACAACATGCCCGATGATCATTACTTTGTTTAGAGTCATAAATGCTTCGCATTTACCCCGCCCTGGCGGGGTGCGAGCAAAGCTCGCATTTTTTGCCTTTTTAGGCTAAAATTAATAATCAATCTTCTTTTAATTTTATACCACCGGTTTTATTTAAGCAAATCGCCGCCTTCCAGAATCTTGTCCAGCTTATCGTCCAAATCCTTCAAGTCGACTTTGGCGGCGTCTTTTTTTGTTTCTTTCTCTTCGGCCAGGGCTTTCTCCTTTTCTCCAATCATCGCGGTCTCGCCGGCTTCTTTTACTCTCGTTCGGACTTTCTTTTCGACTCTTCCTTCGTCTTTAATTATGATATGCCTCAAAACTTCCGGCGCGCGCTGGATTAGCTGGTCGATTTCATTAATTTTACTTCCCGGCAGGCTCATGCGGGTTAAGTGATAGTAGCCGTAAACATAGCCTTTGATCGGGTAGGCCAGTTTCTTCTTGCCCCAATCTTCAGTCTGTTCGACTTTGCCTTCGTGGTCGGTGATAATTTTACTCACCTTTTCTATAATGGCCGGAACCTCATCCTCTGAATATTTATTGGGGATAAGGTACAAAAGCTCATACTTGGGAATTGCGGATGATTTTACTTTTGACATAGTTGCTTACGTTTATCCCGCCGAAGCGGGGTGCGGGCGAGCCCGCAATTTAAAAAACCCCAAAGGCATTCTTTGCTCTTAGGGGCAAATATTGAATACCTTTATCCCGCCGTTTAGGCGGGATGTCCTCGCGTGCGCGGGACGTGGGAAAGATAATAAGTGATTAATTTTTAATACATTAGCATGACTTGGCCGATAAATCAAGACCTCTTGCCTTAGACTGGCCTTAAAGGGCGATAATGGGTAGGATTTAAGGCTAGTCTTTTTCTACGGGATCGGTATGGAGTTTGAACATTTCCTCCCCGTCTTTTTTTCCGTCTTTATCAGTATCAGGCGCGAAGGGATCGGTTCCGTAAGAACGCTCATCGGTATCAAGCAACCCGTCGTTATCGCTATCTTTAGGTTTATTTTTAACGATGTTTTCGCAATCTTTTTGATAGTCGCTCTCCAGGCCTTGGCAGAGTTCTATTTTACCTTCCTGATAGGCTAAATTTTTTAGTACAAGCGTCCGGCACAAATCATAAATATCCCCGTTAAAGTCCTCGCATTTTTTCGCGTCAAAATTATTCGAGAAGAACTTGCTTAAACAAGCTTGGCGCCATAATGGATCCGAAAGTTTTAAGCAGTCAGCTGACTCTGATTTTGGGTCGGCGACTATTGACTCAAAATTTTTCCGATCAAGGCATTTGGCTTTCATTTCCGCGTTGGTAATCTTATCACAGTATTTTTCATCGCTTAATTTGTTTGACAATTGGTAGAGGCATTTATCCTTGTCGTCGCTTTCTTTAAGGCTAAGGCAGATTTTTTCATCCTGCATTTTTATGGAATCGTTTATTTTTTGATAAGCGCTAATGTTTTCATTGATATTATTATTCGATTTTGTATTATTGCCCGCGATTTTAGACCTAAAAATCCAGACGGCTCCAACCCCGGCGATTAATAAAATCGAGATTAGAAGGATAATTTTAACTTTCCTGTTTATATTCATAATTTTTTTTGCGGTACTGGGCCGGCTATTAATCGCATTGAAATTTTAAATCCCATAAAACCGGGGTATTGCCTGTAACCTGGGATTTCATTTCTATCTTAATTTGGGAGTAGCGGCTTTTTCTTTTTTCCGGCTGTGAGTTCCATTCGTCGGCCGTAAGCCAGCTTATTGTCTCCCCGGCATTGAATGACGCAACTTTTATAGCCAGGCTCTCTTTTTCCGGGTATTCAATTTTTTCCTGCCAATAAAGGGTGCCCCAGCGCACGTAGCCGGTCCCCTTGTCCATCTTCTGGCTGGTCCAATATCCTGACCGCAAAAGCATGGCGCGGTTTAATCCGGTCATATCGCTATAGGTATAGGAGGTCTTTCCTAAGTTCCACGGACCGGCCGTACCTTCTACATCTCCGCCGTTTAAGTTAACGACTTTAATAATACTGCCATCTCCAGGGATACTGTCGTAGTTAGCCACCCACATCTGGCCGTAAGAATCGCCGCAAATTCCCCGGGCGTCTTTGCCTTCGCTTGGCCAGGCATGCAGAAGCTTTCCATTTTTATCGGCTTTGATAAAAACATTATCCGTCCAGCTTGAAGCCCAAATATTTTCATCATTGACGTCGACCGATACTCCGGTAGTATATATTTTATTGATGTCAAGAGAAAAATCAGCTTTATTTCCATTAGGATCTTCTGAAGAAGCATAATCTACGCATTCGGCCTCCTCTTGGCCGTTTTTCCAATAACAAAGGCTGTGGTTATATGAATTTCCAGTCCAAACATTATTACCCGAATCAACGGTGATTCCGTACGTCGTTGGGACGTCCGACGATGACGCGTCCAGTACCTTGGTTTTTGTATTGACTTTTTGGATTTTTCCCAGGCCTGGGTTGGAAACCCAGATATTATTGTCGCTGTCTATCGCGAGCCCATAGGGGTTGCCTCCAACGGTTACCTTATTTTCCCCCTCGGTAAACAGGGTTGGGCAGGCGGTATCGTCTCCAGGAATTTTTACGATATTTCCATCGTTATAATTAGCAACCCAGACGTCGCCGTTTAGTTCAATGGCCACTCCCCTTGCCAAGTGAATGCCGGTATGGCAGGTTTTTTTTATCTTGCCGTTGATATCTAATTTCATAATACTGCTGCCTGTGTTTGTTGTTAGATCTCCTCTATTGGCAATCCACATGTCCCCGGTTTCGGCGTTTATCGCGGTCCTTGAGGGATAATCCCCGACGTTGTACGTCCCAATTATTCCCCGGTCTTCTTGAGGCACGCTTTTGTCCCAGTAGCATTCAACCTTTCCGTCCTTCCTTTTACAGTTGCGCTTATACCCCGGGTAAGTTCTCATTTTAGTAACTTGATCGGCCATATCATTTGCTATCCAGATATAGGGAGTGGGCATGACCTTTCCCAATTTTAAGTAGGTTCCGCCGTCCGTATCGACGGCTGACCCCGCATTGGAATTGGTATCGTAAACCATGGCGTCGTTTGTTGCGCCTGTTGCGTCAAGATCAATGACTTTTGAAAAGCATTCCTTCAGAGTCACATTTATGCTAAGACTAACCACGTCGCTCACCTCTTCATGATCATCTTCGGCCTGAAAACTTATAGTTGACGCCCCTATTTCAGTTGGCGTTCCGGAAATCTTCACTTCTTTACTGTTATTTTCCCCGTTTTGGACCGCATAGCTCATGCCCTCCGGCAGATCGCCGGTAATATGGAAAGTCAGATTATCCTTGTCTTTGTCAAAAGCCTTGATTACGCACTCCGCATAGCTGTCGTTTATGTACGCGGTTTCGGCGCAGACAAGCGGGGTTTTGATTACCGGCTTGTTGTTAGCGACGGTGATAGTGAAGGTTTTGGAACTAATACTATTGTCTTTTCCCCGGCCGTCATTTACTGTTACTTTGAATTGATATTCCCCGACCAAACCGGCATGCGAAAGATTTTCGGGATTGGAAAATTGTTTTTTGTTGGGATCAGAGGTTCTGGTTAATGCCGAAGGCGCGTTGGTCCAGCTGGACCAGTCTCCGATTTTTTCAAAGCTGACCCAGCTTAGCTTGTCCTTATCTTGGTCAGTGGCAAAAATTGTTCCCTGATAAGCGCTATCTGGATGGCTGTCGGGAAGAGTGGCGTTAATGTAGGGCTCGTGGTTGTCTAATTCTTCGTTCCAGCCGATAGGCGTCCCGGCAGGCGCCGAACCAACGCAGGCCCCTTGGGATATGCTGGTTACATAGCCTGACTCCATTACGCCGCAAAGCGTGTAGCTAATCCCATTAGCCGTTCCGCTATAGACATAGACATGGCTGTCAACCGGAAGATCAAGGATTGAGTTGGTTACGTCCGAATCGGCAAATTGTTTAGTCTTTTCGTCCCAGCAGGTGCCAGCCTCAAACCGGGCGTCATTGTTTACGTGGTTCGGATCGATGTCATGATAATTATCTACGCAAGGCCCCAGCTTATTTTCCGGGTCAGTTGGCACGGGGGTGATCCCCAGTTCTTTGGCAAAGTTATCTTTCCAGCTCGGCCAAACCGAAATCGTCTTGTTGGGAAGATAGGTTCCGGCTGTTAGAGTTGGATAATTGCCGTTTTTATTTTTGTATTTATTCAAGTAGATTTTTAGTTCCACCACATCCGAGAGCCTTCTTGTATCCCGGATTACCCGGGCTTTCAAGCTCTGGCAGATATCGCCCGAAGGGCATTCATCATTGGTTAAGCAGACCTGGCTAGAGTTTTTTTTGCATAGGCCGACCTCGTCTTTCAAATTGATATTAAACTTCCAGCTCTTCAGTATTTTTCCTAAAATGTCGGTAGTGGACGGCTCGGCGTCCTGGTTGTAGGAGATAATGTAGATGTTGGTGTACAAAACATTTTCGGAGAGATTGGCGGCATTAACGTAAACCGTCCGGCCGTCGCGGATGGCTTCATACCCGTCGACTTCCAGCGACTGGGGGGAGCCCTGGCTCTTTATATTGGTAAGATACCAGCGCAAAGGAGAATAATGCTCGGGATTGGGAACAGTCCGGAGCGCTATAGCGTCCGAAGAGTCGGCAAGAGTGGGTTGGCCCAGCGTCCAAGAGAGCGCGAAAACAGCGCTAGCCAGGCAAAAAATCAACACTAAATATTTTCCGGCTTTTTTATGTTGGAACATGGGAAATTGAAGAGTTTGACGTTTGCTTAATAGTTGATCATATTATACCATAAAGATTAGCGGTGGAGTATACCCGATCAGATGCCTTCAGTTTATTAAATTAATCGATAAGCATGAAATCAGTTAAAGCTATTGTATTTATGCTAATTGCCGGATCGGTTATTTTTGCGCTGATCATTTTTAAAGACAGCTTTATTCCAGCTTCTAATGATGCCGGCGATGATATTGCTTTTTACGAAAAAGACATCACTCCCGGCAATATGAACGGCGTGAGACCCGATGTAATTAAGGCCGGAGACAGTTTTTACATCAATTTTTTGCAAACAGAACCAAAAAGATCTCTTGGCATGATTAAAGTTGACAGCAGGCTTAATACCCAATATTTGGGCGAAATATATTCCGGTCAGGATGGCTCAAACCCGACCGATGCCCGAATGGCCGTTGATGGCAAGAACAACATCTGGTACTCCTTTGAAGCGGTCTATTCCGGCCCGGATAAAAATTATTTAAATCTTGCCAGATACGGCGCAGATGGCCGGACATTAGAATTAATAGATACAAAAGATAAAATTGCCCAGGGAGTTTTGGCCAGTCCGGAAATTAATAAATTCCCCGAATCTGGCTCGGAACAAGTGGATGACCCGCTGCCGTTTTATTACAGCGGGAAATATTATGTGATGACCAGGACTTTCCAATCCCCGGTTTACAAAGTGCGCGTGTTTGATAATAGCTTTAATTTAATTGATAGTTATTCGCTGGACTTGGCGCCGGCAATCGGCCAAAATGCCCTTTCAGTGAATTCGTTAGTTGAGATAGAAGGTGAAATCTATATGATTACCGGCGTATTTAATAACCGTCCGCCCGGCGACCCGGAAGCTATTTCTAAGATTGTAGCCATTCCCCTGCAAAAGGACTTAAGGGAGGCAAAAGGGGATAAAATTGAGCTGACCAACGGGAAAAAATACTCTAGCTATGTATCATCGGCGAAATATAAAGACGGAAAATTATATGTCCTTTATAATAATTTCATCGGAAAAACCGGCAACAATCTCCACGAAGGCGTTTTGGAAATATACGATGCTAAAAATAACTTTAGCCGAATAAGGGCGATTAAAATAAACGGCGGCAAAATGATAGATAACCACATGACCATGGAATTTATGGGGGATAGATTGTATGTCTTGTACAACACTCCCGAGGAAAAGCTTTTCGTAAAAGTGTTTGCTTTGAAAGAAATCCAGACAAATAAATTTTCTTTGCCATTGACTTTTTTTAACTCTTTAGTTAATATAAAAACCAGCTTAATTTCTAATTTGAAACAAAAGAAAGACCGATAGCTGTCGATCATAAATAACTGCTTATGTTAGCAATCAAATTATCAAGAATTGGAAAGAAAAACCAGCCTCATTACCGGCTGATTATCACGGAAAAAGGCCGGGACCCCTTTGGCGAAGCTTTAGAGATTTTAGGAGATTATAATCCCCGCACTAAAGCCCTGCAGGTTAAAGAAGACCGGATAAAGCATTGGATTTCCAAGGGAGCCCAGATGACGCCGAGCGTCAATAATTTACTAGTCGAGAAAAAAGTTATTGAAGGAAAGAAGGTTAAAGCTTCCAAAGATCCGAAAAATACCGAAGCGGCGCCGGAAAAAGCGGAGGAAAAGAAAGAAGCCGCCAAAAGCGAAGTAAAAGAAGAGAAAACAGAAGCGCCCCAAGAGGTTTCCGGCGAGATAAAAGAAGAAGCGCCAGACAAGGCCAGTGAGTCTTCCGGCGAAGGGCCAAATGAATAGTTTTAGCTAATAATAGAGTAAATTTTGTTCAGTATATTGACAAATAAATAAAAATTGGTATAATAGTATAGTACCTGATATTCTTTAAATAGCCGTCAGGCCATCCGGAAAATGGGTGGATTTATTAAGTAATATCTTTTTAGCTGATAATCAATCGATAAGTCAGCTTGAAAGAAGCACGAAACACTATGGCAGATCAAGACAAGGACTTCTTAGAATTTGTTGTGAAGTCAATCGTCGGTAATCCAAACGACGTAAAAGTGGAGAGAAACATCGACGAAAGAGGCGTTCTTTTGACCCTCACCATCAACCCGAACGACATGGGTTATGTGATCGGAAAAATGGGACAAACCGCGAAGTCAATCCGCACCTTGCTAAAAATCGTTGGCGCTAAAAACAACGCGCGGGTGAATCTGAAAATCAATGAACCGGAAGGCCGCGAAAGAAGGCCGAGGATGGAAAGAGAGCCGTTTGATACTTCTTCGGTTGACGATTTAAAAATCTAATCAACAAAAAAGTCAAAATAAGCAAAAGACCGCCCCGCATCTGCGGGGTGGTTTTTTGTTTATTATAGTGTATTATATTAATATGACATTCCATATAATAACAATTTTTCCCGGCATTTTTGAGAGCTATTTTAACGAATCAATTATCCGCCGGGCGAAGGACAAGGAAAAAATCAAGATTAAAATTTATAACTTGCGGGACTGGACCGCTGACCGGCACCGCACGGTTGACGACTCGCCTTATGGCGGCGGCGCCGGGATGGTAATGCGCGCTGAGCCGATTTTTAAGGCTGTAGAAGAAATTAAAAAAAAGATTAGGGGGAAAGGAAAAGCCAGAACAATTTTATTTTCCGCCAAAGGAAAAAAATATAATCAGGCGGCGGCGGAAAAATTAAAAAAATACAAGCATGTTATTATGATCTGCGGCCGTTATGAAGGCATTGACGAGCGGGTGGCGGAATTTTTAGCTGATGAGGAAATTTCGATCGGCGATTACGTTTTGACTGGCGGGGAAATTCCGGCGATGATAATCGCGGATTCTGTGGCCCGGCTCTTGCCCGGAGTTTTAGGCAATAAAGAAAGCTTGTCTTTTGAATCGCACGGAAAAGAAGGCGCTTTAGAATATCCTCATTACACCCGGCCCGAAATACTAACCTGGAAAAGAAAGAAAATGAAAGTGCCCCAGGTGCTTCTTTCCGGCAACCACGCTAATATTGAAGAGTGGAGAAAGAAGAAAAGCAAAATTAAAAAATAACCTCCGGATTCAAAAGAAAATTCCCCAGTTAAAAAAATATGCCCAAAGAAAATACTCATTTATTTTTTGCCCATGAAGTAAAAGCCAAATTTAACCCGGAGCTCGCGGAAATAATAAGAAAATACAAAGATTATTATTATCTTGGGTCAGTCGCGCCCGATATTTTCTTTTACGGTTCAAAAAAGGACTGGAAGGTCTCGGCCGCGCTCCACGGCAAGGACGGCGAGCCCGCCAATAAAATTGTTATCGAAATTCTTGAGTTAGCCAAAGAAAAAAGAAGCCATAAAAATTTAGCCTTTGCTATCGGCTATTTAACTCATTGCGCTTTGGACGAGGTATTTCATCCGGTAGTGGTTTATCTCACGGGTGATATTTTTTCCGAAGACCCGAAGGTTCTTGGCCGGGCCAATTATTTGCACCGGCAATGGGAAACCGAATTGGATGAAGATATAAACGGCCGTTATTTTTTCAGCCAGCTTGTTAAAATCCGGCTGTTCGGCAAGCTGGCTTACCCTAAAATTATCCGGAAAAGATTCGGACTGCCCTTTAATAAATTTTTTATTCTGGCCAATAAGCACCGGCTGGTAAATTTTTTAACTAGAAGCCGGCCAGCTTATTATTTACTGAAGCTGTTGGTAAAATCAGGCCTTTATATAAAAAAAGAAGACTTGGCGCTTTGCTATAGTAATTTGGAAAATGAAAAAAAATTAATCCCTTCCGGTGAAATTGTTTACCGGGATATTATCTCCGGAGTGAACAAAAAAACTTCGGTAGCGGAGCTTTTGGGATCGGCTGAAGCCAAAGCTCTGGTTATGATAAACGCCAGCTTCAAATATTTCCGCGGCCAAGCCGGAAAAGAAGAGCTTTTAGAAAAAGTGCCGGGCGAGAGCCTGGAAACCGGGAGAATAAACTGCCCGACCTCTAAAATTAAATATTTTAAGGAATAAAATGCATCGTAAAAAGGCGGAAAAACGAATTTTCAGCCTGGGCTATAAGTGCGTAGCCGGAATTGACGAAGTTGGACGGGGGCCTTTAGCCGGGCCGGTGGTTTCGGCTTGCGTAGCCCTGGATCCCGGACATGTTTTTAAGGACAAGGAATTAAAAAAAATCAGAGATTCAAAATTATTGGCTGAAAAGACGCGAGAGAGGATATATGATCTCTTGATGAATGAAGAAATCGATATTGGCATTGGATTTTGCCCGGAAAAAATGATCGACAAGGTAAATATTTTTCAGGCCAGCTTTCTTTCCATGCAGGCGGCCCTGGAAAACATGCTCGTAGAGCCGGACTACGTTTTTATTGACGGAAAATTCCGGCTTCCGGATTGTCCTATCCGGCAGGAAGCCGTTATCGGCGGGGACAATAAAATCTTCGTAATCGCCGCCGCCGGGATAATCGCCAAAGTGACCCGCGATCGGCTAATGCGTAAATGGCATGAGCATTTTCCCCAATATGGGTTTGACCGGCACAAAGGCTACGGGACGCGTCTGCACGAAGAAATGATCAAGCTCCACGGCCCTTCGCCTATCCACCGGAAAAGCTTTTCGCCCGTATCTAATTGGAGCCGGTTGTAGAGAAAAGCTTATTGGGATATAATTAAATAGCAAAAGGTTTTTACGTAAAAAAATATTCGCTGCTAAAACATATATGATAACAGGGGGAAACGCGCTTTTAGACGCAAAATTCATACTCGCCCGCGCCCAAATCAAAGAAGGGATGCAGGTCGCCGATTTAGGCTGCGGAGCATCGGGGCATTTTGTATTTCCATCGGCAAGAATAGTAGGGAAAAAGGGGACGGTTTACGCGGTGGATATAATGAAAACAATTTTACAGTCGATTGAAAAGCGCGCCAAGCTCGAAAACCTCCAAAACATCCAAACCGTTTGGAGCGATTTGGAAATATTCGGCGCGACTAAAATCGATTCCGGAAAACTGGACGTGGCTATGCTTATTAATACGTTATACCAGTCAAAGAAACGGATGGAAATAGTAAGGGAGGCAGTCCGTTTGATAAAAAAAGGAGGTAAGCTCATCGTAGTTGAGTGGAAAAACTCGGCTCTGCCTTTCGGCCCGTCGATTGAAAATCGGGTGGAAAAGGATTTGTTAAAAAATGGATCGGCTAAGCTTGGATTAAAGATCGAAGAAGAGTTCGAAGCCGGAGACTATCATTACGGAATTATTTTTGATAAGCTTTAGACCCTGGGCCGGGGAAGAGCGAATGTTTTGCTTTTCCGGAAGAAGCCGGAAATGAAAATTGCGATATTGACTAAAAATAAAACTTGATATAATATTTCCTAAAACTATGGGAAATTTGACGAGCTATAAATATTGGATAATGCTTAACCCGGGGCCGCTTGCGCCACTTATGCAAAACGCCCTTATCGCCTTTGCCGCGGCTTTATTTTTGGCCGTAATTGGATTAGCATATTTTAAAAGGAAGAACCGGAAAAATGCCTATTTCTCGGTAATGGGAAAATTGTCAAACCTGGCTTTAGCCAATTTTATTATCAGCCTTTTTTTGCTTTTCTTTACTTTCGAGGCTATTCCGTTTTTTTCCAGCCGGTTTTGGTTTTTGCTCTGGGGAGCGGGCATTCTCGCCTGGGCTTATTTTATCTTTAGGCATTCCGCCGCCATTCCGCAAAAAAGGCTACAGATCGAAAAAGACCGCGAATTTAGGAAATATGTCCCATAAATTTTCGGGCTATGCACTATAACTTGCGAGTCGGCCGGTTTGGAGAAGAAGTAGCCCGCCGCTACTTATCAGGCAAAGGCTACCGGATTATTGAGAACAATTTGAAATTAAGCTATAAAGAAATCGATATTATCGCCCTGCAAGGCGATATTTTAGTTTTTATTGAAGTGAAAACCCGGACTTCAGGCGGGCTGGGAGGGGCGGTTATGGCAATAGAGGGAAGAAAAATCAGCCGGATGAAGAAAGCGGCCGGCCACTATTTGCGGGCGTATAAAGGCCGTAAATTCGATAAGGTGCGCCTCGACTTCCTCTCTTTAGACGTGAACAAAGAGACAAAAACCGTTAAAATAAAACATTTTTGCGATATTGTCTAGTTTGTTTCCTAATAGTACCAGGCGGACGGCATTTTTGGGAGAAAAAGGATTGACAATTATTACTGCTCGGTTAAGATAACATAATGCAAGATTAGTCCGCGCTCTTTTTAAGCCAGCTCTTTTAAAGCATTGTTCCATGTTCATTGAAAAATAAAAACAAATCTTAAAGGTCGAACTTATTATTAAAGCCGTTAAAGGGGGGAACTTAGAATATATGACTTACTTTAAAAGATTCCTCATAATCGCAATACTAAGTTTGACCGGCTTTGCGTTCTCTTCCTTAAAATTACACGCCGCTACTATAAATCCGCCGGCTATTTCTGAAGTAAATAGGGGTGTGGAAAATACTTTAGTTAAACCAATGATCACCGGAACCACCGATCCGGAAACCGAAGTTTTAATCTACGTGGACGGAAGTTATGTCGGGGAAGGAAGCATTTCAGCTTATGGCCAAAGAGATAATTTTTATTTCCAGGCAACTGAAAGCTTAACCGAAGGCTCCCACAGCGTTATGGCTATCGCCCGGGATAATTTCTCTCGGGTCTTGTCAGCGCCTTCGCAGTCCGTGAGTTTCATTGTCCCGCCTTCTGATTATTCGTACGAAACGACTGTTTCCGAGGAAAATACAGAAGCGGCCAGCATAGAGTCAGCCGCAATATCCGCGCCGACTTTAATCCGGCCCAATGAAAATACCGTAACTTCAAACCAAAAAGAAAAAATTGCCGGTTTAACCCAATCCGGGACCAGGGTTTTAGTCTATATAGACGGAAACCTTGATGGAAAGACTAAAGTAATTACCCATTCTTCGGGCACGGGCGCTTTTTACTACCAGCCCGCCAAAAAACTTAGCCGAGGAGAGCATAAGGTTCAGGCAATCGCCGAAAATACGGATGGCGAGGAAAGCCTGGCTTCGGAAGCGATGTCATTTACCATCGAATATCCGATGCCGGCGCCGACCTTGATCAAAGCTGTCGTAAACGCGAAGACTGTTTCCACCCGCCCTTTTATTGCCGGAGTCGCCAAGAATAATTCCAGCGTCAATGTTTACATTGACAAGAAGCTGGATGGCCGCTTCGAAGTAGAAAACGATTCTTCGGGAACAGCCAATTTTGCCTACCAGCCGTCAATGAACCTCTCTAAAAAGACAACTCATAGGATTTATACCACGGCAACCGATACAAGAGGAAAAGAAAGCATTCGGTCAAATTCAATTTATTATACCTATCCGCGGACAACTTCAACCGGAAAGATAGATGGCACTGCGAAAATCAGCAGTACGCCAACAAACACCCTGTCGGCCGCGACTAGCACGCCAAAAGAAGAGACTGAAAAACCCGCGTCCAGCCCTAAAGAAAGCAATTTAAGCAATATCTTAAATCAGGATAAGGGCCAGGTTTCAGAGAAAGTTAGCTCTTCAACTATTTGGACAACGATACAAAGCAAGATTAGCCTTAATCTAATCATATTTCTCGTATTCCTCGTTGGAGTAATCGGCTGGATTGCCTGGGTAAACCGGGAACTGGCCAAAGAAAGAAAAGAGCGGGAAGCCGGACTGGCTGAAAGCCAGTTGCCGGAACCGGACAAAAGATCCGAAAATCCCTACGACATATTCGGCCCGCATAAAAATATTTAAAACAAAAATTTGCCGTTTGCCTGAAATATTTATTGATCAATCAGGCCAGACGGGCCCCTTTTTAACAAAATCCCGCATTTCGCGGGATTTTGTTTTTACGGCAAATGTGCGATAATTTAGTTAATAAAGGAATCGTTAAGTTTGGAGACTATTTGAAAAAGTATATGGCAAAAGAACTAAAATTTCCAAAGGGGTTTTTATGGGGCGCTTCAACGTCTCCGCACCAAATTGAAGGCGGGAATACTAACGACTGGAGCCAGTGGGAAAAATCTCCAAAGCGGATTTATGAATTAAAAAAGGCCGGGAAAAACCCGGATGATTTTATCAGTGGAATGGCCTGCGATTCGTATAATAGATACGAAGAGGATTTTGATTTGGCTTTGGCTATGAATAATAACGCCCACCGGCTGGGCGCGGACTGGGCGCGGATTATGCCGGAAAAAGGAAAGATTGATATGAATGAGGTGGAGCATTACAGAAAGGTGCTACTAGCTTTAAAAAAAAGGGGGTTAAAAGTTAATTTTACTTTATGGCATTGGCCTTTTCCTTTGTGGATCGCGGAGCAAGGCGGATGGGCGAATAAAAATAATATTAAATATTTTTCCGAGTACGCTGATATTATGTCCCGGGAACTCGGCGAATATGTTGATTTCTGGGTGACTTTAAACGAGCCGATGATACATGCCGGGCATGGATATATTGACGGCAAATTTCCTCCGCATAGGAAAAGTGATTTTTTTGGCGCCTGGAAGGCGGCTAATAATTTAGCGGCCGCTCACAACAAAGCCTATAAGGTTATCCATAATAATTGCCCCGGCGCCCAGGTGGGCGTAACTAACGTAACCGGCTATTTTGAGCCGGCCCATAAATGGAATTTAATTGAAAAATTGGCAGTAAAGATTGCCGCTTACTTCAGAAACGAGTGGTTTCTAGATAAAATTAAAGGAAGTTTTGAATTTATCGGAGTTAATTATTACCACCATATCCGCTTAAGCTGTATTCCGCCGTTTATTCGGAACGAGAATAAGTTAGTGTCGGACTTCGGCTGGGAGATTTACCCGGAAGGGATTTATCACGTCATCATGGGTTATAAAAAATATAGGAAGCCGATTTATATTTTGGAAAATGGAGTAGCAGACGCTAAAGATGAACTAAGAAAAGATTTTATTATAAACCATCTAAAATATGTGCAACAGGCGATTTCCAAAGGCGCGGACGTCCGCGGTTATTTTTATTGGTCGCTTTTAGATAATTTTGAATGGGCCGACGGCTACGCCATGAAATTCGGCTTACACGCGGTGGATCGGAAAACTTTTAAAAGAACGCCCCGTCCGAGCGCCAGAGTT
>Ga0172379_10006441_pt1 | contig 15727 bp, 16 predicted proteins | sample GrowelOW334metaG_FD_119756 | JGI IMG/M metagenome (GOLD analysis project Ga0172379, IMG submission 119756) | Groundwater microbial communities from an aquifer near a municipal landfill in Southern Ontario, Canada - Groundwater well OW334 metaG | ecosystem: Environmental > Aquatic > Deep... | reverse complement strand
GACGTGGTCTGAAACCACGCCGAAGGGTACTTCCGCATTGCCTAAGGCGGCCAAAGGATGTTTCCTTTGGAATCCTCATTCCGTCGGTTCCCCGGGCAAGCCCGGGGTCTACCTCGGAATAAAATCATATCAAAAGAGGGCGGAAGCGTCCTTTTTTTGATTTATCGGACCAATAGTTCTAATATGGACTAGCCAACATCCGCAAATTAAAATCAATGAGGAAACTGCTCAAGCAATATTTCGGATATGATGATTTCCGGCCCTTGCAGGAGGAAATCGTCAATCATGTCGTCGCGGGGAACGACTGTTTTGTTTTGATGCCGACCGGCAGCGGCAAATCGCTCTGCTACCAGCTCCCGGCGCTCAAACTGGACGGGCTGGCTTTGGTGATCTCGCCGCTGATCGCCCTGATGAAAGACCAGGTTGACGCGCTGCGCGCGAACGGCGTCACCGCCGAATTCATAAATTCAAGTTTAACGCCCAAAAGGATCGCCGAAATTTACGAACAGATAAAAAATAAAGAAGTAAAGCTTTTATACATTGCGCCGGAAAGGTTCGCCTCGGACGGTTTCCGTGAATTTTTAAAGAATTTGCCGGTGAGTTTGATCGCGATCGACGAAGCCCATTGCATTTCCGAGTGGGGGCACGATTTCCGGCCGGATTACCGCCACTTAAGCCAGCTAAAAGATCTTTTCCCGAATGTGCCGCTGATCGCGCTGACCGCCACGGCCACCGAAAGGGTGCGCGAAGACATCATCGGCCAACTGCAACTGCAAAAAGCCCGCGTTTTCATTTCCAGCTTCAACCGGGAAAATTTGCACGTCCGGGTCGTCGAAAAAAAACTCGCCTTCCCGAAACTGGTGAATATTTTGCAAAAATACCGGAACGAACCGGTGATAATTTACTGTTTTTCGCGCAAAGACACCGAAACCATCGCGCGCGACCTGCGGGCGCACAAATTCAAGGCCCGCGCTTACCATGCCGGACTTAACGCGCGCGAGCGGAGCGCCGCGCAGGATCTTTTCATCAAAGACGAGGTCAACATCATCGTGGCCACGATCGCTTTCGGGATGGGCATCGATAAACCCGACGTCAGGCTGGTCGTGCATTACACCTATCCCAAAACTCTGGAAGGTTACTACCAGGAAATCGGCCGCGCCGGCCGCGACGGGCTGGTGAGCGAATGCGTTTTGTTTTACACCTACGCCGACACCAGGAAGCACGAATTCTTCATCGACCAGATAACCGACGACACGGTCCGGGAACGTTCACGGGAGAAACTGCGCGAAGTGATGACTTACGCGGAACTGAAATGCTGCCGTAAAAAATATCTGCTCCGTTATTTCGGCGAGGAATTGAAATCCGAGAATTGTGGCGGTTGCGATATTTGCTTGGGCAAGCCGCAAGCTTCCGGAACCGCCAGGATCGCGACAGGCGGGATCATCGAGCCCGAACCCGTATTCGACGCCACGATCACCGCCAAAAAGATCCTGTCGGCCGTGGTGAGATTGCAGAACCGGTTCGGCAAACAGCACGTGATGGATGTTTTGCTGGGCAAACAGCTTAAAAAGATCCGCCAAAACCGGCACGACCGGCTTTCGGTCCATGGCATTATCGTTGATATCGATGAAGATAGATTGAGCGAAATCATCGACCAATTGATCGATTCGGGCCATCTCAAAAAAAGCGACGGGATGTATCCGGTCCTCTCCATCACCAAGAAAGGCGTGGTTTTAATGATGGGAAGCGAGCTGCTGCAACTGCCGAAACTCGGCACCGAGCAGAAATCAACGTTGGAAGAAAGCCTTAAGGCTGAAAAAGGTGAGCTTGCCTTTAACCAAGAATTGTTCAAAAACCTGCGCGCATTGCGCAAAAAGCTGGCCGACAAGGAAGGCCTGCCTCCATTTGTTATCTTCGGCAACGCCACCTTGCAGGAAATGTCATATTATTTCCCGGCCGACGAGCAGGATCTGTTGCGCATCAACGGCGTGGGCGCAACCAAACTCAAACGATACGGAAAAAAGTTTTTGAAAGCCATCGCTGATTTCTCAAAAGAGCGCAACGTCAAGCCGATATCGATTCCAGCGAAAACAAAATGAAACGGCCCCGCAAAAGCGGAGGCGCGTGCTTTAAGAAGAAAGAAGCAATTGCCGAGTACGGGTAGCACTTTTCTCAGTCCCGTTGAGCCGTGAGTTCAATAACAAAATTGTACTTGCGGTTGCGAAGGACAGATTACAGCTTTACGGAAAAGGGAAAACCTTTTACATTAGAGAAGGTTTGCTGAAGAAGATCGAAAAAAAACTTAGCGGCAAGGCCGGCACCCAGGAATTTAACAAACCTATAGTTCAAGTGGGGCGATCGAACGCTTTCGATGACGCCCGCACCCGGGCTGAAGAAATTTGAGTTCGCCGCATCTTGGTGAAAGAGGCTTGATAATCAACTATTTTTCTCTTTTTTTGCACAAACCCGATTACTAAAACCCCCGAGGCTAAACCTCGGGGATTTTTGATGTTTATAGAACCATATCGTATTACTCCGCGGTCGCGGGAATGGCGCAGTTTTCAAAGGTGGTGGTGCCGTTTTCGGTGATGAATGCCGTGTCGCCCTTGTTCCAGAAAACAAAGCTCTCGTCGGCGTTTGCGTACCTCGCGCCGCTGGCCGAGATCGCACGGGGAACGGAAAGCGCGCGGCCATCGCTCAGCCTCAGGTCGACCCGAGTGTCGTTTTTGGGATAAAAAGTCGCGGTGATCGACTTAGCATCGTCACAATCGAATATCGCCGTTGTCGAAGCAATTTCCTCCGCGGCACTTTCCGGATTATTGGTTGTGGAATTTGCCGTATTCCCGATGTTATCCGCCGGCACCGATCCTTTCCCGGTATTCATCGCGTAAAAAGCAGCGACCGCGATCGCAACGAGAAACACCAGTACAAAAAAATACATTATTTTTTTATCCATATTTTTTTGGTTAATTTAATTAGAATATAACACCCGCCAGTTGAATTGTATATTGGCAACCGGCTCCGCGAATGATGATTTTAAGAAAAATAATCATACCCCTCGGGAAACCATAGCGCAGTTACCCGATAGGTAAGCAGAAACCAAAGATTGTAACGCCATTCCTCATCCGAGCCCCAGTCGAAGGCTCAAAAACAGGCATCACATTCAATCCATACAATCAAATTCCTTCTGCTTGCCTTTATATATCCATATTGCCAGTTGTATCAACAAAATTACAAAATTTTTTGACCGGATTGAGGTAAGTAACATGTTACTTACCTTGTTACGTAACAAAACGACAAAAAATCCCCGCAGCTAAACCTAAGGGAATTTTTCAAAAATTTTTGCACATCCTACCCGCATATATTCTAAATTAGAATATGCGTGGGTTGATCGTTGAGTAAGATTAGGGAAGGTTAAAGGAAGGGAAAGAATGGTTGATTTGGAGAGGGAAAGGGGGTAAATTAAGGGATTGGGAAGGCTTGGATACGGATGATGGACCAATCTTCTTGATATTTTTTGTCATAATATAGCCAGAAATTATGAAAATAAAGGATTTGGCAAAAGTTGACCGGCCGCGGGAGAAACTGGAAAAATATGGGACGAACAAATTGACCAATCCTGAACTTTTGGCAGTTTTACTTGGTTCGGGAATCAAGGGGCTGAATGTGGTTGAGCTATCGAAAAAGATCGTAAAGTTGATTGAAAAAACCGGCTCCAGCAAAATTAAATTGGAAAATCTGTTAGAAGAAAAAGGATTAGGCAAAGCAAAGGCTCTGCAAGTTATCGCGGCGTTGGAATTCGGCAAACGGCTAAACTCAGAGAAAAAATCGGAAATCTTAACCCCGGAAGACGTCTGGAAACTGTGCGCCGACATCCGCAATTCAAAAAAAGAGAATTTTGTCGCCTTTTATTTGGATACCCGAAACAAACTGATCGAACGCCAAATAATCTCCATCGGTACCCTCAACGCCAGCCTGGTTCACCCGCGCGAAGTTTTTGAGTTGGCGATATCACTTCATACCGCCAGTGTGATTGTCGCCCACAACCATCCGAGCGGGGATTTGGAACCGTCAAAAGAGGATGTGGCGGTAACCAAACGGCTGGCCGAAGCGGGAAAAATTCTAGGAATCGGTTTGATCGACCATATTATCGTGACTACCGCCGGATTTGCCAGCTTTGAAGAGAAAAACCTGATTTGACAAGAATAGTTAATGTACGTTATCATGTACACATAGAAACAACCCAATAGCCGATATCCTACAGCCAAAAAAAATCAACCAATACAATGGATCCCAAAAATACAATTCCGATTTCCGAGGCGAGGAAGCGAATCTTTGAAATCGCCGAGGAAGTCCAAAAACCCGACAAGTATTACACTTTGACCGAAAAAGGCCGCCCCAAAGTGGTTCTAATGTCGGCCCAGCAGTTTGATTCCTGGCAAGAAACGATGGAAGTTATGCGCGAATTTCCCGATCTCGATAAGGATATCAAGGAAACTGAAAAGGCGATTAAAAGCGGGGAATATAAAAATTGGACCACACTGGAAGAACTTCTGGCAAAAGAAGGTTTTGTGGTTGCCGAAAAACCGGCGAAAAAATATGGAATATCAACTGCGGATAAAACCAAGCGCGGAAAAAGAATTAAATAATTTGCCGCAAAAAGATTATTATCGCGCTTTGGCCACTCTTAGCGTAATTGCCAATAATCCATTTGCCGGAAAAAAACTTGAAGGGAAGCGCGCCGGCCAGTGGTCAATGCGTATCTGGCCTTACCGGATTATTTATTCCATTTATAAAAAAGAATTGCTAGTTTTTGTTATCGCCATCAGCCACCGCCAAGGCATCTATTAATTTTAAAAAAATGTACAAATTCCAAACGGATTGCGGAATGGTGCTCAAAGACGGGAATAGTTTTGGCGCGGATTGGTTCATCAAAGAACTTGGCAACCGCGCCGATCAAATCAAGCACCTGGAATTCCATATCGAGCACGGCGACTATTTCGCGGTCTTGGCCACCATCATCAACATCGCCTCAAAAGAAAAGGATTTTGACCGGGAAAGGATATTCAAGAACCTTTTCCAAGATTTGGAATACCTCCAAGAAAATTACGACATCGTGAAGAAAATCAAATAAGGCCATATCAAAATATATCTTAATTTGTATTTCGCCCGACGTGGTCTGCAACCACGCCTGGCGACCAAAGGATGTTTCCTTTGGAATCCTCATTCCTTCGATTCCACGGGCAAGCCCGTGGTCTACCTCGGAATAAATTTTAATTAAATTTTAAAACCGTGAAAAACAACCTTATTATTTACCAAGGCAAATCCGGCGCCATAGAGTTTAAAGGCGATTTTAAAAAAGAAACCCTCTGGGCAAGCCAAGCGCAAATCGTGGAACTTTTTGGCGTTGACCAGTCGGTAATTTCCCGCCATATTAACAACATATTCAAAGACAATGAAATCGACCGAAGAAGCAATATGCAAAAAATGCATATTGCAAATTCTGATAAATCTGTCGCGTTTTATTCCCTTGACGTTATTTTGTCGATTGGGTACAGGACAAATTCAAAAATTGCGATTATGTTCCGGCAATGGGCGACAAAAACTTTGCGCCAGCATATTTTGGATGGCTACACGATCAATAAAAGGCAAATTGCGAAAAATTACAACGTTTTTTTGCGGGCAGTCGATGACGTTAAAAAACTTTTGCCCGCAAATGGGCTGGTTAAAACCGAAGATGCTTTGGAGTTGATAAAAATGTTTGCTTCTACCTGGTTTTCCCTTGATGCCTACGACAAAGAAATCCTGCCAAAATCCGGCACCACAAAAAAACAAGTCAAAATAACCGCGGCCAATATTGCAAACACCCTATCACAATTAAGGCAAGAATTAATCGCCAAAAAAGAAGCAAGCGATCTTTTTGGGGTTGAAAAACAAAAGGATGTCGCAAACGGAATCGTTGGAAACGTTTTCCAATCCTTCGGCGGCAAAGAACTTTACCCAACCCTCGAAGAAAAAGCAGCCCATCTCTTATACTTCATCGTTAAAAACCATCCCTTTATCGACGGCAACAAACGCAGCGGCGCTTTTACTTTCGTGTGGTTCCTGCGCCAAGCCAAAATTTTAGACACCACCCGCCTAACCCCGGAAGCCCTAACCGCACTAACCCTCTTTGTCGCGGAAAGCCAAATGAAAGACAAACAAAGGATGATCGGCTTGATTCTGATGATCCTAAAAAAATCATAAACTAGCGCTGAAACCCATAATTCCTCCAAAAAAATTACGACATTGTGAAAAACCAAAGGCCCCGTTAAAACGGGGCCGGAAATTTAAATCAAGCAAAGATAGGACCGAGTACGGTTCGTGAGCTTTGCTCTGATCGCGCGATTTAGTATTTGACCAACCCGCGCTTTCATCCCAAGCAAAAAAACCGTACCCAGCGGATTGGAAACAACGAGTTGCGCCCGATCCGCCGGCCCGGTTTCATGTTCCAAAGAGCTGACTGCCGATCTATTAATACAAAAAAATCCCGCCTTTGTCAAAAAAATAATTCTCGAATATTCTAAAATGGAAGGAGATGTAAAAGTCGGCGATTGATGGTTGATGGTTGATGGTTGATGGTTGATAACTGGCTGCGGCATTTGATTTGGAGGGGGAAAGGGGGTAAATTTAGGGATTAGAACGTTTTGAAGGAAAAATGGGACCAAAAAAGGCGCGGGGTTGACTTTTATATTTAATACAGTACAATGGTTGTATTGATATGAAAATCAAAGAATTCGCAAACATAATATCGGGTTATACCTTTCGCGGCACCATTGAAAACCATTTGAATGGTGATGTGTTTGTAATTCAGGCAAAAAACATTGTTGCAGGCGAAGACATTAAAGATAGTCAAAATTTAACCAAAATATTCTTTAACGGAGCGCACGGCGCTTCTTTTTTGCAAAAAAATGACATTTTGGTTGTTTCCCGCGGCTATGGAAGAAATGCATTTCGCGCATCCGTTTTTAAAAGCGGAATAAATAATGTCATTGCTTCGTCTTCGACTATTATTATTCGAATAATCAATAATGAAGTTTTACCGGAGTTCATATCGGTATTTATCAACTCTAGTGAAGGCCAAAAACTAATAATGGAATCCGTAACTGGTTCAACAATTAAAGCGATATTGCGCGGTAAATTTAGAAAGATATCCGTGCCCATACCATCCATCGATAGACAAGAGATAATTATCAAATTGGCAAACAATTTAAAACGGCAAGAGAAAATTTGTGCTCGAAAAATACAAATTAAGAAAAATATCGCTAATTCAATTTTTGAAAAACTATGACTACCAAAAAATACACCCAGGAAGATCTCAATAAAGTACTTTGGGCGGCGGCGGATTCATCGCGAACGCAGGTTGACGCCGGAATCTACAAGGATTACGTACTGGCAATGCTTTTTTTTAAATACCTGAGCGATTTGGCAAAAAAGAAATACGATCAATATCGGGAACGGTTCAACAATGACCGGCAACGGATCGAAGAAAAAATGAAACTGGACCGGTTTTATTTGCCCGACAAGTCATCCTTCGACTATATTTACAGCATTATCGAACAAGACAATATCGGTGAAGAGCTAAATAAGCTATTTGATCGAATCGAAGAAGCCAACCGCGAAAAACTCGAAGGCGTGTTTAGCGTAGACTTCAATTCCGAATCGACATTGGGCAAACTGGCCGAACGTAATAAAATGTTGCGCCATTTGATTCAGGATTTCGCCAAAATTGACCTAGCTGACGCGGGCGATGACATTATTGGCAACTCGTACATGTTCATGATTGAAAAATTTGGAGAACAAGCTGGCAAAAAAGCCGGAGAATTTTTTACGGTCCGAAGTGTCGCCAAGCTAGTTGCAATGCTGGCCCAGCCAAAAGCTGGGGATAGAATCTGTGATCCTTGTTTTGGAAGCGGAGGCCTGCTTTTACTGGCCGGCGAGGAAGTTGAAAAAAGCGGATCGAAAAATTACGCGCTTTACGGCCAGGAATCGACCGGATCAACTTACCAACTGGCACGAATGAATATGTTTTTGCACGGCAAGGATTCGGCACGCCTGGAATGGGGCGATACTTTGAATAATCCATTGTTGGTGGAAAATGATCAGCTAATGAAATTCGATACGATTGTCGCCAATCCGCCGTTTTCGCTTAAAAAGTGGGGCGCGGAAAACGCCGATGATGATAAATACAAGCGTTTCTGGCGCGGCGTGCCGCCCAAGGATAAGGGAGACTTCGCTTTTATTACGCATATGGTGGAAACCGCCAAACCTAAAACCGGCCGTATCGCGGTGATCGTGCCGCATGGAGTGCTATTCCGCGGCGGTGCCGAGGGAAAAATCCGAGAACAATTGGTACGGGAAAATATTATTGATGCGGTGATCGGTCTACCCGCCGGTTTGTTTCAGACAACCGGAATCCCGGTGGCAATTTTGGTGATTGACCGGTCGCGCGAAAAAGGCGGCGCAAATGAGACAAAAAAAGACATTTTCTTCATCGAGGCGTCAAAACAATACAAACCCGGCAAAGCACAAAACATTTTAGCCGAAGAAAATATCGAAAAAATCTACAATACCTACAAAAATCGAGAAAATATCGAAAAATTTGCGCGCAAAGTTGGATTTGATGAGATTAGCAAAGAAAACGACTTTAACCTCAATATTACCCGCTACGTCGACACCTTCGAAGAGGAAGCGCCGATCGATATTAAGGCAAATTTAAAGGAATTGGCGGAATTGGAACCGGAGTTAAAGAAACTGGAAAAACAAATGACTGTTTATCTTAATAAATTGGGCATTAAATAAACAAAAACATGGCTGACAATATATTTGAAAAAATCAGGAAAATCAACGAATATAAACAGGAATTTTGGAGCGCCCGCGAGATTATGCCCTTACTCGGATACGTTCGGTGGGAAAACTTCGACGTTGCTATATCAAGAGCAAAAGAATCATGCAAAAACAGCGGGCAAGACATAGACGATCATTTTCGTGACGCCACGAAAATGATCAAAATAGCCGTCGGGACACCACAAGAAGCCGCGAGGGAAATTCAAGATTACGACCTTTCTCGCTATGCCTGCTATTGGATCGCCCAAAACGGCGATCCACGGAAAGATGCGATTGCATTTGCGATGACTTATTTTGCGGTTCAAACCAGAAAACAGGAGATTTTAGAAAAAAGGTTAGCGATTTTGGGAACGGGTACAAGCGCGGGAAAAGCTGACGGCTTCGGAAAAACAGCTTTCGGGATTGATTTTCGAGCGTGGCGTTGACGGGCAAGGATTTGCGCGCATCCGCAATCGCGGCGATGTGCAATTATTTGGCGGTTACGGAACCCAAGAAATGAAGAAAATACTTGGCGTACCGGAAAAACGACCGCTGGCAGACTTTTTGCCATCGGTAACCATCAAGGCCAAAGACTTAGCGACCGAGATTACTAATTTTAATGTCAAAAAAGACGCAACTATGCGCGGGGAAACGCCGATCAGCACAGAGCACATAAAAAATAACCGCAATATGCGCGAAATGTTGGCAAAAAGCGGGATTTACCCGGAAAAGTTACCCGCCGAAGAGGATATCAAAAAACTGGAACGCAAAATAAAGTCGGAGGATAAAAAACTGCCGAAGAATGTCAAGAAATTAAACGAATAAAATTACATGGACAATAAACCTAAAAGAGGGCCATTGAATGGTTTGGAAATTTATGCGCGAAACATTAAAAATAATGGCGTTTTTAAAACTGATACTTATGCGAAAATTATTGCTGAAAATTACGAAGGCGCGGGTAAAATTGAAAGAACAGAAAGCATAAAAATAAACGAACGCTGGTATCAAAAATGGTTGATACAATTTATAGCTTTGCCAATTGCAGTGGGTTTAGTAATAGCTTTTTTAGTCTTTTATTTTGGTTGGAATAATTAAAAATTATGGAATTAAAACAATTTGTTAAAAATGCGCTTAAGGATTTGGTGGATGCGGTTGAGGAAGCGAGGAATGAATCGGCTCGCGATATGAATTTAACCAGTTCCCAAGATAATCGCACGGTTGAGTTTGATATTGCGGTTACAGTTGAGGATGCCACCAATTCATCGGGAAAAGCGGGGATCAAAGTCTTTCAAATTATTGAAGGCGGCGGCAATATATCAAAAGAATTAAAAAATTCCGAAGTAAGCCGCATTAAATTTGGTGTTAATATTGATAGCTTAACAAAAGAGGAGCAAGCGGCATGGGAAGCGCAACGATACGCACAATTTAAGCGTATTAATAGAAGTGCCAATAGCGCAAGATAATTATGAAAAGCAAAGAAAAACAAAAAAATATTCCGAATGGGTGGATACACATAAAGCTTGGCAAAGTTTCAACAATTTCAGCAGGTGGAACGCCTTCAACAAAAAGGAAGGATTTTTGGGGCGGCAATGTACCTTGGATGAATTCGGGTGATTTAAACAAAAGAGTTGTTTTTGAGGTAGATGGTCGCATTACCGAATCGGGGTTAAAATCATCGGCGGCAAAGATATTGCCAATAAATTCAGTATTAATTGGATTAGCTGGCCAAGGAAAAACGCGCGGAACTGTGGCGATCAATAAAATTAAGCTTTGCACCAACCAGTCGGTGGCAACGTTCATTCCGGGAAAAAATTTAAATTATCAGTTTCTTTTCTACAATTTAGATCGTCGATACGAAGAATTACGGCGAATTTCCGCAGGAGATGGCGGGCGCGGCGGATTAAATCTCCAGATTTTAAAATCTTTAAAAATTAAATTGCCTGCGATTAGTGAGCAAAATAATATTGTGGGGGTGCTGGGGGTGTGGGATGCAATAATAGACAAATTGTTGAAAAAGATTGAGATTAAGAAGCGGATAAAAAAGGGGTTGATACGGGAATTGTTGACGGGAAAAACTCGGTTGCCAGGGTTTCGCAGGGAGTGGGAAATTAAAAGTTTTACGGACTGTTTTGATGTAAAAAACAAAATAAGGGGCGAAAAAAAATTTGATTATTTAGTTTATGGAAGGTTTCCGGTTATTGATCAAGGACAATCTAAAATATCGGGCTATTCCAATAACAAAGATTTAGTCATTAATGATAATTTACCTTTTATTGTTTTCGGCGACCACACAAGAATATTAAAGCTAATTGATTTTCCATTTATTTTAGGAAACGATGGCACAAAAGTTTTTTTTGGCAAAGCTGATTATGATACAAATTTTCTTTTTTACTTGTTGAATACCATTGAAATACCAAATACTGGCTATAACCGACATTTCAAGTTTTTGAAGGATGCTATTATAAAAATACCAAATTCAAAAAAGGAACAAGTTGCAATCGCAAAAATTTTAACCACGGCAGACGATGAAATTATGGGATTGGAGAAAAAAATGGGAATATTGAAAGATCAAAAAAAGTTTTTGTTGAATAATTTGATTACCGGGGTAATTAGGGTGCCGGAGGGGGTTTATAAATGCGAATTTGTTGAGGATTGACCTCCCAAAAGCTGAGGTCAAACCTCCACAAATTCATACGGAATCAAATCCTATAAAATATGTTGGAAAAAGTTAATTTTGATGAGGCGCGGCAGTCGCAGCTTCCATTTTTGGAAATGCTTTTGGGAATGGGGTATAAGTATATTTCTTGTGATGAGGCGTTGCGGCAGAGAGGCGGGGATAGCGGGAAGTTTATTCTTGCCGAAATTGCCGCGGAGAAATTAATGGAAATCAACGGGTATGAGGTGGGCGGCGTGGAATACAAATTTAGCGTCTCGGACGTGCGCGACGCGATTGATGAGTTGGAACATATCCAATATGAGGGGTTAATTGATACCGCGCAAAAAATTTACAATGTGATTATGCCCACCAGCGGGGGCAAAACGATCAAAATTTTTAAAAACGGAAAAAACGAATCACGAAATTTTAGATTTATTGATTTTGAAAAACCCTCCAATAATGTTTTTCATGTAACGGCCGAGTTTAAGACATCGGGACGAGGAGATATTAGGCCGGATATTGTCTGCTTTGTGAATGGGATTCCGATTGCGGTGATTGAAAATAAAAAATCAAGCGTGGCAGTGACGGAAGCAATCAACCAGATGAATCGCAACCAGGGGGTAGAATTTTGCCCGCGACTATACGCTTTTGCCCAGCTTTTAGTGGGAACCAATGGCAAGGAACTGCAATATGGAACTACGGGAACACAGTCTAAGTTTTATGCCATTTGGAAGGAAAAGGGTAAAACTATTGCCGAAATTGATGTGCGAGCCACGAAACTGATTGAAAAACCGATTAATGCCAAAATTTATGAACAAGTGCTGGCGAATTTGAATGGCGCCACCATTGGCCACAAACAAATTACTAACCGCTTGGTTACTGATCAGGATCGCGGGGTTGCGTGCCTGTTTGAACCGAAGCGACTTTTAGATTTGGCAAAGAATTTTGTTTTATTTGATGCCGGAGTAAAAAAGTTATCGCGTTACCAGCAGTATTTTGCGATCCATAAAATGCTCGATCGCGTGAGCCGAACCGAAACCACTAATCGCGGGATCACACGGCGCAAAGGCGGCTTGATTTGGCACACCCAGGGTTCAGGCAAATCGCTGACAATGGTGATGTTTGTCAAAGCTCTCATTGAAGATCCGGCGACAACCAATCCGCGAATAATTATTGTTACCGATCGCAAGGATTTGGACCGGCAAATTAAAAACACTTTCAAAAGTTGCAATTTAAAAAAAGAAGTCATCCAGGCAACCAGCGGCCAACACCTTATTGATTTGATCAAAGAAAAAAACTTGGCGGTAATTACCACTATTGGTAAAAAATTTGAATCCGCGAAAAGCAAATATCCCGGATTTGTCGACAATGACCAAAACATTTTTGTACTTATCGATGAAGCCCATCGGTCGCAAACGGGAGTCGCCAACTTTGAAATGGTAAAAACCATTCCCAATGCCTGTTATATCGGATTCACGGGTACGCCGTTAATGTCCAGCGAAAAGGAAAGTTGGCGTAAATTCGGCGGTTACATCGATAAATATACCATTGACGATGCTTTGTTGGATAATATTATCTTGCCCTTGATTTATGAAGGTCGCTACGCCGATTTGACCCAAAACGCCGAACAAATCGATCGCCAGATTGACCGGGTTTCGGAAGGAAAAAACCCGAAACAAATAAAATATGCCCAAAGGTTGATTACTGCCCGCATTATTGAAAATAATCCCCAGAGAATCACGGAAATCGCCTATGATATTGAAAAACATTTCACCGAGCATTTCCAGAATACCGGACTAAAGGCCCAGATTGTTGCGCCATCGAAATACTCGGCAGTATTGTTTCAAAAATTTTTTGAAAAAGAAGGCAAAATTAGAACCGCGATGGTAATTTCCGATGAGCATGAAGACGGCGACGAAAATAATACGCACAGAAAAGAAGTTTTGGCTTATTTGGACAGTATAAGAGAAAAGCACAGCAGCATCGCCACCTACGAAAAAGATATTATCGAGAGTTTCAAATATAATGAAGACGGTATCGAGGTAATTATTGTAGTTGATAAGCTTTTGACCGGCTTTGACGCCCCGAGAAACACGGTTTTATACTTGGCCAAGGATCTGAAAGACCATAATTTGTTGCAGGCGATCGCCCGCGTAAATAGGCTTTACGAAAATAAAAAGTTGCCCAAAACTGCGGGCTACATTATTGATTACTCGGAAAACGCCAAGAATATCGACACGGCGATGAAGTTATTCGGCAACTACGACGAAAGCGATGTCAAAGGGACTTTGATCGATGTAAGCGAAAAGATAGAGGAGCTCGAACAAAGTTACGGTTTATTGCACGATTTGTTCAATACAATTAAAGGATCGACCGATGACGAGGAATATCTGCAGTTTTTGGAAGATGACCCGCGCCGGGAAACTTTTTATAAAGCCTTGAATGAATTCGTCAGGAAACTGAATGAGTGTTTTGTTTTACAGGATTTTGTTCACGAATTTCCGCATTTGGATGTTTACAAAAGAGAATTGAAAAAGTTTATGGAACTGCGCAAATCTGCAAGCTTGCGCTACGCGGATCGAATTGATTTGGCCGAGTACAAGCAATCGCTGGTTAATATATTGGATCGATATGTGGATGCGAATGGGGTTGAGCTGCTTACAAAACAAATAAACATTACCGACCGCAAACAATTCGATGAAGCGGTTGAAAATTTAGGTTCCGACCGCTCAAAGGCGGAAGCAATTGCGGCCCAAATGGATAAAACAGTTAAAGAAAAATTGGAAACCGACCCGGAATTTTATGATCGGTTTTCCAAAAAAATCAAAGAAATCCTGGATAAACTGCACCAGAGTAAACTGGCCGATATTGCCGCCCTAAAACAGATGAAGCTTATTCGCGATGATATTTTGGCAAAAAAAGATGCGGATTTGCCAGAAAAAGTGAAAAACGTTGAAGGCGCAGACGTATTTTATCGAAACTTAAAAGATTCGTTTGTAAAATACTCAATAAGCGACGATAACTACATCGCCATTGTTCTCGATATCTACGCCGTTCTAAAAAAAGAGTCGATCGTTGACTGGTATAAAAATATCGACGTAAAAAGAAAAATGATGAATGCTTTGGACGATTATCTTTACGATATTGTTAAAGGAGAAAAGGAAATTAGTTTGAGTAACGAAGAAATTAAGGAAACAATAAACCTCATTATGCAGCTGGCAGTCAATAATTACGAGCTTTTCTTATAAATGTATGGAAAAGTTTATTTTTGGATCATTTGAATACAACTACGAGCTCATACCGCAAAAAAGAAAAACATTAAGCCTGACAGTCACTCCCTCGCTGAAAATTATATTAAAATCACCCTTAGAGGCAGACCTAGGTAGAAGAGAGCTTTTTTTGAGGCGAAAATGGTTCTGGCTGGAAAAACAGCTTAGTTTTTTTAAAAAATACCAAAGGAAAATTTACAAAAAAGAGTACGTATCAGGCGAATCTTTTTTGTATTTGGGACGGCAGTATCGTTTGTTAGCAAAGAAAGCTAAAGACAATCGCGTGACCTTGGAAAAGGGAAGGATCACGATAAATACAACGAAAAATGCTTGCGATGGAGATTATAATAAAAAGCTCTTAAACGAATGGTATGATAAAAAAATGAAAGCTATTTTTCTAGAAAGAATTACTGCAATAAATAGTAAATTCGACTACAAACAACAGCCCGCCCTCCTGATAAAAAAAATGAATAAAAGATGGGGTAGTTACCTGAAAAGCAATAAAATCATTCTAAATCCCAAACTGATTTACGTCTCCAAGGATTGCATTGACTACGTCATTACCCACGAATTGTGCCATTGCAGGTATAAAAACCACGATAAAAAGTTTTATCTTTGCCTTAGCAAAAAATATCCGAACTGGAAAAAAATTAAGGAGAAGCTAGAGGTAATTGGTTCAACGGTAAATTAAATATCATTATGGAAATTGATCTCAAAATTCGAAATCAAGAATATATCCTAAAATGTATTCCGCCCGGCGCGGTCTGAAACCACGCCGAAGGGTACTTCCGCATTGCCTAGGGCGGCCAAAGGGTGTTTCCTTGAAGCATATTCATGCTTTCGGAGTACCTTCCGACAAAAATAATTTTTCGGCGGGAACGGAATTGATATTCCGTTCAAGGAATCCTCATTCCGTCGGTTCCCCGGGCAAGCCCGG
>Ga0172379_10006440_pt1 | contig 15728 bp, 14 predicted proteins | sample GrowelOW334metaG_FD_119756 | JGI IMG/M metagenome (GOLD analysis project Ga0172379, IMG submission 119756) | Groundwater microbial communities from an aquifer near a municipal landfill in Southern Ontario, Canada - Groundwater well OW334 metaG | ecosystem: Environmental > Aquatic > Deep... | reverse complement strand
TCTGGCGCGATTGCAACGGCTGGAGGGCATCGGCACCCTGACCCGCGGACTCGCCCACGACCTGAACAACGCCTTCTCCGCCGTGCTCATGGGGTCCGCGCTGCTGCGCCAGCAGGTGTCCCCGGAGGCGCTCCGGTTTGTGGAAGGCATCGAGGCCAGCGCCAAGCGGGGCTCGGACCTGATCCGCCAGCTGCGCAGCTACGTGAAGGGCGTCGAGGGCGAGCGGGTGCTGCTGGATCCGCGACTGCTCCTGCGCGAGTTCGAGAAGTCGCTGCGTCACACGCTCCCCAAATCCACCACCGTGCAGGCCAGCTACGCGCCCGACACGCCGCTCATCTTTGGCGAGGCCTCGATGTTGCAGCAGGCCCTCCTCCGCCTGTCCGACCACGCCCGCACGGCCACCGCCACGGGAGCTCAGATACGGATCGAATCCTGCAAGACCGAGCTGGATGCAAAACAAGCCGCACGCCTGCACCTGCCTCCGGGGGAATACGCCACCTTGCGTCTGCGCGACACCGGCCCGTGTCTGCCCCCGGAAGTTTTGACGCGCATCCACGAAATCGCCGCCGCCGATTGGAACGGCCAGACCGCACCCGGACTGGGCTTTGCCATCGCACACGCCATCGCGCGCGAACACGGCGGCGGCCTCGAAATCGACTCCGTTCCCGGCACGGGGACGTGTGCGACCTTCCATGTGCCGGCAAGCAAGTTCGTCGTCACCGGAATGGTGTCCGCCGCGCTGGCGGCCGGGGCGGGCCGCTGGGTGTTGCTGGTGGACGACGAAGCCCCCGTGCGCGTGACCTTGAGAAACCATCTTCAATCGCTCGGCTTTCACGTCCTTGAGGCGGCGGATGGGCCGGAAGCGCTCGTGAAGCTGGCCACCGCCACCGTGCCGGTCGTCCTCGCCGTGTGTGATCTGCACATGCCCTCGCTGGACGGCCCCTCGCTCTGCCGCTGGCTCCGGCAAATCGTCCCCAATCTGGAGCTGCTGGCGCTTAGCGACGCGCTGGCCAAGGCTCCGGTGGAGGACGTGAATGCCCTGGGGTTGATCGGCGCGATCAACAAGCCCTACACCGTGACGAAGCTGACAGGCGCGCTCCAACAGCTCAGACCGCCGGCCTGACCGCCAACAGCCGGGCTCTCAGCCGGAACGATGCAGCGGGAGCGCGGCCTTGAGGCCGCAGCAGTGTGGAATTCAAAGGGATCAACGAACTTCCGGGCCATCCGGGCGGGCGAACGAAACGGTGCACAGGAAGCGGCGCAGGTGTGAACGCGAACCCTGGCTGTGGCGGGCGTTTCTGCGGCCTGAACAGGCTGTGTGAAAACACCGACACCAAAACTCGTTATCGTTCCAAAATTCGATGTGGTGCATTTGAACGAAGTGCTCAGGCGGATTTGATGGGGGTAAAAATAGTTTTTACACAGCCTGTGAAGGCCGCGCTCCCGTCGCGACAACTGCATCGTTCCGGTTCAGCCCTCCACGTAGATCGGTTCACGCAGCCCGGAGGTGTCGGAAAAGTTGTGCAGCCGCTGCAACAGGCCGGGTGTGACGCGATTGCCCCCGCTGATCAGCGGCATTCCATCCCGCGTGACCACCTCGGCCACGAGAATGTGTCCGGCGCGCAGGTCGCGGAACGGAATCGCCAGCACAGGCCGGCTCGCGCCGGGAGCCAGCACCTCCGCCACGGCCTCCAGATAATCCGGATCATAAAAGCCGGCGCGCTCCCGCAGCGTCAGCAGGCTGTCACGACGCGAACGCCCGCGTTCCTCCAATGCCTTCAGGTCGATGAGTATCTTCAGGAGGCGGGCGCCGGCCGGGATGTCGCGACCGGCCGTGGTGTCAATCGGGAAACCCGATCCATCATAATGCTTGTCCTGAAAGAGGACGATGCGCGCCACGGGTTCCAGCCGGGGAACGTGCGCAAGGAGGTTGCTGGCCGCCTCCGGAAGCCGGCGGATCATGGTCCGCTCGGCCTCGGAAAGTGATGCATCCGCCCGCGCGCGGGCGGCAACTTCCGGAGGCAGCGTGACCCTGCCGATTCCGTGGAGCATCGCCCCCATTTCAACCTCCCAGCCATCGGCCAGGTTCAGCTTGCCGGCGACCGCTCGGGCCTGGTCCCGCAACACCTGGCACCGGCCAAATTGCACGGGGTCCAGCACCGACAGCATTTCCGTGAGCAGGCCGACGCTGCCGTTGAGGGTCTTCTCCAGGAGTTCGCGCTCGGCGGTGATCAGCCGGTGCTGTGCAAGGCCCGCCGTGAACGCCGTGGCCAGCGTTTCCGGCGGGCAGGGCTTGGTGAGGAAGCGGAAAATGCTGCCTTCATTCACCGCGTCGATGGCGGTCTGCTGGTCGGCATTGCCGGTGAGCATCACGCGCACCGTGTCAGGCCACCGCTCCTTGACCTGCGCGAGCAGCTGCAGGCCGGACAAACCCGGCATCCGCATGTCGGACACGATGACGGCAACGGGTCCGTCTTTCTCCAGCAGGGCCAGCGCGGCCTCGCCCCCGGGGGCTGTCTCCAGTTGAAACTGTTTTCGCAAGGTGCGCTGAATGCCGGCCAGCAGGTTGGGCTCGTCGTCCACGCAAAGAATTCGTTCGTTCATGATAAACCTCCGGAACTGAGGGAGGCGCGGCATATCCCGCGCCAGGCATCCATCCGCCCGGCCACCCCGAGCTGCTCCAGAAATTGTTCCTGACGAACAGGACTTGCCGCCCCCACCGACTCCGGTTCCAGCTCGTGTGCGAGACTGTCGGCGACATGAAGGATCGTCGCCGTGTTGAGCACCGCGCTTCCAGATTCGGCCGGACGATGGTGCCAGGTGATCGCGTCCACAATGTTCGGGGGCAACCCCCACAGCCCGAGAAGATAACCACCCACCTCCGCGTGAGTGCATCCAAAGACGCCCATCTCGACCACATGCGCAGGCATGCCGCCTTCTGCCGCGACGGTGGCAACGCGCTGATAGTGGCTTTTGAAATTGGCGGCGAGGAGGAGCTTGCCCGCGTCGTGCAGCAGCCCCGCTATGAAGGCTTCATCGGCCGACTTCGAGTCGGAAAACTCATGCCGCGCCAGGCTCCTGGAAAACCCAGCGACCAGCAGGCTGTGCCGCTGCAACGCCGCAAAGGAAAGCCCGGCCAGCTCGGAGTTCGCAAACTGTGAGAAGGTGTGCATCGCCAGCACGAGCGCCTTCATGGTGTCCAGCCCCAGAAATGTCACGGCCTCGACCGGCCCGCTCACGGAACGCCGCAGGCCGAAGAAGGCGGAGTTCACAAGCTTGAGCACCTGCGCGGTCAGCCCGACATCCCGGGCGATGATCTCCCCGACCCTGGCCACGGTGCTGTCCGGCCTGCGAAGTTCCGTGAGAATCTCGCGATACACGACGGGCAGCGTGGGCAGGGAATCCATCTGCGCGACCAGGTCCTTGACCTTCTCGTTGGAGACCGTGCCTCCCAGCGCGGCGGCGCGCTGCACGGTGGTCCGCAGCAGGTCCGCATCGCATGGCTTGTTCAGATATTGGTGCGTTGAACCGACCGCCTTGAGGACAAGATCCTGATCCGCATGGCCCGAGAGGATGATGCGGACGGTGCGCGGATGCCGGTGCATGACCTCGCTCAGGAGCTGCGCCCCGTCCATGCCGGGCATCCGCATGTCGGAAACCACGACGTCAAAAGGCGTGGCCGCCAGCCGCTCCAGCGCCAGTTGTCCGGACTCCACAAATTCCATGTCCCACTCGTGCCGGAGCGGACGCAGCATCCTCTGCAGCCCCTGCAACACCAGGGCCTCGTCATCCACAAAAAGCACGCGTGTCTTCATCATTCAGGTCATTTGGAGTCGGCTGATGGCAACGGCAGGCGGATGACGAAGGTGGTCCCGCGGCCCGTCTCGGTTTCGAAATGAATGGTGCCTCCGTGCTTGTCCACCACCACGGAGCGGGCAATGGCCAGCCCCTGGCCGGTGCCCTTGCCGACTTCCTTCGTGGTGAAAAAGGGATCGAAGATTTTGGCCCGGGCCTGCTCTGGAATGCCGGTTCCCGTGTCCTGCACCCGGATTTCCGCCCAGTCGCCATCGCGCCGGGTCTGGACGGTGATGGTGCCGCGCTCGGAACCCCTGCCCGCGATGGCATGGGCGGCATTGACAATGATGTTGAGCACGGCCTGGTTGAAGCTGCCGGGCTGACAGGGCACCGGCGGCAGTGACGTGTCGAGCTCCGTCACCATTTCCGCGACGTATTTCCACTCGTTGCGGGCGACGGTGATGGTGCTCTGAATCGCGCGGTTGATATCAATCGGCGTCTTCTCCTCGTTCCCGGGGTGCGAGAACTCCTTCATGGCCTGCACGATCTTGGTGACCCGGTCCACGCCGGACACGGCCTCCTCGACAGCACGAGGAATTTCTTCGCGGAGATAGGCCAGATCGGCGGCGTCCGTGCAGCGCTCCAGTTCCACAGCGGCGGTGGTTGCGTCCGCACCCTTGAGGACCGCCTCCCCCAGCAGGTTGCCCGCCCCCAGCACCGGCGTCAGGTCATTGAACGCATCCCGCAGGAACCTCAGATTGTCACCGATGTATTGCGTCGGCGTGTTGATCTCGTGCGCGATGCCGGCGGCAAGGCGTCCGATGGATTCAAGCTTCTGGGCGTTCCTCAACTGGGACTCGAGGGTGTGCCGGTGGGTGACGTCCACGGCCAGCAGGATGAAGTTGAGGCGGTTTTCCGCGTCCGGTTTGCTCGGGGTGACGGTCACGCTCAGCATCAACTCGCTGCCGTCCTTGCGGCGGAGCTGGAAATTCTCCAGGTCGAGGCGCTGGTTGATTCGCAGCGATTCGTCCGTGATGCGTTGCAGCGCCTCCCAGTCCCACTGGACTGCGAGCGTGTGAAAGGGCTGTCCGAGCACCTCCTCCGAGCCCAGCCCGAGGGCCGCCGCCGCCGCGGCGTTCCAGCGGGCCACGCGCCCGGTGACATCCACCCCCACGAGAATGGCGCTGATGGAGGCGAAGAGGTTTTCCGTTTCCGTGTGCAGGCGGCGCATCTCCTCCTCCTGTTGCTTGCGCTCCGTGATGTCGAAAATGATCCCGTCCAGCCAGCGTATCCGGCCGTGTTCATCAAAGTCCGCCTGGCCCTTGTCATGCACCCAGCGAAGGCTCCCGTCGGCGCGGATCAACCGGTAGTCGGCCACATACGGCAGACGGCGGCCGGTTCCCGTCTGGATGGCCTCCTGAACCCCGGGGTAATCATCCGGATGAATGATGGAGGAGAAACATTGGGAGCGCTCATCCATGAACTCGACGCCGGAGTAGCCGGAAAGCTCCCAGATCAGGTCGCTGATGAATTCAATGTGGCGCTCCGGCGGCGGCGTGCAGCGATACACCGCGCCTGGAATGTTGCTGATGAGGGAACGCAGCCGCTGGCCGCTCTCGCTGGCCACCGCCTCCGCCTGTTTCCGGGTGGTGATGTCCCGGGCGACGATCACCACCTTTTCCACCTCGCCCAGCGCGTTGCGGATGGCTGAACCGGACGATTCAAGATAACGCCAGGAGCCGTCGCAATGCCGCATCCGGTATTCGAGATGGTTGTGACGGCCCTCGGTGGTGATCAGTTGAGCGCCCGCCTTGACCCGCTCTATGTCCTCCGGGTGAATCTGGGCGAGCGAGCTGCTCACCTTCAAATCATTCGGACTGTAGCCCAGCACGCGCTGGTAGGAGGGACTGTTGTAAATGCGCCGCCCCTGGGCATCCACGACGGCGATCAGGTCCGCGGCGTTGTCCGTGATCAACCGCATCAGCTCTTCGCTGCGACGAAGCTGCTCCTCGGATCTCCGGCGCTCGTCCAGCTCCTGCTCCAGGGCGGTCACGGCCTTGCGGGCGTCCTCGGTCCGGGCATGGACCACAGCCTCCAGATGCGCCATGTGCCCCTGCACTTCCACAAAATGCTGCCACTTGACGGTCATCGCGTTGGCGAGCTGCAGCAATTCCAGCGGCTTGAACGGCTTCTTGAGGATGATGAGCTGATCGGTATGGCCAAAGCGCGAGATCAGCTTCGCCAGCGCCTCGTCTGTCGCGCCGGTGCAAAGGACAATCTGCATCTCAGGCGAGCAGTGCCAGAGGAGCGCGAGGATTTCACACCCATCCATGTCCGGCAGGCACAGGTCGACAATCCCCAGGGCAAAAGGACGTTGAGCCTCCTCTCCCGCACGCACCAGCACCTCGGCCTCCCTGCCGGTGCTGGCGAGTGAAACTTCAAAGGGAGCGGCGGTTGCGAGGGCTTTCCTCGCGGCGGGAGGCAGGCGGGTCAGGACGTTTTCGATGAGCACATGAATCTGCGGGTCGTCATCCACCACGAGCACCCGGCGGTTCTGAACTTGCTTGGGTTGGCTCATCGGTCGGTGGGTGCCGGAATCCATTTCAGGGCGCGACGCGGCGCTGAACGCACCTAGATCATCTTTTCAAGCATGAGGGGAAGGTGTTCCAGCTTCCGGCGGAGAGCGGCGCGGGCCAGGGTGCGCTCCTCCTCCTGTCCTGCGGGGAAAACCAGCTCCCAGGACGGGTCAGCAAGCCAGTCCGACTCGTTCACCACGGCCGGATTTCCGCTCATGCCGATGCGCGCGGCATGGCTCAACTGGTTGGCGAGCCTCACGACGGCGATCATGGGAACGTCGCTTTCCGCGCATTCCGGCGCATGGTGACAGAGCGACGCATCGACCAGCACGGCCGGGAGATGATGATGCTTCAGGTAGACGGCTCCGATTTCCGTGTGAGGCATCCCAAGCACGGCGCGCTCCGTCTCGAGCAAGTCGCCCTCCCCTTCGGCGGCCACGCGCTGTATTTCCGCAAAGTGGGCCGGGAAGGCCGAGGCCATGACGATCTTGCCCACATCATGAACCAAACCCGCCACGTAGGGCGTCTCGTCCGGAAGGGAGCGGACCGTGCCGGACAATTCCTGGCTCAATATGGCGGTCGCGATGCAATGCCTCCAGAACTCCCGCCACGGGAAGGCGGTGTGCCCCGCCAGTTTTTGAAAATCCTCGATGACCGGGGTCATCATCGCCAGCTGGCGGATTTGACGGATGCCCAGAAAAAAGACCGCCTCCTCGATGCTGTTCACGGGTGATGTCAGCCCGTAGTAAACCGAGTTGACCAGCCGCAGCAGCCGCGCGGTGAGGCTGGGATCCCGGCGGATCACCTCCGCGACATAGGACGTGTAGCGATGATCCGCGTTGAGCAGTTCACGCAGGGCGCTGTCCACGCTCCGCAGGGAGGGCAATCGCGGGCACTGGCGCACCTTCTCCTCGATCTCCTCGCGGGATACAACGGCCAGGGGAACACCTGCTGCTGGTTCTTCAACGACAGTCATCGGCACCTTATCGGCGCAATCGCGGGCGGGATTAAGCGCCTTTTGCAGCGTGCCGCAAAAAAAATCCGGCGGCGAAAAAAATACCTCAAGTCAGTCCTTCTGATCACCGATAACAGGCCATGATGTGTGAGGACATGGATAAACTGGTCGAGAGCTCGGTCACTGAAGTCTTTTCCACGATGCTGAACTTCAATCTGGAGTCAGTGCCGCCGGACGATCCCCTGCTGAACGGGGAGCAGCACATCGCCAGCGCCGTGGGCTTCATCGGCCGCCTCACGGGCGTGGTTTATCTTTACGTGGGCAGCGGCTTCGCCGTCCGCATCACCTCGGGACTGGTGGGCATCCCCGCGAACGAAATCGACGGAAACGAGATGGTCAACGACGCGATGGGGGAAATGGCCAACATGGTCGTGGGCCACATCAAATCCACCCTCTCCGACCGCGGCCTGCCCTGCCAGCTGACCATCCCCTCCATCGTGCGCGGCAACCAGTTCAGCATCGAGCCGGTCAGCACCACCCAGCGCCGGGTCTTCAAGTTCAAGACCGGCACCGACCAGCTGCTGGTAGAGATGCTCATAAAGCCCGTGGGCGGCCATTGAACAACAACTCCCCGTCCTGATTCCAGTCAGCCATCCTGCAATGAAACCCAAAATCCTCACCGTTGACGACAGCAAGACGATTCGACTGATCGTCGCCAAGGCCTTCAAGCAGTTTGACTGCGATGTCTTCGAAGCCGCCAATGGCGTCGAAGGCCTCGCCGTCGCGAACCGCGAAAAGCCCGACATCATCATCCTGGACATCACCATGCCCATCATGGATGGCGCGGAAACGCTCGCCAAACTGAAGTCCAACCCCGACCTCAAAAACATCCCGGTGGTCATGCTCACCGCAGAGGCCGGACGCGAAAACGTCCTTCGGATTGCGAAACTTGGGGTGCGCGACTATCTGGTCAAGCCCTTCAAGGAGGATCTTCTGGTGGAGCGCGTCGGCCGGGTCATCGAACTCAAGGCCAAGGGGGAATCCCTGCAGCGCATCCGGCGTTTTGACGATCCCCTCGCCCTCCTGGTGGTGGACGACAAGCCCACCATCATTGAACAAATCAGCACCGGACTGTCCGACACGCCCTGGACGGTCAACGGACGCAGCCAGATGGGTGAAGCCGTGGATTTCTGCTCCCAGCACTCGCCGGACGCCGTGGTGGTGAGCCTTTCGTTGCCGGAGGGCTCGGGTTTCAACCTCTTCCAGATGTTGCGCGCCAACTCCAAGACCAAGAACACGCCCATCTTCGGCATGTGCGTCAAAACCGCCACCGAAGATCAGGCCCGTGCGCAGCAGATGGGATTCTCGGGGGTCCTCAACAAGCCCATTGATCTGGAGGACTTGAAGGCGAAGATCGCCCGCTCGCTCAAGCTCGACACGTCCTACAAGTATTTCCAGGTTCGTTCGGGCATCCTCGCGGTCATCATCCCCACCCATGCCAGCGCGGCGACGCTCAACGAAGTCACCCAGCATCTCCGCGCCAAGGTGTCCGAGGCCGTGGATTCGGGCATTTCCAAACTGGTGCTGGACCTGAGCCTCCTCAAATCGGCCGACATCAACCTCGTGAAACTGGGGCTGGAGACCATCCAGTTGTGCCAGGAACTCTCACTTCGCCAGCGGGTCGTCGCCTCCGATTCCGTCCGCACCGAGTGCCGCAATTACGAAGAGACCAAGGACTGGAGTTTTGTCGGCACGTTTGAAGATGCGGCAAAGGTTTTGAACGAGCCGGCCATGGCGACCGCCGCCTGACCGCTCCACCCGCCACATGCGCCTGCACTGGTTACTCGCCATCGTCGTATCACTGCCAGTCATGGGTGGTGCGGGCGGGTATCTGGCGCTCATCGGTCCGGCACCCCTGCGGTTTGAACAGCCCGCTCCCCCGTGGGTTCTCACCGCGCTTCCCGCCCTCGACATGGGCGACAAACCCGATCCTGCCGAGGCGGACCCCAAGCACCACGCAGACAGCAAAACCAACTCGGCAGCCGCCACCCCGACCGCACCCGCAGCGCAGTCTCCCGCCGCAGGAACCGCGGATGCTGCGGCGCTGGCACTCCTGGGCGCGCTCACCAATGCCCCGTCAGCATGGTCCGGGACCAATGCCCCTGCCCAGACTCCGCCGGGACCTCCAGGAACACTTCCTCAACAGGTTTTCCCAGGACCTTCTACTCCCCTGCTCGTGCCCCAAATGCTGATCCCTCTCTTCCAGTCGGGTGTTTCCCCCACCAATCGCTTCGGTGGCGCGCTGTTGAGCCTTCCCTTCATCCCCCCGTCTTCGGGTGAAACAAAGTCCAGCACTGTCAGCTATGAAAAGAAGTGACCGAAAATCGCGTCCCCTGCTGTGCTGCGCCCGCGCAGTCCGGTTGCTGACGCTGGCCGCGGCTCTGATCGGTGCCGGCGGGTTGCGGGCTGAAGCACCACAGGCGAAACCGTCCTCCGCACACGCTCCCGCCGCCGTCAGCGCACCCCCCGCCCGCCCCGTCAGCGCCGCTCCTCCGACAGCTTCGGCTCCCTCCTCCCCGGCAGCCCACGCGCCTGCGGCAACATCGGATGACGCGCTGTCTCCTCTTCTGCGCCGTTCGTTGGGCAGCATCGCTCCGAACGATTCGATGTCGCGGACCAATCAGAACGCAACGTGGCTGTGGACGAAACTCGAGGAAGGCCGGCGCTACGCCAACGCTGGCGATGAGGTCGCGGCGCTCAGACAGTTCACCGCGTTGCTGGAAGTCAACGCCCCGGCGGAGTTGCATCAGGCAGCCCTGCTGGAAATGGCCAACCTGGCCCAGCGGGCCGGACAACTGCCCAGGGCGCAGCAGATTTACGCACAATATCTCGACCGTTTTCCCGGAGACCCCACCGTCCCGGACGTGATCCTGCGGCAGGGCCTCCTCTACCGGCAGATGGGAGCGCACCAGCTTGCCCTGGCCAAGTTCTACTCCGTGATGTCCACCTGCCTGAGCATGAAGGCGAACCAGCTGAGTTACTACCAGCAGCTCGTCCTGCTCGCGCAAACGGAGATCGCCGACACGTATTACCAGCAGGGCCAGAACGCGCAGGCGGTGGAGTTCCTCAACCGCCTGCTCAAACTCGACGCCGGGGGCCTGGACAAGGGACTGGTCCGCTACAAACTGCTCCGCTCCCTCTCCCAGCTCGCGCGACACGATGAAGTCATCGCCCATGCGCAACAATACCTGCAACGCCAGGGCGGGGCTCCGGAAGAACCGGAGGTCCGCTTTCTCTACGTGGAGGCGCTCAAGAAGGCCGGCCGCAGCCGCGAGGCCCTTGAGCAGGTTCTTACCCTCCTGCTAGCCCAGCAAGCCAAGTCCTCTGAAAACCCCGAGACGTGGATCTACTGGCAGCAGCGCACGGGCAACTCGCTGGCCAACGAGCTGTATCGCGAGGGCGATTACCTCAGCGCCCTCCGCCTCTACGACCAGCTCAGCACCCTGAGCAACTCGCCGGACTGGCAGCTGCCCGTCTGGTATCAGACCGCGCTTGTTTACGAGCGCCTCCAGCAAACCGGCAAATCAATCGCCGTCTATGACCGCATCCTGAACCGCCAGAAGGAAATGGGCACCAACGCCGTCTCTCCCAATCTCGCCGTGGTCTTCGACATGTCCCGCTGGCGCAAAGAACACCTCGGCTATCAGGGGCAGTCCGAAACCAATCTCATGGCGTTGCGGGTTGATCTGGCCAACACCAACGCCCCCTCCCGCAAGCCATGACCGACATCAATGCCGTGCAGCAGGACTTGCGCGCTCATTTGCGAATTGCCGGGGAGCTGCTGGCCTTGGCCGACCAGGAGGCGGGTGCCCTGCGCGACGACCCCGCTGCCGGTGGCGCGTTCAACGTCTGTCAGGAACGAAAGAAACTGCTGCCGGAACTGGAAGCCTCGCTCGAACGCCTGCGCCAGCACCGTGCCGAATGGCAGAAACTCAGCCCGGCGGAACGCGCGGCCCTTCCCGAAGTCGCCTCGCTGCTGACACAGAACCAGGAGTTGATCATGAAAGTGCTCAACCGCGACCGGGAGAACGAGCAACAGCTCCTGCGACGCGGACTGGTGCCGGCGCGACACCATCCGCCCGCCGCCCGCCAGCGCCCGCATTTTGTCGCAGACCTGTATCGGCGGCACGTCCAGTCCACGGACGAACCCCCTGCTTAGGCACCCGCGTGAAGGGCGCTCCGCTTTACACCTGCGACTCCTTCTGCGAAACTCCGCGCCACATGACTCGTTCAACGCACAGCAGACCTTCCGGCCCGTGCTCGGCAGCTTCGTGATCCAGCACAATGCCCATTGAGAAGATCATCGTGCTCGAGGACGACCTCATCGTCCGCAAAAGCCTCGAACAGCAGCTGCGCCGCCGCCGCTTTGATGTCGCCGCGGTGGACACAATCGCCGCCGCGCAGGAATACCTGGCCAAGGACAATTTCGACCTGATGTTTGTGGACGTGCGCCTGCCGGACGGCGAGGGCACGGACTTGCTGCGCGACCTGCAATCGCGGCCTCAAAAGCCCCTCGTGGTGATGATGACAGGGTTTGCATCGGTGGAGTCCGCCGTCACCTGCATGAGGGACGGCGCGTTCGACTACATCATCAAGCCCTTCTCCTCCGACCAGATAGACGTCACGCTGCGCAAGGCCGAGGAGTTCACGCACCTGGTCAAGGTGAACCAGTTTTTCAGCCGCGAACCCACCGAGGAGACGGGCATGGAACTGCTGGGACGGAGCCCGGCCATGGATCACTTGCGCGCCTTGATCCGAAAAGTCGCCCGCACCCAGGCCACCGTGCTGGTGCAGGGCGAAAGCGGCACCGGCAAGGAGCTGGTTTCCCGTGCCATCCACATGGCCAGCCAGCGCGCCAACGCCCCGTTCATCAAGGTCAACTGCGCCGCCATCCCCGAAAACCTCATCGAGAGCGAATTCTTCGGCCACGAAAAGGGCGCCTTCACCGGTGCGCTCAACAAGCGCGAAGGCCGCTTCGAACTGGCCCATGGAGGCACCATCCTGCTCGATGAAATCAGCGAGATTTCCCCGCAGGTGCAGGCCAAGCTCCTGCGCGTCCTTCAGGAACGCGAGCTGGAACGGGTGGGCGGCAACCGCACCATCCAGGTGGACGTGCGCGTCATCGCGACCACCAACCGCAACCTAGAGGAAAGCGTCGCGCGGAAGGAGTTCCGGCAGGATTTGTTCTTCCGTCTGAACGTCGTGCCCATGGCGGTCCCGCCGCTGCGCGACCGGCGTGAAGATGTCCCGTATCTGGCCGAACAGTTCCTCCAGCGCTTCGCCCGCAAGCATGGCAGCAACGTCGCCGGCCTTTCCTCCGCCTGCCATGCCGCTTTGCTGGCGCACGACTGGCCGGGCAACGTCCGCGAGTTGCAGAACGTCATCGAACGCGCCGTCATCCTGTGTCCGGACGGCGAGGAACTTCGCCCCGAGCATCTGGGTTTGATCTCACCCTCCGGCAGCCCCGCAGCGCAAAATCCCGCCGCACCGGCAGCCTCATTTCAAGTCCACGTCCCGTCAGCAGCCCCGGCCCCCATCCCCGCCGCCGCTCCCGACAATGGCGAGCCCCCCACTCTTGCGGAGGTCGAAAAACGTCACATCCTCCGGGTTTTGGAATCCTGCGGCGGAAACCGCACGCACGCGGCCCGGAAGCTGGAGATCAGCATCCGCACGCTGCGGAACAAGCTCAACGAATATGGTGTCTCACGCGGCGAAGATGCCGAGGAAGACACGGCCGCTGGCAGCGGCAACCAACCCGCCACCTGACACCGAAGTGAGAGGCTGGACGGTCCCGACAAGGCCCAGGAGTAGAGATCGAGTGCGCGACCGTTTCCCTGCACTTTGCTGCCTGAGCCGGAACGATGCAGTAGAAGGGCGAGGGGCGCGGCGTTCACGCCGCAGGAACGTCCGGCTGCCTGTGTGTTCGCGTCTCTGCCGGCGTTTGCGGAGGATTGCACCGTTTGGTTCGTCCCCGCTGTCGGCCCGGGAATCCGTCTATCTCCTTTGGCTTCCACGCTTCTGCGGCATGAATGCCGCGCTCCCGTCGTTTTGACTGCATCGTCCCGGCTGAGTTCTTCCTCGCGGATCTTCCACGGGCTTAAGGGTGAGTCGGGTTTCACGACGCGCCCGGCACGATCACCCCGCTTCCGCTCCCTGATCATCCTTGCCTAGCCCCTCGGGAGAGACGGCAAAATAATTCCTCCTCCTCTTGGCGCGGCTTCGTAGATTCTCAAGGTTCCCGCAGTTTTTCCTCGCTGGCATGTCTGCTGCTGAACGCCACCAATAATGTCAGCGCATGATTGATGCCCTGTTCAACCAAACCGGTTACCAAGCCACCAAGCGGCTGCTGGATGCAACCGTCCTGAGGCAGGAGGCAATCGCCGCCAACCTGGCAAACGTCGAAACACCCGGCTACAAGAGGGTGGACGTGGCCTCGGACTTCACCACCGCCTTGAAGCAGGCGGTTTCATCAGGGGATGCGGGCCAAATCTCGAGTCTTCGCCCTCAGATCACGACGGATCAGACGGCCGTGGCGGCCAACCGGGACGGAAACACGGTCCAGATGGAAAGCGAACTGCTGGCGATGAATCAAAACTCCCTCGCCCACGCGGTGGAAACCCAGCTCATCACCGGACACATGCTCAAACTGCGCCTGGCCATCACGGGGCGGCCCCAATGACACCCTGACCCATGATCCCCCTCCTCTCTGGAATCAACAGCACATCCGCCGCGCTCCAGGCCGAGCGCGTCCGCATGGATGTCGTGTCCCAGAACATCGCCAACGCCAACACCAGCCGCGCGGCGGACGGCAAGCCCTACCGCCGCCAGCAGGTCGTTTTCGAGAGCGAGCTCAACCGCGCGATGACCTCCGGCCCTTCCGCGGCGGCGCAGAGCGTGAAGGTCGCCCGGATCGAAACGGACAATCGTCCGGCCAAACTCATTTACGAGCCCGGGCACCCCGACGCCAACGCCCAGGGCATGGTGGCCATCCCGGACATCAACATTCACGAGGAGATGGTTGACCTGATCGCCTCCTCGCGCGCGTTCGAGGCAAATCTCGCGGTGATCAAAAACGCCCGCACCATGGCCCTGCAAACCCTGGCCATCGGCAAACGCTGACCTGCGCAGCCCTCCATGCTCCCCATCTCCGCACTCAACTCCTCCGTCACCAGCGGAGCCCTGGCCAAGCTCAGTGCGGCCACGGGTGTGGAACTGCCGACGCGCGTCATCTCTCCTAAGGAGATGGAAGGGCTGCCCGCCGCCGCCAGGGCGATCCCCAACGTGACCGCCTCCGTCCCCAGCGGCAGCCAGTCGTTTGAACGTTCCCTGGGTGACCTGGTTTCCGCCGTTTCCGGCAAGCAATCCGCCTCCGCCGAGGCCGTGCATGGACTGCTGGCCGGCGAAGGCGTCTCCCTTCACCAGGCCATGATCGCGATGGAAGAGGCCAACGTCTCGTTCCAGCTCATGGTGGAAGTGCGCAACAAGCTGCTGGAGTCGTATCAGGAGCTGATGCGGATGCAGATCTAGCCAGGCAAAAACCACCCGATGAACAACAGCATTGCCAACTTGGTCCAGCAACTGGCCGGCATCTGGAAACAGCTTGGCCTCAACCAGCGCGTCAGCATCGTCCTCACCACGCTGGCCGTCACGGCGGGCACGGCCGTGCTGATTTTCTGGTCCAGCCGGCCGGACTTCGCCCTCCTCTACGGGAAGCTCGACGAGGCCGAGGCGGCCAAAGTCATCGGTGCGCTGGACGAGGCGAAAATCCCCTACAACATCAACCGCGGGAGCGGAAGCATCTCCGTCCCGTCGGACAAGGTGCATCTGATGCGCATGCAGCTCGCCGCAAAGGGCATCCCCCGGGGCGAAGGCGTCGGCTTTGAAATCTTCGACAAGCCCAACTTCGGCATCTCGGATTTTGTGCAGCGCGCCAATTACGTCCGGGCCGTCCAGGGCGAACTGGCCCGGACCATCTCCCAGGTGGACAGCATTGAATCCGCCCGCGTCATGGTCGTTCTCCCCGAAAACCGCCTGCTCACCGACTCGCAGCGCAAACCCACCGCCTCCGTCTTCGTGCGCGTGCGCGCCCAGGCCACCCTCCCGCAGCAGACCGTGAACGCCATCCGCTTCCTCGTCGCCAACGCCGTGGAAGGTCTCAATGCGCAAAACGTCTCCGTGGTGGACAACCTGGGCAACGTCCTCTCCGAACACAACGAGCCGGATTCCGTCGCCGGGCTCTCCGCCACCCAGCTCTCCGCGCGCAAGAGTTTCGAGCAATACATCGCCCGCAAGGCCGAAACCATGCTCGACGCCGTGCTCGGCCCCGGCCAGGCCGTCGTGCG
>Ga0172379_10006439_pt1 | contig 15729 bp, 15 predicted proteins | sample GrowelOW334metaG_FD_119756 | JGI IMG/M metagenome (GOLD analysis project Ga0172379, IMG submission 119756) | Groundwater microbial communities from an aquifer near a municipal landfill in Southern Ontario, Canada - Groundwater well OW334 metaG | ecosystem: Environmental > Aquatic > Deep... | reverse complement strand
TAACTCCGGGCGGATCTCCTGCATCCTCTTCTCCTGCGTAAATGGTGGCTTCTCATTATACTTCTTCTCTTCCATTTACACAATTTTCTTTACAGGCTCCGGGCAACTGATTTTCTATCAACGTCCGGACAGCACCGGCCCCAAAGAGTCTTTCTATGTCATTTCGCCAACCGCATCACCCAATACGCTCCGTCAAGCGTTGTCACTTGCTTATGGGGAAGGTGGGCGTGTTCGCAAACACCGCACATTATTCTTGGTGGGAAGAACGCGAGTGCATCTGGATAAGGTGGAAGGGCTGGGGGATTTCCTGGAATTGGAAGTCGTTCTTGCTGAAGGTGAACACAACGAAACCGGTGTGTCAGTTGCCCATGAATTGTTGGAAAAATTGGCTGTCTCTCATCATCAGCTGATAGAAGAGGCATATGTGGATCTACTCGCAAAATTGCCTGACAAGGTAATCCACCGGACTGCCTCCGGCAGCCGGTGAGCTTTGTCGTTATTCTATTCTCCTCGTTTGCCCTTTATCCATGATTCATAGTTTTTCCCGACAGCGTTTCCTGATACATTAAGCCATCCCCCATGCCGCCTGTCAATTCCCCCCTCCTTCAATAAAAGCATTGTTTCTTCTTCTCTCTGTAATTATTTTTTTATATAATTATAGCTGATATGATACATGTTCAGATAATATTTCCCTTTTCTTTATAAGGAGGTCATATGGAAAAAACAAACCGCCGGATTTTTCTGAAAAAAGCCGCAATGGGAAGCGCAGCCGCAGGAGTCGGCCTGACTGTGGGTAATATCTTTCCCCGCCGGTCTGCGGCAGAGGTTCCGGAATTTCAACGGATATACTACCGTGAACTGGGTTCGACCGGTTACAAAGCGAGTGAAATCGGATTCGGAGCGATGAATACCCGTGACCCCGAGTTGATCCATGCAGCCATCGATGCAGGCATCAACTACCTCGATACCGCCCACAGCTATATGAAAGGGGTAAACGAGGAAATTATCGGCACTGTCATGAAAACCAAGAGAAACAAGGTGTTCCTTTCGACAAAGCTGAGACAGGTTAAAGCCTCCGAGATGCCCGGGATGCTGGAATTATCGCTCAAACGGCTCAACACCGACCATGTGGACCTTCTCCTCCTTCATATCACGGAATCCCGCGAACAGGCGCTCAATGAGGACTATATAAAAACATTCAGCGACCTGAAAAAAAAGGGCATGACCCGTTTTATCGGAGTCGCTACCCACAAAAACCAGGCCGAAGTCATTGACGCTGCAATTTCGAGCAAGGTATGGGAAGCGGTGCTTGTCGGATATAATTTCACCTCGCCGCCGGAAGTCGGGCAGGCCGTCGAACGCGCCCGTAAGGCCGGCATTGCCACCATTGCCATGAAAACTATGATTAGTATTGACGGCAGGAATCCGCTTGGTGCGCCTCCGGAACTCAGCAAAGGGAAACTGAATGCGGCTCAGTCCGCGCTTAAATGGGTTCTCCAGAATCCTTATATCGATACCATAGTCCCCGGTATGACCTCGTTCGAACATCTCGCTCAGGATCTTGCAGTTATGGGAACAAAAATGACCTTTTTCGACCGGAGGACGCTCACCCGGTATGCAGAAGCGCGCTTGAAAGGAAACTGCCGGGGCGCAGCAGGCTGCACCGGATGCCAGGGGCAGTGTCCGTTCGGTGTTGAGATATGCGATTTGAACCGCTGTGTGGGGTATGCCTACGGTTACGGCGATCTGGAACTTGCCCGGGAGAACTATTCCCATCTTCCTCCCTCGTCACGGGTGGAAAGGTGCGGAGAGTGCGATACCTGCCAGGTGAAATGTGTGAACGGCCTTGATCTCGACAATACTATCCGCAATGCCCGCGAGTTATTCGGGTAAATGAAGAAACAGAATCTTCGGAAAAGAGGTATTTACCTCAGGTATTGAACTTGTTGCATGCGGGCGGTTTTTTTTCGGCAGTACGGTATTCTTCGCCGCGGTGTCGGACAATTTCTCCCGCACTCATATAGATGACATCTTCGGCGATATTGGTCGTATGATCGGCAATTCGCTCCAGGTTACGTGAGACGCCGATGAGATTGGAGAAATACTGTAAGCGTTCCGGATTTCTGAAAACAGCTTTTTCGAATTTTGGAAACAGATTGGCGTGGATCATATCCACCTCGTCATCGGAGGCGCAAACCTCACGGGCAAGGTCGGCATCGAGATTTACCAGGGCGTCGAGGCTTTTTTTCAGCATGGTCTGAGCTTTTTCGGCCATTACGGTGATATCGTCGATGATTTCGTTTTTCTCACGCTTATCCATGCAGGTGGCACGGTCGGCAATATTCACTGCCAAATCTCCAAGACGCTCAAGGTCATTGTTGATTTTCAGAACAGCGATGATGAATCGGAGATCAATGGCGACCGGCTGATGGAGCGCCAGGATTTTCAAGCATTCTTCCTCGAGATCGACTTCTCTGTGATCGATCTCGATATCTCCTTTGATCACCTCAAGGGCAATGGCGGCATCACTTTCTTCAATGGATTTGACCGCCATCCGTACCCTTTCTTCGACCACTGCTCCCAGTTCGAGAATATGTTTCTTGAGCTTTTCTATCTCACGCTGCAGGATAGGTATCATGGTATACTCGCTTCCATATAAATGGTGAATATTATCCAAACCGTCCGGTAATGTAATCCTCGGTCTGTTTCATCCGGGGATTGGTAAATATCTGTCGGGTTTCCCCGAATTCTATGATGTATCCCTCGTAGAAAAAAACGGTGAAATCGGAAATACGGGCCGCCTGCTGCATGTTGTGTGTTACAATGACAATAGTATAACGTTCCTTCAGCGCTGCGACAAGTTCTTCAATCTTTGCGGTTGCCACAGGATCGATTGCCGAGGTCGGCTCATCCATAAGAAGAACCTCCGGTTCAACTGCAATTGCCCGGGCGATGCAGAGACGCTGCTGCTGGCCTCCCGAAAGCGCAATACCCGGTTTATCCAGGATGTCCTTTACTTCATCCCAGAGCGCGGCATTGATCAGAGCTTTTTCCACCCGCTCCACCATCTCGCTTTTGGAAAGCGTGTAATGCAGTTTCAGCCCGTACGCCACATTGTCAAATACACTCATGGGAAAAGGGGTCGGTTTCTGGAAAATCATGCCGACTTTTCTTCTCAGTTCGATAATATCCACCGAAGGAGCGAGAATGTTCTGGCCGTCCAGGAGAACTTCACCCTCGGCTTTCTGGTCGCGGTATAGCTCATAAATACGGTTATAGATCCTTATGTGCGTGGATTTTCCACACCCTGAAGGGCCGATTATGGCGGTAACTTTCGAAGTGGCTATATCGAGATTGTTATCGAAAAGAACCTGATGCGTCCCATACCGGAAAGAAAGGTTTTTCGTTGAAATTTTATAGTTCAATAGTTCGGCCGGTTTTGAATCGGCCCCAAAACTTCTGGTATCGAGACGACGCTGCATTATCGGTTCTTTCGACTCACCCCGGGCAAAGTTCATTTCTTTGCCTCCTTTGCGAGTATACGCGCCAATATAGTCAAGAGTAACACTCCTGTCATAATGAGAAGCGATGCTCCCCACGCTTTCTCCTGCCAGTCGGCATAGGGTGACATCGCATAATTGAAAATGGTTATGGTCAGATTCGCTGTCGGTTCGTTCAGGCTCTTGGGCCAGTACTGGCTGTTCATGGCGGTAAACAGGAGGGGTGCAGTTTCCCCGCTGACACGCGCCACCGCAAGGAGAACACCGGTAATGAGTCCGGTTTTTGCCGCCCTGAACACAATGCCCAGGGTGGTGCGCCACCGTGGAGTTCCCAGCGCCAGAGCAGACTCTTTCAGAGAATTCGGCACAAGGTTTAACATATCTTCAGTGGTGCGGGCAGCCACTGGCATCATGATTATTGCAAGGGCAGCCGCTCCTGCATATCCGGAAAAGTGTTTGAATGGCAGAACAAGTATTGTATAGACGAACAATCCCACTATGATGGAAGGCACACCGATCATGACATTGATCGAAAAACGCACCAGCGAGCCAAGCCTGCTGTAACTTCCGAATTCCGAAAGATACACGCCTGCAAAAAGTCCGGCAGGCACCCCTATGAGTGCAGCCAGCAAGGTGATTAAAACGGTTCCTATGATTGCATTGGCGACTCCTCCCGCAATTCCGGCAGGAGATGTCAACTCAGTGAAAAAGGAGATATTCAGAGCGCCGGCGCCTTTTCTGACAACTTCAAAGAGAATCCATGTGAGAAACAGAATGCCGATAAAGGAAGCAAGACCGGAAACAATTTTCATGATTACATCGAAAAGTTTTCGATTTCGGGAAGGCCGAAGGATCATAATCCGCCTCCCATGCTTTTACGGATACGTTTCAGCCAGAAATGCGCGATAATCTGGATAACGAATGTAATAAGAAAAAGTACGAGTCCAAGCGAGACAAGAGCGCTCAAATAAATTGGATTATCGGCTTCGGTGAATTCGTTGGCAAGTGTTGAGGCTATTGTGTTTCCAGCCTCGAAAAGGGAAGGGGAGATCGAATGACTGTTCCCGATTACGAATGTCACTGCCATGGTTTCCCCGATAGCTCGTCCGAGACCGAGGATAATAGCACCAAGAAGCCCCTGAACCCCGTAGCTGATAGTCACCCTGCGGGTTACCTCCCAGGTGGTGGAACCCATGCCGTAGGAGGCTTCTTTCACAACCGAAGGAACCATCCGGAATACATCGCGCATGACAGCGCATACGAATGGAAGAACCATAAGAGCGAGAATGATACCGGCCGACAACATTCCGATGCCCATGGGAGGACCCTGAAAAAGGGGAATAAATCCGAAATGTTCCTGAAGAGGAATCTGAATGTGCTTCTCCATGAACGGCGCAAAAACGAACAATCCCCACATTCCATAGATGATGCTGGGAATGGCGGCCAGAAGTTCAATCGCGTTTCCTACCAGATTACCGATAAGGGGTGGTGCAAGTTCGACAAGAAAAAGAGCGATAACCAGACTCAGAGGCACTGCGAGAATCATCGCAATGACAGTCGAAATCAATGTTCCGTATATGCTGCTTGCCGCCCCGAATTTTCCACTGACAGGATTCCATTCCTGGGAAAAGAGAAATGAGAAACCGAATTTATGAATGGCGGGGAGAGAGTTTTCCAAAAGCTGAAGAAGGATACCGATCATGACCGCAACTATCAGCAGAGCAAAAAATGCGGCAGTACCCTTGAACAGGTAATCCAGAGCCCGGTTGTATTTCTGAATGGGATTCAATTCCATAATCTCTTCTTTCGCCGGATAAAAAGGTAAAGAGGTAAATAGTAAAATCTTTGACGAAAAATCCGTTCTTTCTTCGATAACGGTGTTCTGTCGTTTATACACCGTTCTATAAGATATCAGCCTTCTTTATTTTGCCATTTTCCAGACCGGGCGGCCGTTTGATCGTATTTCTTTTGTCCACAGATCCTCCACCAGATCGTAGAGAGATTGGGGCAGGGGAACATAATCAAGTTGACGGGCTGCGCTGTCGCCATGCCTGAAACACCAGTCGAAGAAATCGAGCATAGCTTTTGCCTGAGATGCATTTTTCTGCTCTTTATAGAGGAGAATAAAAGAAGCCCCGGTGATCGGCCAGCTGTTTTTACCCGGCTGGTTGGTGAGCACCAGATAGAATCCGGGAGCGTTTTTCCAATCTGCATTCGCAGCCGCCGCCTGGAAATTCTCGACAGTGGGCGAGGAAAATTCACCTGCGCTGTTGCGAAGCAGGGTATAATTCATCTTGTTGACAAGCGCATAGGCATATTCGACATACCCTATAGAACCATTTATACGTTGGACATACGCCGCAACGCCTTCATTTCCTTTCCCGGCAACCCCGGCAGGCCAGGAAACGGCTTTGTCGGTTCCCACTCTGTTGTGCCACTCCGGCGAAACCTTATCGAGGTAATTTGTGAAAATCCATGTCGTCCCGGAACCATCAGCCCGGTGAACAACTGCTATGGCACGGTTAGGAAGAGCGAGGCCGGGATTGATCACACGTATGGAAGGATCGTTCCACTTCTTTATCTTTCCGAGAAATATTCCGGAAAGCGTCTCGGGAGAGAGTTTCAATTGCCCCGGTTTGATTCCGGGCAGATTGATTACCGGGACTACTCCTCCTATGACCATGGGGAATTGAATGATTCCGATCTTATCCAATTCGCTTTTAACCAGCGGTGCGTCCGACGCGCCGAAATCAACAGTCTTCGCTTTTATCTGCTGGATGCCGCCTCCCGAACCGATTGATTGATAGTTTACCCCGATGCCTGTTATCTGGTTGTATTTGAAAGCCCATTTTGAATACACCGGATAGGGAAATGTGGCTCCCGCACCGTTGATTTTCTGGGCATGAGCCTCCGGCGGATGTGGGGAAAAAACGGCAAAACTCGAAAGAATAAAGAACAAAAACCATTTTATGGAAGAAATATTCAATTCAAGCCTCCTGATCTGATTGCCTGATCAACGATCAGGCTCTGATAAAATATACTTATATTGTTAGAATTATGTTAGGAAAGCAATAGAATCAGGTTAATGGAAAGATGTTCTGAACCATGATTGTAAGGATTCAAGGATTACCCTGATGAATCATTCAAAAAATCAAGGTAATCCCGTAATCATGCGAATCAAGGTCAGACCTTTTTGGGTAGATAAATAAAGAACTTGCTGCCTTTTCCCGGTGTGCTCAGAACATCAACCCGTCCGTTATGGGCCTGAACGATATGTTTGACAATGGCCAGCCCGAGACCGGTCCCTCCCATCTCACGGCTTCTGGCTTTGTCGACCCGGTAGAACCTTTCAAAGATACGGGGGAGATGCTCACGGGGGATGCCGATGCCATGATCTTCAACCGTGATTGCCACCTCCCTTTCTAAACGGGAAACTTCAACATGAATAAAACTTTGAATGCTGCTGTATTTGATGGCGTTATCGAGGAGGTTTACAACCGCCTGTTCGAGCAGGGCAGGATTTGCCGGTATCTCAAGGTCTTCGATTCCTTTGTATTCTATGTGGATATCTTTTTTACCGGCTTTTGTATCACATATCATAATTGCGTTTTTTACAACCCCATCTACATGTACCGGCTCAAGGTATAACTGCTCGTTTTCCTCTTCCTGCTCGATCCTTGAAAGACTCAGGAGATCCTCGATGATGGCATTCAGACGGTTGGAATGGTTCAGAATAATATCGAGGAATCTTTGCGCATTTACCGGGTCATCGATCGCGCCGTCTTTCAGAGTCTCCACAAATCCTTTTATTGATGTTATGGGCGTTTTAAGCTCATGGGATACATTCGCTACGAAATCACGGCGGATATTTTCAAGATGTTTAATTTTTGTGATGTCGTTGAGTACGATGAGCGCACCGATGTTCCTGTCAGAAGAATCCCTGAGGGTTGTGCCATGAGCCTGAAGAAAGCGATTTGACTGAAACTGCATAACGATCTCATCGGTTACCGGGGCATTGTTCGACATAACCCGCTTGATAAAATTCTGGAGGTGGCTGTCACGGATAACCTCCTGAACGGTACGCCCGCGTGCTTGATCGAAGTTGATTCCAAGGAGGGATTCCGCCGCATGATTGAAATTAATGATGCGTTCGTCCAAATCCACGGCGATTACAGCTTCCACCATACCGGACAATACGCCCCTAAGTTCGTTTCTTTGGCGGGTTACTGTTTTAATCCTTGTTTCGAAACGGTCAGCCATATCGTTCAATGAGTCTGTAAGGTTTTCGATTTCCGCGACTGACCGAACGTGGAACCTGACGGCGGAATCATCGGTGGAGATTTGAGAAATACGCTTGCGTACTTCTTCTAAAGAGTTACTCAGTTTCCGGGAGATTATCAGGCAGAAGATAAACCCAAAAAGAGAGAGGAAGATTGTTCCAAGAACAGCTTCTCTATAAAAAGAGTTCAGTTTGCCGGTGACCCCTTCTAATTTCAGCGACGCCCGCGCCACGCCGTATATCTTGCCGTTTGATTCGACAGGAACAGCCACATAGATCATCGGATACGGTTGTATGGAACTCTTGTGAATCGATGTGCCAATTTCCCCCGATAGGGCTTTCTGAATTTCAGGACGGTCGGAGTGGTTTTCCATTTGTTCAGGATCTAACACCGTGTCCCCGACAATTCGGCCCGTCGGAAGAATCACTGTGTACCGCGCAGAGGTGAATTTTGACATCTCCCCGCAGAGGGAATTTACCTCGTTTTCATCGAAAGGGAGTGCTTTAAGAAGAAGCATTTTCCGGAACACGACTGCATTTGAGGTCAGTTGAGAAATAGTGGAGTCAGTATAGTTCCGGCGAAGAGTATGCGCTACATACGGTATGACAGTTATCAAGAGAACTGTCAGAAAAAAAAGATAATAAAAATATATCTGCAAGAGTAATTTTTTGCTTTTCGGCATCTGTTATTCCTTGAACCGATATCCTATGCCCCGAATTGTTTGAACATATTTACCGGCGAAACCGAGTTTTTTCCGAAGTCCGACTATCTGAACATCCACCGAGCGCTCGGTCACCGGATAATCGTCGCCTTTTATCGCATTGATGATCTGATTACGGGTAAAAACCCATCCCGGTTTTTTCATGAGGTAATGGAGAATGTTGAACTCGGTCGCCGAAAGCTGTACGGGTGTTTCCCCGACCAGCACTTCCCGTGAAGTGAGATTGATCAATAGATCGGAAGCTCTCATCACGACCGGTTCTTCAGATGATTCTTTCGTATCGCGTCTGAGAACAGTACGGACTCTGGCAAGAAGAATACGGGGGCTGAAGGGTTTTGTCATATAATCGTCAGCGCCAAGTTCCAGGCCGGTTACAATATCGGCATCCTCTCCCTTTGCGGTGACCATGATAATAGGAATCAATCTGGTCACCTGGTCTGATTTCAATCTTCTGCATACATCGAGGCCGTCTATCCCCGGAAGCATGAGATCGAGAAGGATGAGATCGGGCTTTTCCGCAGCTGCCTTTTCCAAAGCCTGTTCTCCGGTCATCGCGGTACTGACATGATACCCCTCTCTTGTAAGATTGTAGCTGATCAGTTCGAGAATATCCTTTTCATCGTCCACAATTAAAATATGTTCTTTGGGCATGTTTCCCTCCCCGAAGCTTCCCTGTTTTCTCTATCGTTGAATAATCAATTCTATTTTATACGATACTCTCTATTATTAATGAATCTAACCACGAACCACACAAAAGTCACGAAAGGAAACCGGTTGTCCATGAAAAATGAGAAAAATATTTTTCGTGTATTTCGTGCTTTTCGTGGTTAAATTTAGTCAAATTAATCGTATTTACAGTAATGTATAACTGTTTTTTTAGAATTTGGTTAATAAAATGTGAGTATTCCGTTAACTGTTCTTGAATCGGGCTTTTTTTACAACGTTTTTTGCTCGGGAAGAAACTTTTCCTTGTATTACAAGAGAAAATATATATAAAATACACTATTAAAGGAAAAATATTCTTGTTCGCCGGAGCAATGAATTCTCAGATAATTATGGCAAGAATGAGGTGTCCATGAAAATTACTCGATCTCCGAATATTCCCGATGTAATTCTTTTTGAACCTGAAGTATACAGGGATGAGCGGGGATGTTTCCAAGAGGTATACCGGGAGAAAAAATACAGTGAAAATATCCCTTCCCGTTTTGTGCAGGACAATCACTCCTTTTCAAAGAAAGGCATTCTCCGGGGGCTTCATTACCAAATCGGCAAAACGCAGGGTAAACTTATAACCGTACTGGCGGGAGAAATTTTTGATGTGGCGGTGGATATCCGTCGGAATTCGCCGACATTCGGAAAGTATGCAACCGCTGTTCTTTCTTCGGACAACCACTTTCAGCTCTATATCCCGGAAGGTTTCGCGCACGGTTTTCAGATCATCAGTGAGTCCGCATCCGTTCTTTACAAATGCACCGATTACTTCGATCCGGATTGCGAACGCGGGATTCGCTGGAATGATCCTTCTCTGGAGATCGCCTGGCCTCTCGCCGATCCCATCCTTTCCCGGAAAGATCAGGGGCTGCCTTTTCTTACCGATATCGGAGAGGAAGACCTGCCATAGAGTTAACCATTTCATGAATTGAGATTAAAGGCAAAGTTTACGTCAACATTCTATTTCATCAGAAGCGCTTTTCCTGTTTTAACGTATCCTTCTGCCCTCAGTGTATAGAAATACAGTCCGCTCGGGAACCCCCGGGCATTCCATACTGCCGTATGCTTCCCGGCGCTTTTCCTGCCGCTATCCAAGGTTGCGACTTTCTGTCCGGATATGTTATAAATTTCGAGCGTGATGGAGAGGTCTCTTGGAAGGGTATATTCAATGGCCGTGCTGGGATTGAATGGATTCGGGTATGCTTTCCCCAGCTTGAATTCCTGCGGTGTCTGTGATACTCCCTCTACCAGAGTCGCAATCGAGGAAAGCACTGGTTTGCTCGCTCCGGCTTTACCGATGGTTTGTACCCAGTAATAGTAAGTAACCTCGTTGAGCGGGACAAAAGGGTCTATGTATTCGGCTGCCCCGACGGATACAGAGTCAATGAGGATGGTATACCGCTGCTCATAGAAAATGAGCGAATCCAGAACAGAAAACTGTGAAAGAGGCAATGGAGCGTTAAAGATATTTGTTCGTGAGCGATAGATACGGTAACCGGAAACAAGTCCATCCTGTTCGGAAGGCGATGCAGTCCATGTGAGACGGAGACTATGGCCCTGATCGTTCGGGACATCGGAGACAGTAAGGTTCGAGGGCGGGAACAGTCCTTTCTGGATGGTGAACAGCCCGTTGCTCTGGTCATATATTGTTGCATTCGAGGCATCGCTAACTCTCACCAGGCACTGTGCTGACGATACGGCAGGCACCGTCCACGCGTAGCTTCCAGTAGCGGCTGCCGTACTCGCCACAATCGTTGTCCATGACGAGCCGTTGTTCACGGAGTATTTCAATTCGACGTTCGTGACGCCTGATGAAGTCCAAGTGATGTTGTGTGTTGTTCCAGCTGTCCAAGACTCCCCGCCGTTAGGGGAGGTAACATTTATAGCTGTGGAAAAACGAGGATATATATATGTGATTCCATCAATGTCATCCTGATGTAGTGTACGTTTTTTAGTTTCTCCATAGTCAGTATATCCATACATTGTTTTTTCGGCATCAGTTATATCGTAAAGATCAGCCAAACTTAATGAATGACCAAATTCATGTGTTGCAATACTTTGCACATCGTAAACACCTGATGAACCATTTGTTCCCCATAAATAAATTGTATTAAATCTTAAATCACTATCGACTATTGCACCAGCGGCATTATACCAAAAATAATTCAGACCTACCGTTCCTTCATTTAATGGACCAAAACTTACAATATTTATGCCGTCGTTGATACCAAATTCTGAAATAGATGTTGTTCCACCATATATAAAAGTAAAAGACGATGTAGGCACATCTGACCACGTTTGTGCTGCAGCTTGAATAGCAGGGAGACTGCCAACAGGACCTCCATTCGCATTTATTTGATAAGTTTCTTGCCCAGATACCCAGTGGATTATGCTGCCATTATCCGTTCTGCTAATCTCATAAGCATATATATTAATATTATATATGCTGATAATGTACAACATAATACATATTTTTTTCATTTTATTCTCTTTATTTTGTCAATAAGTATATTAATAGGAACAATATTATCTATAGTTTCTTTATTGCCCATGACTGAAAATCCACCTTTCCTTGCAATTCTATTTTTATCTATTGTATAATGACCTTGAGCGTTTCCCGTGATTTTAAATACAGAATCATCCTTTGAATCTTTCCTTGTTAGGAACAAAATTACTTCTTCTCCGGCCTTGAGTGATGAAACATCAGAGACTTTTAGTCCAATATCTCCTATCTCCCCTCCCGGATACTCAACTATAATTTCATTATTATTCAAATTACCTCTAATAACTTTATTTATTTGAATTGTAGCCCTTGTAATAATCGTCTTCTTATCTTCGCTCCATTGCGCTTCCGTTTTCTCTACTTTTCCATTGATGACACTTTCAGATAATTTAGTGAGTTTCTCCGTCGATAGAGCTATCACCTGTGCAGATAAAACAATAGGAATAAAAAAAGTTAATATGAAACATAGCAAATTGAAAATTAACAATCTGGTTTTCATAATACACCTCCTCCAATGACGAAAATCTATGAAAATTATAAAGGATATAGACTATTTAAGGGTTTTATCAAAACAAATTAAGACGTCTCAGAATAAAACATCGTTCCGTTCATAAACTATGATTAGAAATATCGAGGTTTCGACTTCCAAGTGCAACACATGCAAATCCGTTCATTTCACTTTATGCAAATATATCGTAAAGCCTTATGGAAGCGCAAGCGTTTTATTTGTATAGTGATTCAATCGCTCTATGACAGGAGCTATTTCATTCTTCTGCATAAAATTAAAATGCCCTCAACCATGAAATTTGAAAGGGTGAGGGCATTTAAAGGTCTTTTAAGAATAGATAGGGTAACCGGGATGATCCGTTTCGGTCGAACCGGAGGCGAAACGCATCAGTCAGGACATCAATGACTATTTTTTAAGCGCTTTTGACGCCCGGAATGTCGATAATTTCGTTCCCAGGGGCGGCAATTCCTGTTTTATCGTCAGCCTTCCGGTCGCTGTATCGATGTTTCCGAATTCTCCATTGCATTCATAGACAAGCTTCGGAGAAAGCCCCAGCTCTGCAAGCGAAATGCTTCCTTCTATGACCCGCGGTGTATCGGGCAGAATCATTTCAATTCAAGGAATGTTACCGGTCTTGTCAGAAAATAGGTCGGCCACCGCGCATCACTTATGCAGCACCGCCGTATTTCAACGTCAACTTTGTTTTCATCGGTATAGCCATATCCCTGCTGATCAAAAAGGATCGGGACTCCGTTATACTCGCCGAGAAGGAGCTGACAATGCCCTCCGCAGCTCTGGATAGTAATGAATGGTTCATGCTTGAGGATTGCCTTGTACTGGTTTTCTTTCCCGATTTCCGGCTTCATTATTGACTGATCATGGCCGTAAAAAGTGAACAGGCCGCCGTGCCAGGGAAGCTCAAATCCGAAAACCGAGAAAATATCACGGTAGGTGGTTTCGTGCTGACGGCCGAAATATGCTCCTGACCAGTCATAGGTATTATCGAGAAGCTTGAGCGCTGTCACCACTACATTCCTGCGCGTATACGGCAGCCAGCCCACAGACACATCGGCGTTTTTTGGAAGCCAGGCTGTTTCGGTGGTGAATTTCCCGTTGGCTTTCCTTGCCGGAACTTTAATCATCCGTGTGTTGGCTTTCGTGACCTGTGGAATCGGATTGCCCATGCCTAACCATCCGGAGGCATAGGTACAGGTTTCGTCTGAATAATACTGGATACGGTCGCCGGTGCATACAAGGAAATTGGGAGAATTTACATACGCATCGATTTCCTTTTTATCCGCGAAAGCTATATCTTCGGATCTCGCCCAGCCGTAACCTTCCTCGCTGAGCACCAAAACATATTCTCCTGATAGAGAAGGATGGAGAACCATTACCGGCCTGGCGATTTTCAAAACGGTTACCGTCCATTGATCCCATCGGGTTTTGGCATTTTCAGTGATGCCCACCTGTTCGGGGAAAAATGAGGGAACATTCCGTATCCGTGTATACCTTACCGATATCCCTTCACGAACCTTTATCTCATCCGGCACCCGGTCGAGAGCCATTTCCTTTTCGAATTTATCAAGCTGTCCCGCGCTGTACTCTACTGCAAGATAATTTCCAAACCCTTTGCTTCTCATAAACTTTATTTCGCCTTTGATCCTGTCTTTCACCGTATCGGAAACAGCTTTAGCAGGAAATGCCCGAAGATTCGGAACCACAGATACTCGTCCCGGCCACCAGTAGGCGAGATCAGGCTTGTCGCCCGGAAAATTCTTTAACGGGTCGGGCGAAGAGATGAATTTTTTGTAATCGGCATTCATTTGCTTGATCTTATCGACGGTGATAATAACCTCGTCCGGTTTGGACATTTGTTTAATCCAGTACTCAGGTGTCCGCATCTCGGGGAGCGTCCCCGGAAGAACATCGGGAGCACGGTTGTAGAGTTCTGCGTATACAAGGCCGCCGGCAAGAATGAGACCGAGAAGAATCCCGCCGAGAATTTTGTCTGCATGTTTCAATTTTCTCTCCTTTTTCAAATTCATCCCAAAATCCAGTGTATTACGGTTCAGACATAATTTGTCTTTTCTATTTTATAACTTCATCCTTCATCCTTATCTTTAATAATCCACCTCATATACTTTATTATTTTTTTTGGCTTGTTTCCCAACTCCCAGATGCTTGCACATAACTTTGAAAACATCAGTGTTTTGGATCACTCCGCAAAGATCCATCGAATTGGGCCCATATGCGCTCACAGTAACATCTTCACCGGTGTGTCCGGTGGATTTTATCCATTGGATCGCAATAGGTTTTTCCCCATCGTTTACCGGGAAACCATCCATACCGAGAACATAATTTGGGAAACCGGACGAAGTCACCGTACTATCGGGTTTTGAAAGATCGTACATTCCCGCCAGATATGGTCCTCCGGTGCTGTGGTCGGGAACGACGATCACAAGGGTATTTTTATTTTTCGATGCAAAATCAAGCGCCACACCGACAATCCTGTCGCAGGCCATTCCTTCCCAGAGCCACTCCCTGGTTTTATGCTGATGAGCTGCATGATCGATGATTCCGGATTCCACCATAAGGAAAAAGCCTTTTTTGTTTTTTGAAAGGATTTGTATCGCTTTGGAAGCCATCTCCCACTGGGCAGGTTCTCCGGCCTTGTCTTTCGCCCTGTTGAGCTCGAACTGCATATCCCCGGCATTGAAAAGCCCGAGAAGCGTTGGGGTGGTTTCGGGATCGATTGCATTGAAACCGACATTGTTATAAACGTACGTGTATCCTTTTTCCTGCATTTCACGGGTGATACTGCGGTTATCCTTTCGTTTTGACAGAACGCCTTCCTCATCGGCCGTTCCGTTCGGGATCATATAGTCCCGTCCCCCGCCCATGACAACCTCGATTCCCTTTCCTACAAGATCATTTGCAATGAGTTCCCACCAGCTTCTGTTGGAACGGTGGGTATAGAATGCACCGGGAGTGGCATCTTCGATAGATGCAGTGGTAATGAGACCGGTGGAATACCCTGCCTTTTCGGCCAGTTCGAGAATACTCTCGACAGATTTTCCCGAAAGCGAGTCCCCCAAAACAGTTGTTGCGTCTTTGCCAACCACCCCGTTGATCGTTTTCACTCCAGTGGCATACGCGGTACCGGCTGCGGCAGAATCGGTGATGAGCGCATCCGCAGAATAGGTACGGCACCGTCCCTGAATGGGGAGTTTATCAATATTCAAAAGGCTGCCCGGTCCCCCTGTCATAGCTCTGATTGACGCCCACATAACAGTAGAACAGCCGTCGGGGATGATGAGGATCACATTCTTTTCCGCTGCTGAAAATGTCTGAATCCCAAAGAACAGGCCGAGGATGAAAATAAAGGTCTTCCGAGTATTGGACATCGCATTCTCCTGAGAATGGTAATTACCGCAAAATTAAAAAGCAAACATTGAAAAATATAGAAAGTATGTTTAACTATTTCATGGCCATATAGGTATAAGCTT
>Ga0172379_10006438_pt1 | contig 15731 bp, 14 predicted proteins | sample GrowelOW334metaG_FD_119756 | JGI IMG/M metagenome (GOLD analysis project Ga0172379, IMG submission 119756) | Groundwater microbial communities from an aquifer near a municipal landfill in Southern Ontario, Canada - Groundwater well OW334 metaG | ecosystem: Environmental > Aquatic > Deep... | reverse complement strand
CTGATTCAATCTCCCGCAGGTGTCGCTGTCCGTAGTCGAATGAAAGCGAAAGAAGTTCGAAACCCTCCGCGCGGGCTATCGCCATTACAGTTGTTGAATCGAGACCGCCGCTGCTGAGAACAACCGCTTTTTTCACCGTCCGCGCTCCTCCGGCCCCCAGATGATTTTATGAATCTGAAGCGAAATGCGCGCCAAAAGTTTATCTTCGAGCATCCATTCCGAAAGCTGTTTCGGGTCGATAGCGCCGTAAACCGGCGACATCAAAATGAAAAGCAGGGTTTCAAGGCCGTATTCGTCAATCACGTTGACCGCCCATTCGTAATCTGTGCGGTCGCGGATGACGAATTTAACGTTGTCAGGATCGGAGAGATAGTCGAGATTAGAAAAAATGTTTCTGTGGCACTCGCCGCTGCTGGGGCATTTAAGGTCCATGATCGTGATTACGTCGCCGGGGACTTTATCGACGCTGACCGCGCCGTTCGTTTCAAGAAGCACAATGTGGTCGGCGTCGAGCAGCTTGTTGAGCAGTTCGTAAACGCCATCCTGAAGCAGCGGTTCGCCGCCCGTGACCAAAACCGGCGCCAGATTGTATTTCGCGACCGAGCGGACGACCTGATCGACGGACATTTCGATTCCGTTTTCATAAGCGAATTGCGTATCGCAGTATGCGCAGCGAAGGTTGCAGCCGGTGAGTCTCACGAATGCGCACGGCACGCCGGCGTATGTGCCTTCGCCGAGGATGCTGCTGAATATCTCGTTGACCTTCAAACTCAAATTACTCATTAAAAAGACCCGTCCCCGAATGACTATCTGATTATAACGCAAAACATATTAAAAGCCATGATATACAGCTGCGCAAAAAATATTTTTTTCGGACAAAAAAAAAGAGGGCCGGCGAAGGCCCTCTTTTTAGGATAAAGTTCGTTGTTGAATTAATACATTCCGCCCATGCCGCCGCCTTGTGGCATCGGGGGCATTTTTTCCTTTTCAGGAATGTCCGCGATGAGGCATTCGGTGGTGAGAAGCATTCCGGCGATGCTGGCCGCGTTTTCCAACGCGGAGCGAGTGACCTTCGCCGGGTCCACGATACCGGACTTGTACATGTCCTCGTATTCGTTGGTGAGGACGTTGTAGCCGATGTTCTTCTTCATGGACTTGATTTTCTCGATGACAACCGCGCCTTCGAAGCCGGCGTTGGTGACGATCTGCTTCACCGGGGCTTCGAGAGCTTTGCGCACGATGTTGAGACCGATGGTCTCGTCGCCGGGCTCGGTCACGACCTTATCGAGGCAGGCGATGCAATTGACGAGAGCCGCGCCGCCGCCAGCGACAATGCCTTCTTCAACAGCCGCGCGTGTCGCGCTGAGCGCGTCCTCGATGCGGTGTTTCTTCTCTTTAAGTTCGGTTTCCGTCGCTGCGCCGACTTTGATGACCGCAACGCCGCCAGCAAGCTTCGCCAGCCGTTCCTGCAGCTTCTCGCGGTCGTAGTCGGAGTCGGAATCCTCGATCTGCTTCTTGATCTGGGCTATGCGGCCCTGAATCGCAGCGCGAGTGCCTTTGCCTTCGACGATTGTTGTGTTTTCTTTGTTAACTGTAATCTTTTTGCAGCGTCCGAGATCATTCATGTCGATGTTCTCGAGCTTGATTCCGAGATCTTCGGAAAGGAACTTGCCGTTTGTCAGGATGGCAATGTCTTCCATCATGGCCTTGCGGCGGTCGCCGAAGCCTGGGCTCTTAACGGCGACGCACTTCAGCGTGCCGCGCAGGTTGTTGACGACGAGGGTCGCGAGGGCTTCGCCTTCGACCTCTTCGCAAATGACAACGAGCGGTTTGCCGGACTGAGCGATTTTCTCGAGGATCGGAATGATGTCCTTGATAGCGCCGATTTTTTTCTCATACAGCAGGATGTAAGGATCGTCGAACTCGCAGATCATCGATTCTTTATCCGTGACGAAATAAGGAGAAAGGTAACCTTTGTCGAACTGCATGCCCTCTACGACTTCGAGGGAGGTTTCCGTTCCCTTTGCTTCTTCGACGGTGATGACGCCGTCTTTGCCGACTTTGTCCATCGCGTCAGCGATGAGGTCGCCGATTTCCTGATCGTTGCCTGAAATGGCCGCGACTTGGCGGATGTCATTCTTGTCTTTGATGTCGACGGCGAGCTTTTTGATCTGCTCGACGACGGCGGCAGTCGCTTTGGAGATGCCGCGTTTGAGGATCATCGGGTTCGCGCCGGCCGCTACGTTTTTGAAACCTTCGCGGACCATAGCCTGCGCGAGCACCGTGGCTGTCGTTGTTCCGTCGCCGGCGACATCATTTGTCTTGCTGGCGACTTCCTTCGTCAACTGCGCGCCCATATTCTCGAAAGCGCCTTCGAGCTCGATCTCTTTCGCAATGGTTACGCCGTCATTGGTGATTGTGGGGGAACCCCATTTTTTGTCGAGTACAACATTGCGGCCTTTCGGTCCGAGCGTAATGCGAACCGCATCGGCTACCGCGTCAACGCCCTTCTCCAGCGCCCGCCTTGCTTCCTCGCCGAAACTTAATTGCTTCGCCATATTCTCTCACTCCTTTTAGTGTTTTACTTTTTGGAAAGCTTCGCGAGAATGTCGTCCTCGCTGACGATGATGTACTCAGCGCCATCCATCTTGAATTCAGTGCCGCCCCATTTCGCGGTGATAACGATGTCGCCAACTTTAACATCCGGCGGATTGCGCTTCCCGTTATCGTCCAGTTTCCCGGGGCCGACCGCTATAACTTCGGCTTCCTGCGGTTTCTCTTTTGCTGAATCCGGCAGTACGATGCCTCCTGCGGTTTTTTCCTCAGAGACCGTCAGTCTCTTCAATACTACACGGTCCCCCAACGGCTGAATCTTCATATTTGATTCCTCCTTTCTTCTAGTCTTTTGCCGTTTTGCAATTAGCGCTCAAAATGTATGAGCGCTAACATTCTATTAGTATATAAAAATTTGTCAAGCTCAACGAAATTTTCAAAAACTCATATTACACACAATAAGTTCTATTATAATAGAATATAAAGTAAATGCTAAGATATACGCTGCATTACTACAAAAAGCTCCATATTACGCAAAACATGATAGTATAGCAATCAACTAATATATATTATCATAGAGCCAAACTTGCCATTACATCGCTAATAATGACTGCCTTTTTTATTAGCTGTCTTTCAAAATACTGTATTTCATTCCTGGCTAAGTGAAAAATAATTTATTTTTTTAGATATCGCACGACGTTTAATCGATTTATCAATATTAAGTTATAATCGATTCGGCAAGCGCACGGATCGGCGCTTAGGGTCATATTTATCTTCATACTTTTCTTTTCTAATCATCAAAATGCCGCATCGAAAATATTCAATTTAATTAAGAGTAATTCCTTTAAAAAGATGTCTATTTAGACTATAGCTTGAAGTTGCAAAGTGTTTTAGTTAATCTGTGACAGATCAGGAAACGCTTTTCAACGGAGATATATAATGGATGACGAGCAGAAATCATCGGGCGCAAATGAGAATGGCGACGTCGGCGCTGAAAGCGTAGAACAGATAAATAACGAAGAATCGATTGTTGGAACCGCCATGCCCGCGCAGGACGCCGAGAGACTGAAGTCGCAAAAACGGACACAGGCGGTTAATGAGATTAAGGAATGGATAAAATCCATAGCGATAGCGCTCGGACTGGCGCTACTCCTTAAAGCATACGTAGTGCAGTCATATATGATACCGACGCCATCGATGGTTCCTACGATAATGCCGAAGGACAGGGTGTTCGGGAACAGGTTTATCTACCGTTTTCGCGACCCGAGGCCGGGAGATGTTATCGCTTTCAAGCCGCCGTTCGCATCCGCCGAGACAGAAAAATCGGTTTTCAGCCGTTTTGGCGGCAGTGACAGGGTTATACCGTACTTGAAACGTGTTATAGCGGTTGGAGGCGATACGGTTGAAGTGCGGAATAGAACTGTTTACATCAACAATATACCGCTCGACGAGCCATATATATATGAAAAGCCGAATTATGATTATCCGACGGTTACGGTGCCGAGGGACGATTTATTTGTGATGGGAGACAATCGCTGCAACAGTCATGACAGCCATGTTTGGGGTTTTCTGCCAAAGGAAAATGTGCAGGCAAAGGCATTTTTCAGGTTCTGGCCGCTACACCGCATCGGCGTCGTGCGGTGATCCCGCATTTTTTTATAATTCCGAACTTTTTCCATCAATAGTTGTCGAATGATTTTGTGGTTTCAATTATTTGGCGCGGAAACAGATAGTATTGTTATAATATAATGGATAAGGAGCGGTAAGATGAAAGAGAAAAAAGAAGTTGATGTAAAAAAAGAAATAAAAGAGTGGGCGAAATCAATTGTGATAGCGCTGGCTCTGGCTCTGTTTTTAAAAGCAACGGTTGTTCAGTCGTACGTAATAACGTCAGGATCGATGCAGCCGACGATCAATCCGAGCGAACGTGTTTTCGGCAACAGGTTCATATATCGATTCCATAACCCGAGGCAGGGCGATGTTGTTGCGTTCACGCCTCCGCCCGCAGCCTACGAAGGTCGCTATCCCACCGAACAGGTGGAAAATTCGCTAAGCGGACGCATTCTCAGCGGCAGCAAGATTATTCCGTATGTAAAGCGCGTCATCGGGGTCGAAGGAGACATGGTTGAAGTAAGCAATGGAGTTGTTTATGTAAATAAAAAGCCGTTGAAAGAAAATTATCTGAACTGCAAGCCGGATTATGAATTAATGCCGGTTAAGGTTCCCAAGGGTGATTTGTTTGTTATGGGCGATAACCGATGTAATAGCAATGATAGTCACATATGGGGATTTCTGCCTATGAAGAATGTCGAGGCGAAAGCTTTTCTTCGTTTCTGGCCGATAGGCCGCATAGGCGTCACGAATTAAAGAATAAATATTCTTCAGATATAAAAAGGCGGGGGTAAACCCGTCATGCGACGGGCTTGAACCGCGAAAAAAGCTCTTCTGTATGGCGACGCCAGGATTCGAACTGCGCGGCATCGAACTTTTCCGGATAATTCTTATAGTGTGCGTCAATTTCCTTAACTGTCTTGCCCATCTTCATTAAGTCGCCGATCAGCGCAGGCTTATCGATTAATTTCAGCATTTTGAGAATCATCGAGAATTTCGAGCCGGAAGCCTGGACAGAGCCGCCGCCCCAGAAAACCTTCGGGCTGATGATGCCTCGGCTGAAAAGCGATTCCATGCTGGGTTTTGGAATTGCAGTCATGAATTTCTGCACAATATGAAGGGCGGCAAATTTAGCGCCTTGCGTGCGTATGTAGGCGGCGTTATAAGGCCAGAGCGATTCTACATCGGCGGCGCCGTTTGAAAGCGAAGCGTGGATGGTTTTCGCGGCGAAAGACGCAGCGCGCAGCGAACTGCATATTCCGGAACCATCTATCGGGTTGCACTGGCATGCTGAATCGCCCGCAAGAATTAGTCCCGGCGCGACGAACGAGTCGAAGCATCGCCGAACCGGTATCGGCGCTCCGTATCCGCCACGTATGATTTTGGGGCCGATACCTTTTTCAGAGTCCAAGATTTCCCCGACAATTTCGCGCGGAACAACGCGTCCCTTGAAATTAATTACTCCGGCGAAAACATCCACGAGGCCGGGTTGGCCGCGTTTCACCCAAATTACGCCGTTGTTTTTTCCGAACACCATAGTGTTCGCTTCGCTGCCGTCCGTATTTGGCCTGATTTCTCTATGAGTTACAAACATTTCAGAACGGTCTATGAAACGAGTGTATCCGTAATCATCGCTTGTCTTTTTTCTGAGCGCGGCGGTTATTCCTGAGGCGTCGATCGTTATTCGTCCGTTGAATCGTAGTTCATTCTTATCTTTATCCCGCGCTATCAGGCCTTTCACGGCGCCGTTTTCGAGGATAGGCGCAAGGACGGCGGTTTTAAAGAATAGTCGCGCGCCGGCGTCTTCGGCATATTTGATAAGGCGTTGCGCGAAAGGGCGGCGGTCGATATTAGTTTTTTCATAGTTTGCCGGGACAGTCATTTTTACTGTTTCGAGAGGCGAGAAAGCGATTGTCAGCCCGGTTGGGACCATAAGTTCCGGCGGCTCGGGCGCTGGGAGCCCGACCTCTTCAAACACGTCGAGATGTACGCTGTCCCACCAGTCATGTCCCATATGTTCGCGCGGTTGTCTTTCAACAACTGCGACTTGATATCCGAGTTTCGCGAGGTCCCTTGCCGCGAGGCAACCGGCTACGCCCGCGCCTGCTATCACTACATCGTAATTTTCCGCCATCGATTCTCACTGCTCCCCGTTTTTTTCAATCCCTCAACGCCACGATAGTATTGAGCCAAATCAATTCCTTCAGTATTTTCTATATTTTCATGATATTTGTCTATGCAATTCAATATTTTGAGGCGGACGCCATGCGATTCCTGCGCTCAAATATTCTTTATCTTATGCCTGATTCTGCGGTGGAGCGATTATTTGTTGCAGATATTTTTAGATAGGAAGAGCAGTTCGGTTTCAAAGCCGAGCTTTTTATAGAATTCGATGGCTGCAGTGTTTTCCGGGAGGACTTCGACGATGATTTTGACGATGCCGAACCGGCCGGCAAGATCATTCGAGATGATATTCATGGCTTCTTCGCCGAGACCTTTTTCGCGTCGCGCCGGGTCTCCGATCATGATTCCGAGAGTGGCGGCGGGGCCGCCTTTAGCTGATCGGTCAAGTTTGAAAGCGAGAGAGCCGATGAGTTGTGAGCTGTTCTTTTCAATTATTCCATAGAGGCCCTGATCGGGATCGGCTGCGACTTCGCGCATCCAAACAACATAAGCGTCCGGTTCGATATGTTTTCTGTAAAAGAAGCGCGAGATGTCCGGATGGTTGCGCCATTCGCAGATTTGCGGCGCTTGCTCTTCTTCGAGCGGTCTTAAAATGATTGAATCGCCTTCGACAATTTCAGCTATCATCAGAATCTTTCAGTTGTGTAATCAAAATGTCATAACGGTAATAAATCAAACTCCGAAAACCGTTTGTATTAGCGGAAGCAGCGTTTGATGATGTTCGGAAGCTTCGCCTAATGCGCGGAACAAAAGCGCGGATAGGAATCCGACAACCGTAAGGACTCCGACAAGCCAGCCGCCTTGTTCGAATGCTTCTGGCAACATGGTCTGGGCGATCATTGCGAGCATGGCGCCTGCGGCAAGGCCCTCAACGAGCGAGTGAGTGGAATGGCCGACCCCAACAAAGGCAATGTTTCCTATTAGCGCGCCGAGTCCGGTAATTATCATGAGCGATGTCCACATCCAGAATATTTTGCCTGTGCTTTTCCCTTGTTTTTTCATCATTGTGCCGCTGGACATCGCCTCGGGAAGATTGGCGAAAAACAAGCCGCCGATGAGAGCGGGGCTGACAGCGGCGCCAATCATGCTTGCGCCGATAACGAGTGATTCAGGGATGCCGTCGAGAAAAATTCCGAGCCACATGGACAGCGCAGCTCCTCCGCCTTGCTCATTTTTTATAGCATGAGCCATCTCAACTGCAGATGGCCGAACGTCTTCTTCGTTCAAACGTTGTTTTGCGGTTTTGCTCCAGTCTTCCGCGCTAACGCCAGTAATGAGTTCAAGCCCCGCTTTGCGTTTTTCTGCAAGCTTTGAGACTTCATCGTGCAGTTTAGAGCTTGCTTTGAGCAATTCTTCGAAATCCTCACGGTGGATTTCCCATAGCGCCACATCTGACAATGCCTCAACTGTCGCTGTTCGCGGCCCGTGCCAAAGAAGCGCCATTTCTCCGAATGTTTCACCGGGGCCTAACTCGCTAACCTCCTTGCCGTTCGCCGAGACACGAACGCGCCCATTTTCGATGATATACAGCGAAGCTCCGGGGTCTTCTTGCCGGAAAATAATGTTGCCGGTTTTGAAAGTACGGTCTTCCACAGCCGGGATAATGCGATGCATTTCTTCCGGTGGCAGCATGCGCAGGATGTCCACTTGACTCAGCTTGTCTATGATATCATGCATTTGTTTCCGTTTTTTTGCCTTCATGTAAGAAATGAGAGTGGACATTTTGCGCTTGTATCCGCCGCTGCTTTCAAGCATTTGGTTGAGACCCACAAAAATCAGAGCGCCCAAAATGCATCCAATGGCGATGGGGTTGAATCCCGAGCGATTGAATGCCGGCTCGATCAGTTCCAATGTAAGCGCAGCCAGAAGATTTCCGGCGCCGAACGCCATGATCGCCGCAACAATGCGTGTAGGCGGTTTGAGCCATATTCCAAGCATTGCGCCAAGCGGAAGTGACAGTGCTGTGAAAGCGCCGAGCCAGAATGCCATCATGTACGGTTGTTGGATGAAATCCATTAAAATCCCTCACAAATATTTTTACATCAGACTTCGCAGCATATTGTAATAGAATTCCTGAATGATTTTAACATTAACGCGGAAAGCATTCAATCCGATTTTAAATAACAAATTATCGCCTGTTTCGAAGCGAGAGAGACAGGTTTCGCGGGTTGTCCCTTAAAAATTGTATTGCCATCGCGCCATTCGATCTTATAATATATCGACAGCGCAGTTTTCGCCTCATTGTTTTTCGAGACGAATTTTTAATGTTAAGGGTAAGTGGCAGCGATGCCGAATGCGGATAATCCGAAACCGGACAAGGCAGATAAGCCCGGCGAGGCAACAACAGGAGGAAGTACGAGATGCCGGTGTATGAATATGAATGTCAGAACTGCGGAAACAGATTTGATATCGAACACGGAATCAATGAAGTGACGCGCAAGAGATGTCCAGAATGCCGAGGCAAAATCAAGAAATGTTTTTCAGCGGTCGGGATAGTTTTTAAAGGCAGCGGATTTTATGTCACGGACAGCAAGGGCAAGAATCCAGCCTCGAAACCAGCGGCGTGCTCAAGCTGCGATGTTAAAGCGGAGACCGGCGGCGAATGCAAGGCGGCCGCGGCGTGCGGAACCGACTCTCTTTGCGCTTCTAAAACTAAAACGAGTTAAGACATTTGCCACATAACAAGAACAGCGATTCGAAAAGCAATCGCCGTTTTTGGGTTGCGCTCAATCAGGTCGAGGGCATGGACCCTATAATATTTTACCGGCTCGTGGAGCAGTATGGAAGTCCGGAGCAGGTTTGGGCAGCGCCCGAAAAAAAGCTTGCCAGTGAATGGAAGGCCGGTCCCTCTGTTCTGAAATTTCTAATAGATTTGCGAAAACGCGAGGATGGCTCCGAGGAACTTAACCGGGCTGCAGACGCCGGTTTTCGCGTATTAGTTTTCACCGATCAGGATTATCCTAAGCCGTTGCGCGGCATACCGGCCCCGCCGCCTGTTTTATACATGCGAGGGGAATGGCTGCCTGAAGATGAGCGGTCGGTGGCGATGGTTGGAACGCGGGAATGCAACGGATACGGGCGTCGAATCGCAACCGATATTGCGCGCGATATGGCTTCGAGAAAATACACGATAGTCAGCGGACTTGCGTTCGGAATAGACGCCGAGGCGCATCGATCAGCGCTCGAAGCGGGCGGGCGCACGGTTGCGGTTAAAGCGGTCGGACTGGATAACAACTATCCCGCGGCGCATAAGGAATTGAGCGACGAGATAGCGGCGAGCGGGGCGGTTATCTCGGAATTTCCGCTCAAAATGAAAGCGGGCGACAAGTGGAACTTTCACCGCCGCAATAGGATCATAAGCAGCCTTTCTCGAGGAACGCTTGTGGTTCAGGCGAGAAAAAGAAGCGGTTCGCTAATAACCGCGGCGCATGCGGTGGAGCAGAGCAGGCCGGTGTTTGCCGTGCCCGGCGATGTGCTCAGTCCTCTTACTCGCGGATGCCACTGGCTAATTCGCCACGGCGCTCATCTTGTTGAATCCGCCGCTGATATCCTGGAAATATTCGGCGAATCCGGGGGCCAGAGTGAAATTGATTTCAATCAGCCGCAGCTTGAGGGAATTCAAAAGGAAATATTCGAAGTTCTGAGGAACGGGCCGACAGGTTTCGATGAGATTTGCGCGAGACTCGGCATAACCGCGCAGGAGGCCGCTTCCGCGCTTATGATGCTCGAATTGAAAGGCAATGCGCGCCAACTTCCGGGAAAGCTTTATGAAGCCCTGTGATATTTTTTTCTCGCGGAAGCGTGACTAATCCGCAGTTGCTCTTCATAATATGGCAGTTGTGGGCCCGAATCGGCGCGTTTTCGATTCAGAGCTCCGGATGGTTTAAAGGATTTGATTCTTAACTATTGTTAACAATATATATTGACTGACAGGAGACAGGGTGGCGATGGCGAAAAAAATGATCATAGTGGAGTCGAAGGCGAAGACTCAGTCGATTGGCAAGATTCTGGGAAGCGATTACAAGGTGACTTACTGCCTCGGGCACATATATGACCTGCCCACTAAAGAACTCGGCATAGATGTCGAGCGCGGTTTCAAGCCGCAATATGTAGTTGTTTCAGGCAAGAGCAAACTGGTCAAGCAGCTTCAGGAACAGGCTCAGGAAGTGGACACGGTTGTGCTGGCGACAGACCCTGACCGCGAAGGGGAATCGATAGCATGGCATCTTGCGCGACTGTTCAAAAGCAAAAAGATCCAGCGAATGACGTTCAACGAAATCACGAGCAAAGCGGTGAAGGAAGCGATAAACAACCTTCGCGAGATAGATATGAATCTTGTCGACGCGCAGCAGGCGCGCCGCGTTCTGGACCGCTTGGTTGGCTACAAACTGAGCCCGCTTCTGTGGCGGACGCTGAACAACAGCAAGCTGAGCGCGGGCCGCGTGCAGTCCGTCGCGTTGCGCTTGATATGCGATCGTGAGCGAGAAGTTGAAGGCTTTGTGCCGCAGGAATACTGGAACATCACAGGCTATTTCGAACGTATCGCCGGCGCTCATGAAAGTCTGAAGGCCGCATTTATCGGCAACATGGACGAAGAGATTAAGATCGAGAACGAGCAGCAGGCGACAGAGCTGATCGCCGCGCTCGAGAAATGCAAATACGCTGTTTATGATGTCAAAAGAAAAACAGAAGCGCGCCGACCGCTCGCCCCGTTCACGACAAGCACGCTCCAGCAGGAAGCATCGCGGAGAATCAATTTCAGCACGGCGAAGACGATGGCGGTTGCGCAGCAGCTTTACGAAGGCATCGAACTTGGCAGCGAAGGCGCAGTCGGACTCATAACCTACATGAGAACTGACTCTGTCCGCATATCAGACGATGCCAAACTTGAAGCTGCGGCGTTGATTAAAGAAAAGTTCGGCGCTAATTATCTGCCCGAGAAGCCGAATTTTTATAAATCCAAAGCAAACGTTCAGGACGCGCATGAAGCGATCAGGCCGTCTTATGTAACGCGCGAACCGGGCACTGTTGTCAGTTTTCTTTCGAAAGACCAGTACCGCTTATATGAACTGATATGGAATCGGTTCGTCGCGAGCCAGATGGCGCCGGCCGCGATCGACACAACCCGCTACGATGTAGCCGGCGACAACCGTTACATGTTCCGCGCTACAGGTTCCAAAACAGCGTTCGACGGATTCCTGAAAGTTTATGCTCTGAAAGTTAAGGAAGACACCGAAAACGAGACCGAAGCAGAGGAAGAAAACCAGCTCCCGATGCTGGAAAAGAACGAGGGACTCGACCTGAAAAAGATCGATCCGGCTCAGAAGTTCACAAAGCCGCCCTCACGGTATACTGAAGCGTCGCTCGTTCGCGAGCTTGAAGAGAAAGGTATAGGACGCCCGAGCACGTACGTGCCGATTATCGAAACATTAAAGAAGCGCGATTATACGCGGCTCGAAAAGAAGTCGTTCAGGCCGACGAAAACGGGCATGGTCGTCAACGATTTGCTTAAGGGCAACTTTCCGGCGGTTGTGGATTTCAATTTCACGGCGAAGATGGAAGACGAGCTGGATCAGGTTGAAACCGGAGCCAAGGACTGGGTGAAACTGATAAGCGATTTTTACAGCACGTTCAAGGTAGACCTTGAAAAAGCTGCGAAAACGATGAAGTTCGAGGAGAAGAGCGACGAGATATGTCCGGAATGCGGCGCGGGCATGGTAGTGAAGCCCGGCAAGTTCGGACTATTCCTAGGATGCAGTAAATATCCGACCTGCAAATTCACGAAACCCTATGAGACAGGCCCGGATGGCGCGGCGGCGGCCGAGCGCGCGAAACCGCTGCCTTCGGATGAGAAATGCGACAAATGCGGCTCCGACATGGTCATACGGACCGGTCGATATGGGAAGTTCCTCGCCTGTTCGGCATATCCTAAATGCAGAAATATCAAGCCGATAACGGGCGACTTTAAATGTCCGCGCGAAGGCTGCGAAGGCAAAGTCATCCCGAGACGTTCGAAGGCGCGCCGCACATTCTACGGCTGCTCCGCATATCCCAAATGCACATTCGTGTCGTGGTACCCGCCGGTGGAAAACGAAACCTGCCCCGACTGCGGCTCTATTCTGATAATGGAAAAGAAGAAAAGCGGCACGACTAAAAAGTGCGCTCGCGAAGAATGCGGTAAGATCATCCCGGTGGTCGAAGAAGAAGCCGCCGCCGAGGAATAAAGCGGTTCTTTGTAGATATATTTAAAAACATATTCTTTATACTATTTGTGTTTCTGCGCGATGCGCTTTGGAGCGATGTTGCTCGACACCGCTATTGTATGCAGGCGACATTTCGCCGATTATGAAACTAAATCTTGATCTCGCATTCAATATAATAATGTCATTATAATTAAGCAACTGGATTGGACTTGAATATTATTCCGGATGCGCTATGGCAACTGCGGCTGCCTGAAGGCCTGAATGGGAGATGCTGATTTTTATTTCGTGTCCGGCAGGCAGAACGTTTTTCTTGTGCAACACGACATCGGGCCTTCCGCCTTCGCTAACGACGACTTCAATATATCGCGGCGTTATTTTCCGGGGGTCGAGCGCTTTCATTACAGCTTCTTTTACGCAGAAACGGGCTGTAAAATGAACCGCCGGATCGGCTTTCGACAGGCAATACTCGATCTCTTGTACGGAGAACAGACGCTCGTAAAACTTTTTATTATTCTCAAACGGCTTTTTTCTGAAATCTTCGATATCCTGTATGTCGATTCCTACTGAATACATCGGGTTTCCTTTCTCGCGAACATTAACAGCTTAATTATTGCACGGCGCTGCGCGAATGACCAGAGAAGGTTTTGATATACGGTATGGCATGTGTGCGTCGATGAAGTTAATATATTGCAGAAGACGTCGATTGAGAGGAAATGATGATATGTCAGTCGATCTGACGAATAGAATAACCGGCTCGATAATCGGGCTTGCGATCGGCGATGCGCTTGGCTCGACGGTTGAAGGCGCAAAGCCCGGCTCGATTAAAAGCGCCTACAAGAGGGTTGTGGATTACGTTGACCCTGAAGAATGGGTGGGGCGCGAGAAGATTTACAAGTGGCGCAAACCGGGACTGTACACGGATGACACGCAGCAGGCGCTGGCGCTGCTGGATTCGCTTTTGCAGGATAGAGGCCTGAATCAGGATAAAGCGGCCGCGAGGCTGGCCGATCTTGCGCGAGGCGCGGAATTCTATTTCGGCGTTTATCGCGGTGCCGGAAAGAATTTCAGACACACGATAACCGATATACGGCAGGGCAAGGCATGGGCGGCGTCCGGGCGCGACTCTGCCGGGAACGGGGCTGCGATGCGCATCGCTCCCGTAGCAATTTATTATCGTTCGGATTTGGAAGCGATGGCTGAGAAAGTCGCAGAAGCGTCTCTGATCACTCATAGAAATCCGGTAGGGATTTCTGCGGCGTTTGCTGTTTCATATCTGATTGCACGTTGCTTGGAAATTGAGGAGCTTGAATCGCCCGATCAAGCGGTTCTGATTCGAGACGCTGCAGACTATTGCTTTACAAAAGAGCAAATGCTCGCGACCAATTATAAATTCGAACTTATTCCCGGTTATGAGAAATCGTTGAATCTTTTCAGCGACGCGCTTAAAAACCTCGCCGATCATTTCAGTGAGAGCGCCAAGAACGTCGCCGAGCGAATTGTCGCTTTCGCCGCTCCGCATTCCGAAACGCCGGTGACGAGGCCGACGCACGGATTCGCGCCGGCGTCTGTTGTCTTTGCGATTTACATTGCGATATCGAAATCCGGTTCGTTCGAGGATATGGTGTTGACGGCTGTGAACGAGGGCGGCGACGCAGACACAGTCGCGGCGATTGCGGGTTCAATTTCCGGAGCTTTGCTGGGCGCAGATGAGATTCCTGAAAGATTGTTGAAGGGACTCGCTAATCGCAAGCAGATCAAAGCGCGAGCGGAGGCGCTTGCCGCGCGGAAGTGGATGCACGGTAAGCTTGAGGATTTATATGAGATGGAATACGGGTTGACACGTCGTGAGCATGAGGAGCGATTGGCGCGCATGAAAAAGCTCGGAGTCGATTTTCCGGAAAAGAAGAAATTCGCAAAAATGGCTGATCCGGCGCCGGTCTCCGGCAAGTTCGACAGGAAAAAACAGCGTCGCGACGCGCAACGCCTTAAGCAGTGGGAGATATTCTATCCCGACAGCCCGGAAAATGACTGATACTGGAATAATTGACCGGAATTTATCCTTTTATTCAAAGCAATATTTATCATGGACATTGCCGGATATCTTGTGATATTATATGGGCGGTAAGGGCTAAATAATTGAAATGAGATGAAAAATTATGAAAATCAGTCGTCTTTATTTCGTGGCATTGGGAGCTTTGATTCTTTTTGCGGCCGGTTGCGGCGGAAACGGATCAGTAGTGCCTGCCGGCGCCGGCAATCTGACGGGCTACATATACACGCGAAGCTACAACAGCGGATCCGCTGCGCGGCAGACAATGCGCGCGGCTTCGGCTACTGTTCCGGACGGCTACATTCCAGTCTCCGGCGCAAAAGTCGAATTGCTGAATAATAATATTGATCCGGTGACGACCGGCAGCGACGGCATGTTTCTTTTTACCAACCTCACAGCCGGCAGATATACTGTCCGGGTAACGAAGAAAGACCCGGTTACGAACGCTGATATTTTGACGCCGCTCGAGTTCCAGGTCACTGTGTCGCAAAATGTGACGAATGTTGTGAACGATTCTTTTGCAGCCACAGACATTTCGATGGACCCAATAGCAACAGGAACTTTAACCGTCACCGCTTCTGTCGACTGCGCAGTGGCGGTTCCCGTCAACGGCGAAGTTTATATTAACGATGTGAATACATTCGCGACAACGCCGATCGCGTTGTTTAACGACATCGGCGTGGGCACTTACAGGGTGCATGTAAATGCGGCAGGCTATCAGGTTCCTCCGGACAAGGATGCAATTATCACGCAAGGCGGCAGCATTAACCTTGCTTTCATTCTTGCGCCGCAGGGAAATGCGACGCCTTTTGCGACGATAGCCACGCCGGCGGACAATGCGACAGTGGTTGCCGGCAATGCGGTTGCGCTTACAGGAGGCGCGGTTGATTGCGAGGACGGTAATTTAACAGGCGCCGCACTGGCGTGGACATCCAGCATTGACGGCGCTCTGGGAACAGGAGCCGCGCTGTCGTTGACTACATTGTCTATAGGAACGCATACGATTACGCTAAAGGCGACAGATTCGGACGGCGCTTTCACGACCGCATCGATTACGCTTAATGTCAACGCTGCCGGATCGAACACTGCCCCGACGGCGTCTCTTATAGCGCCTGCGAACGGAGCAGTGT
>Ga0172379_10006437_pt1 | contig 15731 bp, 12 predicted proteins | sample GrowelOW334metaG_FD_119756 | JGI IMG/M metagenome (GOLD analysis project Ga0172379, IMG submission 119756) | Groundwater microbial communities from an aquifer near a municipal landfill in Southern Ontario, Canada - Groundwater well OW334 metaG | ecosystem: Environmental > Aquatic > Deep... | reverse complement strand
CTGTCCATACCAAATTTCCATCTGCGGGAGTTACTGCTCCGATTGATCCATCTCCAACTGTAACATCAGTTGAATCAAAATTCAATGGAATCTCACTAAATGTAAAAGTTACTGTTGATGTATCTGCTACCATTAAAGCAGCATCATCCATAGTAACTACTACTGTTGGTGCTGTTGCATCGTAAGTCCATGTATTTGCTGAATTTACTGCTCCTGCGTTTCCTGCAGTGTCAGCAACTCCTGCTGCAATTACTGTTGCAACGAGTGAAGTGTTTGTTACTAGTAATCCTAAATCTGTTAAATCTTGTCCTGCTAAAGTTACTGTGTAGGTGTCTGAATCTACAGCAGCTATAATTGAACCGTCAAGATTGCCTGCTCCAGCTCCTGCAAAGTTTAATGTTACATCGCTTGCAGCATCAAATCCTGTTACTGCTTCACTAAATTGAACTGTGTATACTAATGCTGTTTTAGTCTTAAAAGGGCTTACTGGCGAAGCAGTTATTGATGTTATTGTTGGTCTAAGTGTGTCTATTGCGTAGTTGCTTGAGTTTGTGTCTCCTAATCCTGCATTTGTTGCAGCATCAGCAACACCAGTCATATTGACTGTTATTACATTTTCTGCATCTTCTATACTTACTGTTGGTGTGAAAGTTGCAGTCCAAGTAATATTATCCCCTGAAGCTACTGCTCCTCCAAATGTTCCGTTAACAATTGTTAAATCGTCATTTGCGAAACCTGTTACAGCTTCACTAAATATGAAAGTAACTACTGAAGTCTCTCCAGCTTTCAAAGTTGCATCAGTAAATATAGCTGAAGTCAAAGTAGGCTCCTTAGTATCAATAGTATAATTAGCTGAATCTGTTGTGCCTGCGGGTGCGTTTCCTGCTAAATCAGTCCATGCTGTTCCAACTCTAACTACATTTGTTCCATCTTCTAGATTATCTGTTGGTGTTAGTATTGCTGTCCATACCAAATTTCCATCTGCGGGAGTTACTGCTCCGATTGATCCATCTCCAACTGTAACATCAGTTGAATCAAAATTCAATGGAATCTCACTAAATGTAAAAGTTACTGTCGGAGTATCTCCCACTTTAAGAGCTGAATCAGCTAATACGATTCCAACTGTTGGTGGAGTATTATCAACTGTCATAGTTCCTACTCTATCTTGTACCGTTGCTCCAACATCTCTAACTCTAATACAATAATCGGTTCCATCAACTGGTACTGTAGTATCCCATGTTTGAGTTAATCCCGGATTTGCAACCCATGAACCAATTTGTGTCCAAGTAACTACTGCATCACAGTCAGCCCATGGCCCTGTGCTAAGTTTTGCATAATCTACATATACATCTACTGTAGATCCATCTCTGTCAAAAGTTATGGTTTCCGTTCCATTAAGATAACTGCCCGCTAATGGACTTGTTATAGAAATCGCAGCACTCGCTGCCCCAATAAAAAACATCATTAAAAAAGTTATTACAATTAGATTCCTAATTCCTTTACCAATATTCGATTCCATTGACATTCCCCCCAACAGGCTGTTAGACTTGTACCTTTCAAGTATTTAAACTTTGTTTTTTTTATGAAAACAAGGTACGATTGCTTAAATTTATTAACAAAATGTTTTTAAAGGACGAACATTTTTGTTTCAGCCAAATTTCAGGATGTTTTTTGAATTATTTAATAGAATTTAGCCTATTTTTAAAAAAAAATAGAAAAGTATTTTATAAAAAAATAATTTCCAGCAGTTATAGAAACAAATGATTGTTGTTTTAATAAAAATAAATGGCAGTGAGTTGTAAGCCACTTTCTGTTTTCCCCTATAGTCAGGAAAGCCTGACAGGGTTGGCATTAACCTAAGCCTCCTTTCGGAGTTGCACCACAGCCCCCGTTGCATCTCCCTTTCGAGAGTATCGTTTCTGTTGAGCTGCCCAGCTTTTCAGCTTGTCACAAAATCTTTCGACTTTGATTGGGATGTTGCAGGTGAGCGGACTTTCCTCAGTAACCCCGGCGGGGCACCGTTAGCCAATCCCTCACTACCATTAATATTCCTGCAAAAGAAGTTTATAAAACTAATTAATTGGGTAAAAAAAGTTGATTTCAATAATTTTTTTTATTGTTGTGGTTGGATTAATTTATTCGCTTCAAGGGCTTGTTGAAGAAGTTGTGCAACAAGTTCTGTTCGGTTTACATTTCCTGATTTAAGTGCTCTAATTATTCCTTCGCTGTTTAATTGTTTTGAAGCAGCTTCAGCTATTTGAACTAATAATCTTTCATTTTCAAGTAAGGATTTATAATTTTCTTCAGTAAGGGCTTCTTGTTGTTTTAATCCTCTAATAGAAACAACCATTTCTTTTGCAACTTCTTCTGCGCGTCCTCTACTCATTCCATTTCGCATTAATATTTCAACGAGTTTACTTCGCATTTTACTTTGTCTAACTAGTTCTTCTCTTTCAAGTTTAATCATTTCAATTCTTTGCATTAATTGTTCTTGTTCAGCAACTTCCATGTGTTGTTTATTCATTTTTAAATATTGCATGTACTCCATTTCATCTTTTGATAATTCTCTTGTGTGTTCTTGTAATTTTTCTTTAGTCCAATCAAGAGCTCCTCTAAATTTTTCTTCTCCTTTAAGCATCATATTCATTGCATCTTTCAAATTAAGTCCTCTATTTTGAGCAACTTGAACTGCACGATTTATTGAATTAGCTCTTGCTTCTTGTGCAACTGCCCTAAATGGATTAGGTGCAACTTTAGCTTTTTCGCCAACAAACCTATTGCCTGCACGACTAAAACGAGCATTTCTCTCTTTTTGAAGTACTCCTGCTCGTCTAGGAAATCCAACCATAAATAATTAGTTGCTTGGGAAGTATTTAAAGAAAACTGCTAAACTAAAAAAATTGTTTTTTATAAAAAAATAGAACTGTAAGCGGGAATTAATTCCCGCCTACAAAATTAATTTTTAGTTCTTTTTGAAGACTAGGAATAATCCACCAGCAACTAGGATTAAAACTAATAATCCAAGTCCTGCTATTGGGAATCCGCCTATATCTCCAAGACCGAATAATCCTGTTGGACCACTTGGTGTTTCTTCAGGAGATGTTGTTTCAACAGAGGTATTTGTGTCTGCTGGAGAAGTAATTGTATTTGTGTCTTGTACTTCTTCAATAGGTTGAACTGGAGTTTCAACTGCTGGTGTTTCAACTGGAGTGTTGACATCAGTTGCTGAAGGTCTTAATGCTCCGCTGCTTCCTCCTCCGCCTCCCCCACTATATGTTGAAGGATTACTTACACTCAAAGTTACTCTTGTAGTGTAGTTGTAATCTGTTGTATTGTAATTCAAATCAACGTAGTATGTTCCTGCATTCAATCCATTTGTTGGAATTGTGAAGAAACCATTCTCATCGAACATTACACTTGTAACTCCTACAATATTACTTGTTACTAGGATAGTGTTTCCATCCGTGAATGGACCAGTTGATCCCAAATCATTTCTGAAATTACCATCAACATTAAATGTTGTAGTTGTTCCTGACGGAATTTGTCTGCTTTGATTTGAAACATTGAAATAATAGTTTTGGAATAGATTTGCATCTTTTGTTTTTTGCACAGCTTGATTTGAAGGCAAAGTTAATCCATTAGAATCTTTTCTGATTGAATTATCATTTGCATCAATTGCTATTGTATACAATCCAGTATTCCAATTAGTGTCTGTTGTGAATGTTCCTTCAAACAAATCATTGTTTTTTCTTGTTAAGAAAATTGTTTTGATTAAATTTCCATCACTGATTGTTGCTTTAACTGTGTTAATTCCTGAGTAAGCTATTACGCCCGGAACTTTATCAGTTACGTTTACATCAATTGTGATTGTATTGTTTCTTAACATTGGATTTTGAGTTATTGTAATACTGTTCTCATCAATTACTGGAGCAGTATTATCAACAGCTGGATCAACAGTAGCTATTTGTGTATTTCCTGCAGCATCTGTTACTTCTGCATTAATATCATAGAATGTATCAAGCATTCCATCTGTATCAAATACAGCTTCCCATAACATGCTTGTAGAGTTATACGCTGCAATAGCACTATTTGCAACTACTTTTGTATTTTTATCAATCATGTATACTGTTACACTTTCAACTCCTGAAAGAGAATCAATTGTGTTCACATCTACATACAATAATGCTCCGTGATAATCCGTACTTGGGATTATTGCGTTGATTACTGGTTTAGTGTAATCAATTCCGAGATTGAAATCTGCCGGAGTGATATTTGTTAATGCGTTAAGAACTTTTATTTTGAATAGTCCTTCATTTTCTCCAAGCATTCCTGGTTGGAATACAGTTGAAGTACAAATGTTTCCATCAACAATTTGTTCCCACAAATTTCTATTTATATTTACTAATCTTATATAACACAATGTTCCAATATTTGTTCCGCCCATTGTGGAAGTTAAATTGAAATCTTTATTTGTGTAATATGTGTTTCTTTGTGCTGACAAAATATTATCGTTGTAACTTGGCGAAGCAATATTTGTTGCCCCCCTAATTGGATCATACAAATCAGCAAGTTCAATATTGAAATCATTGCTTTCAATTGTTGTTAGAGTATTTTCATTTAATGCAATTAATTTTGCTGACCAATTTCCTTTGTTTGGAACAGCATATCTTGCATTGAATGATTGCGAATTAAATTTCACCATATAACTTGTTAACAATTGTTGATTTGTTGTTGTAGTCCCATCAGTTAGAACTAGATTGAAATCATATTGTCCTGTTTCAACTGCTCCGAAACTAAAGTTAATCGGGAAACTTGTTGGCAAAACAAGGAAATATGTTTGTCTATCGCTGTCCTCGTATCCAAATCCTTGGAATTGCATTAATTCTTGCAATGCATAGAATTGAACATTTACTTTTTGTCCTATTTGGTTATTTGATGAATCAAGGAAAGTTGCCCTAATTTCATAGATTTGTTTATCCCAATCATTGACATTATTGAATGTCTTGGAATATTCGTTGTTTGCTGAATTAATTGAAGCATCAAACACAGTTTTGATTACTGCTTGATCAATGTTTAATACTTCGATTTTTACTTTTACAGTTCCAACCGCTGCCTCTCCTTTAGCAATTAATCTTCCGTTAGAGTTATCGTGATCATATGCTAAATACAATGTGCCGTGATTCATCGCGTCCACAGTATTTTCTAATGCAGTTAATCGAACATCAAGCGCATCAATTCGAGAATCAAGTCTTGCTACTTGTGCAATTAATTCAGCATTCAAATCATTAATTCTTGCGTTTAATGCCGTGTTCAAATCATCAATTGATTGTGCTAAATCAATAATGTTTTGATCATGAACTGCTAAATGTGCATAAACATTATCTAATTGAGCTTGGAAATTAGCGTCTTGTGCATGTAATTGAGCAATATTGGCATCAATTAGAGGCAATTGTCCTTCAATGTAAACAACTCTTTCATCCACATCTAAAAGTAGAAGTTCAACAAATGATGCTGATAAAGTATATCTGTTGTTATTAACTCCGAATCCTTTAAATTTCACAGTAATAGTTAGGATGTCATTTTCCAAAGCACTTACTTGAATATTTTTGCTATAAGTGTTTTGTGTAAAATCAATAATCACTGTCTCTGGCCCATAAAGTAGTACTCCAGTTGCTGAATTTTTTACTTCAACAGTTCCTGAAGTTGCATTTAAAGGGATTTTTCCCTTAACAACAAGCCCATAAGCCAAATTTTTGTTAAAAGTATACTCTAATGTTCCTGCATTTAATAATGCAACATCAATTTCTAAGTCAGTTAGTCGAACATCAAGCGCATCAATTCGAGAATCAAGTCTTGCTACTTGTGCAATTAATTCTAAATTCAAATCATCAATTCGTGCGTTTAATGCTGTGTTTAAATCACTTATTGATTGTGCTAAATCAATTATATTTTGGTCATGAACTGCAAGTCTTTCATATATTATGGCAAGTTGTGCAGAATAATTTGCATCTTGTGCATTCAAATCAATTATTTGCTGGTCAATAATATCCACATCAAGTTCTAATTGAGTTGTTCTTGATTCAACATCAATTAACAATAACTCACTAAAAATTGTGTAAACTTTATATCCTCCGCTTGGTATTCCAAATGATACTTCCACATTGTAAATTGAAGAATCAAATCCTGTTACATCAATTGCATTTCCATTTGATTGTGTGAATAAATATGTATTATCATTTGACCCATTAGTTACAACAGGAGTAGAATATGTAACTCCATATTGTACTGTTGGAGTAGTTGACTTATAAAATTTTAGTGTTGCTGTTGATGAACCAACTGGCGCTTCACCAGAAACATCTAAGAACATTGTGTTTTGTCTAAATTCAATATTGATTGTGCCGTGATTCATTTCAGCCAAAGTATCTTCAGCAGAAGTCAATCTACTATCAATTGAATCAACCTTTATTTCAAGTGCTAAAACTCTTGCATTTAATTGAGTATTTACATCCGAAAGTGAAGTATTCAAATTGTCTATTTGATTTTGTAAGTCTGTTATTTCCAAAGTCAATTCTTGGTTAACATCTTGGATAAGTGAATTCAAATCATCTGATCTTTGATTGAAAGAAATAACATATCCATTAAGATTTGCGTTAATGTCTTCAATTTCAATTTGCAAATCAATCAATTGCTGATTTTGATCTGAAATTAAGGAATATATTTCTGCTATTTGAGTAGCAAAATTAGCGTCTTGTGCATTCAAATCATTAACTTGGAGGGTTAATGCAACTAATGAATCGTTTAAATCATTTACATTTGATTCAAGCAAGGAAACATCAGAATTCAAATCGCTAACTTGGTTTTGAAGCTGTAAAATTGCTGCATTCAAATCGTTTACATCCACTGTAGCATGAGTGTTTGTTACTATAACATTAACTCCAAAGTCTGTACAATGGGAGGTAGGAGTTTTACAAGTTTTATATGAATAATTTCCTGAAGTGACTAATAATCTAGATTCATTGTAATCAACCCCGTCAGAAATTCCGGAGACTATTAAATAAAATGCTCCTCCATTAAATGATTCATATATTTTGCAAGTTGGATTTTGGTCACAATACCCCGAGATGTAAATATTTTCCCCAGAGTCTATTACTGTGGGAGAGATGGATATTGTTGGATTCGCAAAAGCACTCGCTGAAATTGATATTAAAAATATTAGAACTAGTGCTATTCCTAAAAATTTGAAACTTACGTTATGCGAACTCCCCATATTATTTCCCCCCAAAAGAAATTAATTTGCCCTAAATTTGCAGGACGATTAGAATAGATTCTAGTTCCGAGGGTATTTAAATCTAATGATTTGGGGTTTTAGAATTTAGACAATTGACTACCATTTTAAAGGTTTTTTTACAAAAGAAGTTCAAATGGGGGATATTTATTTTTGAGTGAATTTATTTGTTTTTTTTAGAGTTAGTTCGTTTATTGGTAGAATTTTTCACTTCTCTTTTTTTGAATGAACATAATAACTGCAACAGCTATTGCAATTATTGCAAGTAATACTATCCCAACTATTCCTCCGGATGAACCAAATGCAACGAGCCCAGTTACAGCGTTATCTACTTCCCTTTGAACAATTAAATTGTTTACATCTCCACTAATTTTTTGTAAAGCTTGAGTTTTATTGGAGTCACTTTGTTGTAAAACTGAGATTTCACTTGAAAGAGTTCTAAGAGCTTGGGTTGTAGTTGCATTCTCAACCAAGAGAGAGTTAATTGTATTTTGCTTAACATTCAAATCTTGTTTTAGAGTGTTAATTGTATTATTTTGGTCAGAAATGACTTTGTTTTGATCAATAACTCTAACTTGAAGTGCAGTAATTAGTGCATCCATTGCTTCTTTTTCAGTTGTAGAAATTGCAGTGAAAAATGTAATATCCATTGACTTTGAATCAATTACATCCCCGCTATTTAGGACTTTTACTTTAATTGATTTAGTTGATTCGCTTTGTCCAGCAATAGAAAGAACTGTTCTTGCTTCAGTTGCATTAATAGCCAAAACTGAAGAGGATAATTGACTTTCATTAACAAAAATGCTTGAAGAATGATTGAATACTTCAGCTAAAAGTAAGTCATCTAGGTATACTCTAAGAGTTTGATTCTCAGATAAAGAATAACTCACTGAAACTGTAAAAGTAGTGCCTGCAGGAATACTATCCTGGGCAGTAATGCTTAATGCAAGCATACTTGGCATAAGCAAGCAAAGTAAAGTCAAAAATATTGCTAGGTAACGCATAACAGAGGGAATGACTAGGGACTATAAAAAGCTATCTTTTTGGGTAAAAAACATTGATTTATTTCTTTAATTCAAGTCTATTTGTAAATCCCTTTGCTTTTCCATTAACTAAATCTAAACGTTTTTTTCCAATTATTCTATCCATGGCCGCAACAATTGCCCCGTGTTCTCCTAAATTTCTGCGGTTTTGAATTGCAACAATTTGATCATGCAGTTTCTCAAGCCTATCAAGCGGCATACTTTCAAGTACAAATTGTCGTTGACTAGGATTTGCAACTTTAGCCCCTCTTGAACGTTCAATGAATCCTTTGGGATTAACAAAAAAGTATCTCTCCCCTTTAGTTATCGGAAATATTAATTCTTCGGGGTGATCAGTCCTTATTTCAGTAACTAATCTTTGTTGTTTTAACTGTTTAATTGCAGAGTTTAATGTGACTGGATAACTTTGTGTCATTTCTCGAAGTTCTGACAAAGAAATATAGGACAGTTTTGGAGAATGTGCAGTAAAGAGACTAATGAAAGCAAGTGCCTCTGAAGCAACTGCCTCAGTTTGTTGACCATAATAAAAAGATTTTGATCTTTTCCAAAATCTTCTAACGGTGTCTTCTGAAACATTAAATTTCACCGCTATTTCTTCGGCAGTAAGTTTTCTATTTGTCTTTAAATCAAACTCTCTAATTGATTTTTTCAATGCGCTATTTGCTTGCGAAGAAAAACTAGTTCCCAATCGATTCAAAGAATATTGAAGAGTTCGTTCATCCAAGCCCAATTCTGCTGCAATTGCTGCACGATTAGCTGTAGGATTTTGTTCCAAAAGTGATTTCATTCGTGAAACAAGATTTACTTTTCTAGGATCATAAGTTCTGGCAGAATGAATTCTTTTTCCACCACGCATTGCAGTAATGGGCTTGTTTAAGTTATTCAGCATATTAACACTTATGGGAGACTTTGGATGACTTGCTTGTTTTGCAATCATTTCCACAGTTTTCTTATCATATAAATTTGAAGAAGCTCTTTCTTGAAGTAACTTTAAAATTAATTGTTTTCTTTGTCCAGACAGAGGCAATCTTTGAGAATTCTCAATAATATGCCGGGATAATTCCGCGGCTTGTTTTGGAGTTAACTCTCTTGTAGCAACTCTTTCATTTGGATTAGGCCCTAAAAAATCTCCTGCACGTTTACGCAAAGTCTTGTAATTAATGTCTCTCCCGTAACGATTAGCAATATGTTGTCTAACATCTTCTAAGGAAAAACTTCTTCGCAGAGGCATAATAGAATAAGTGCTTCAGAGGAATAAAAAGGTTTGTTGGAAGGCAAACTAACAAGTTCTAATTAAACTAGCCCCCTATTTTTATATTTAAAAATTTAGGGTTTTTTTAAAAAGAAAGTAGACGTTCTTTTCGGGGAAGAACGCCTAAATATATTCATTTCTTTTTTTTACTAAGTGCTTTTTTTAACTTAGTAATTTGAGTTTTTAATTTATCCACTTCTTTTTTAGAAACAACTGGACTTTTTGCCTTAACAGTTCTTAATGCGTGAGCAATTTGTTTTTTTAGTTCAAGCTCTCTTAGTTTTGATTCTTTAACAAGCTCACTAACGGCTTTTCTTGCTTCTTTCTCAGAAACTGAATTATCTTTACTTGCTTTTTTGATTACATCCTCTAAAGCATCCTTACTTACAATAGCAAAACCAATTCCTAGTTTTGTGGCTCGTTCTACTGCTTTATCCCAGTCATCCATTGTAAATCCTTTTTCTTTTTTTTCATTTCCACTCATAATACCACCACAGTAATTCTAACTTAATTTTTTTACTTAACTTTTGTTTTAGCTTCAAATCAAAATAATTTAACTCTTCTTAGAGAAACAAAAACAAAAATAAATCCAATAACTATGCTAATAGCAAACCCGACAAAGGAAAGCGTTTGAAGACCGTAAACATGAATATATGCTGCAGAAAGCATTGCCATCGCAGATCCAATTATTATTGCAGCAAGTATTATTGCAATGGATAATTTGTTCACAATGTTTTCTAGTTGGTTTGCAAAAACATCCAAGTTCTTATGCTCAAACTCAAGTTTTATTTTGCCGCCTTCAATTACTTTTATAATATTTCTAACACTTTTAGGCAAAGTTCTTGCTAATGAATCCAAATCAAATAGTTGACTTTTAATTCTCGCAACTATTCCTTCAGGAGAAAGTTTTTTTGTAATAAGCTTAATCAAATAGGGTTTGAATAACTCTACTGCACTAAACTCAGGATCAAGTGACTTCGCAGAACTTTCCACTAATAAAAGTGATCTACTTAGCATTGTGTACTCTTTTGGAATTCTAATATTGTGTTTTGTTAAGAGTACCATTAATTCGGTTGCTGATTTTCCCAAATTAACATCTTTCATGTCAAGTCCGTAATAGGTTTCAATTAAGTCAGAAATATCTTCCCTTAAACTTGCTTTGTCAGTATCTTCATTAATTAACTCCATTGCATCAAGTTGAATCATCATGTTTGTTACATCACAATCAACCAAATTCATAAACAATCTTGAGAGATCCTCAATTTTGCTTTGTTCAAGCCAACCAATCATTCCAAAATCAACAAAGCCAATTTTATTCTTTTCAATTCTAATCATGTTTCCAGGATGTAAATCCGCATGAAAGAACCCATGTTCAAGTAGCTGTTTGAAATATGCATTTACACAAATCTTTGCAACTAATGGTTTGTTTATTCCCTTAATTTCTTTTCCAGCAATTATTTCAGAAAGAGGAACCCCTGAAATAAAACCCATCGTTAAAATTTTACTCGTAGATAATTCTTCAAAGTATTCCGGTATTACAATTTGGGGGTCTCCTTTGAATATTTCCCTAAACCGCAAAATATTTTTTCCTTCAAATAAAAAATTCAATTCTTTTTGCAAACTTCTTTCAAATTCTTCAATTATTTCAGGAGATCTTAATTGTCTAAGAACAGGATTATGTTTTTCAGCAAACTTTGCCAAGTAATGCATTATTTGAATATCCTGGTGGATTATCTCTTCAATTCCTGGCCGTTGAACTTTTACAACAACAGTTTTTCCTTCTTTAGTTACTGCTTTGTGAACCTGTGCAAGTGAAGCTGAGGCGAAAGGAATTTTTTCGAAAGATTTGAAAACAGAATGAATTGGTTTGCCAAATTCAAATTCAATTTGGTATTTTACTTCCTCGTAACTAACCGGTTTAACTGAATCTTGTAGTTTTGCAAGTTCCACAGAAAGATCTACTCCGACAAGATCCGGTCTTGTGCTAAGTATTTGCCCGAGTTTTACAAACGTAGGCCCTAAATCTTCAAGAACCATTTTTGTTCTTTCGTGAGAATCATAATCGCAAATTATTCTGCTTTCATTGCATTTTGAATCAGACTTTTTGTCAGATAGAAATGGAATTTTTCCTCTAATCCCAATCTTTTCTGCTACCGTGTTAAATCCGTATTTGCTTAAAATTTTTGCAATACGTGCTACTCTATAAGCACTAATTTTTTCTTCTCTAAAAATACCCATATAAATCACATTTAAACTTTAAAATCAAGGAGAATTATTTTTTCAAAATCATTTATCTTTTTAAAATCATTTCTTCTTGTTTTTCATCTTCTCGCATTTCTTCAATTATTTGTTCCACACTTAACTTTTTCCCAATCGATATTTGTCTCATTCTAGTCCCTTTCCCTTTGTAAACTTTTTAATTATCAAAAATTATTCTTTAAAGAAAAGATGCGCTACTTTGCAGCGCACAGTTCAAGTCTATTATTATGTTCGGCTGTGCAGTTTGTTTTGCAAAGAGAGGACATTATTCCTTCTCCACAATCAATATTGCATGCACTTAATTTCTCTCGCGACTGGTCTTCGCAAATATGCAAAATTCCATTAGATCCTGTGAGAAAAGAAATCCCAATTATTACTACAAGTATTGCTAATCCAAGCAACACTCCAGTTCCTGCAATTCCTAATCCCATAAACACTTCTTTATTTTCCATATTTGCTTCTCCTGTCAGTTGATTATTTTTTCCGTTATTTTTTGAATTTACTTTCCTGTTGCGATATTTTTTCCTTGAGCTAATCTATAAACTATTATTATTAGCGCGATTGCTAGTAACAAATTAATTAAGTTTCCTCCGAATGATCCGATTCCGCCTAATGCCCACAGGATTATTAGTACTATTACTACTGTCCAAATTACATCCATAACTATTCCCCTCCACCAATTTTTTCTTTAATTAATTTTCAACTAAAATGCAATGTGAAATACACTCAAAAGTATTACAAGAACAAATCCTGGTAATCCGCCTAATGCGACGATTAGTATACTCCAAATATTTATTGTGACATTAATTATTGGCAATAAATTTACCAACAATAAAGCTACAAGCCCAAGAATACTGTTAATTATCAAAAATACAATTGATTTTCCCATTTTTAGCGCAATTAAAATTACAATAATTAATAATAACGCTGTGATTATTGGCCCTAATATAATAAATTCAAACATTTTAGTATCCCGTCCCGCTCGTGTGAGCCTTTTTTTCAGTTGTTATTTTTTCTTCAACTATTTTGTCCCCATTACTTTCCACATTCTTTTCCGTTTTTATTTTCTTTTTTGTTTCCTCTTCTTCATGAACTGTTTTTTTCCCGCCCACAATATTTGTCTCCACTATCTTATGACTTTCCGTTTCGGTTTCTTCAGAAGAATTCTCATCGTTTTGTTCACTCATTCACATCGCCACCGAACTTTCATTTTTTATTTTTCGTGTAGTAAATTCTTCTTCTACAGTAACATGATCTCCATCAGTTGTTGTTTTTTCTTTAGAAGATTTTGTAATTACTTCATTGTTTGGAGAGAGTTCTTTTGCAGCAGTAGTGTTAACAGTTAGGACCATTCCAATTAGACAAATTGCAAATCCCACAACTATATTTCCTGCATTTATTCCCCCATTCCAGCCAGAAAATAAAATAAATCCTGCTCCAAGTACTAGGAACGTTGAGCCCACTAGTAGTTTCATTGTTTCGGCTATCATTTTCTCCCCTCCCAATTTAATCACCAATATAATTGACTGGGCACCAACTTTTTTGGCACTACCCAGTCGTAGTTAATTTACTTTGCTTGACCGCCAACTTTTACTGCAGTTTCATCATAAACAATGTTTAGCATGATGCTTTCGCCTACGCTTTTAACATCTGATTTTGTGAAAATAACATCATTGTTTAGAAGGCCCGTGCCTACTACAATTGCAGTTATGTTATTTGTGTGTCCTTGAGTTCGAATTTCTTTTACTTTGCCAACTTCTTTTCCAGTTGAATCTAAAACGTGAAATCCTTTGTAGTCTGTTGCAGGAGTAATGTTTAATACTGCCCCTTCATCGCTCATTGATTCAATGTAATTTCTTCCGATGAATGTATCCGTTCCAAAAAATCCTCTGTCCATTTCGATTCCATCCAAGTTTAATGTTTTAGGATCTAATCTAATTTCAAGAATTTTTCCTACTTCTTTTCCATTCAAGGCCATTACTTTTCTACCCATTAATTCTCTAATTTTAATACCTGAATTAAATTCTTTATTCATTTCTCTAATTTCTTTCATACTTTACCCCTCCCAGAATAACTTTGTTAATCGTAAATTTTTCATTTACTTTATTTGGATTCATCATTGCGCCAAATCGCAGTTACTATTCCCATAATTGCACCGATTGCTCCTGCTTTAAGCAAGGTTTTCATTGAGGGCAATCGCTTTTTATTTTTAATAACTTTTTCATCAATTTGCTTTGTTTTAATTTTCATAAATATAATTGACAACCCCGCACTTGCGGGGCCATCCCCCTAAGGGGACGAGTCTTTGTAACCTATTCTTTTACTTTTTTAATTTTCTAGCACTTTCATTTTCTTTTTCAGAGACATATTGTTTCTCAGCTTCTATTCTCTGATTGTTTCTTACTACAACATATCCTGCTCCGGCTATTGCTGCTATTAGGATTAAGATTATTGCAACCATTACCCAATCTATTGATGGAGTAGTTGCAGTAACTAATCCAGTTCCAGGCACTATTGGAGTTGAAGTCTCGGGTTGTGTTGGAGTTACAACAGGAGTTGTTGGAGTTGAAGTCTCGGGTTGTGTTGGAGTTACAACAGGAGTTGTTGGATTCTCTATTGGAGCAACATTACAAGTTTGGGATAATATTGGTTTTCCAGTACACCAAGTTGGAACTGAAGAAACTATTGTTCTTGTTTGTATCCCGTTTGCATCACATACATTCCAATTAGAGTAAGTGTATGAAGTACAAGGTGCTAAACCTGAACCGCCACTACTTCCCCCACCACTACTTTGTGCATTAGTGCTGAAAGATACTGTTGCATTTGAATCATTATTATTTGAATCTCTACAAACAACATAGAAATTGTATGCAGTGCTTGCAGTTAATCCACTTAAACTAATTGCCCCTGAACCAGTTCCACTTGATGTTGTTATAACTAAATTTACATCAGTCGGCATTAAATCATAGTTCAAATCGCTTGTACTTCTTCTGCAAGTTACTCCTTCATTTGTATTAATTGTAACTTGAGCACTGTTTGTTGTTTTTGTTAATCCACTTAATGAAATAATTGGTTTAGTTGTGTCTCCTACAGTAGTGAATGAAAATAATTTTGATCCGTTTGAATCATTTCCTGCACTATCTCTGCATCTTACAAACAAATTGTAATCTGTTCCCCCAATTAAATCAACAAGACTTATTATTCCGTTTGAATCAAATGTTGAACCTGTGTTCATTAATGCATAATTTATATCTGAATTAATGTTGTATCTACAAGTTACTCTTTCATTTGAATTAACATCAATACTTGCATTTGTATCATTAATTATTGTTGTTGATGGAATAGTAGAATTCAAATCAATTATTGGGGCAGTTGTATCAACTACTCCATTAACATCATTAACACTATTTCCAATTAATGTTACAGCTGTTTGTGATAATGCTCTTCCGTTTAATGTTCCACCATTATTCAAAACAATTGCAACTTGATCAAGGATTGTTCCATTGAATACAGTTGTTGTTCCTAGAGTTGTTTGACCAGCAACTTGCCAAAAAATATTTTTTGCTAAGCAACTATTACTTAATGTAACAATTGCTCCGTTACCTACAGTTAGAGTGTCCCCTATTTGGAAAATGTAAACCGCGTTTGCATCTCCTTGACAATCTAGAGTTACTCCATTATTTATTATAACTCCAGTTCCCCACTTGTAAAGCCCAGGGTAAAGAGTCATTCCACTAATGTCTCCTGCACCAAGTTCAGTATAATCTGGTGTTGCTCTTCCAGCTGCATCCGTGTAAGCAGTTTCCATATTACTTACTGCAGTAGTTAAATCTCCTGGAGTTGGAACTGTATAATCTGTGAAGTCGGTATTGCTTGAAATATAACATATTCT
>Ga0172379_10006436_pt1 | contig 15732 bp, 14 predicted proteins | sample GrowelOW334metaG_FD_119756 | JGI IMG/M metagenome (GOLD analysis project Ga0172379, IMG submission 119756) | Groundwater microbial communities from an aquifer near a municipal landfill in Southern Ontario, Canada - Groundwater well OW334 metaG | ecosystem: Environmental > Aquatic > Deep... | reverse complement strand
ACACAATATTTCTATGATAAACCGATTCAACCCGTTGATATTGTCACCGGCAGCCATCCCGGGTTTATGACAGATTGGCAGGCGCCATGGGCAATATTGATGACACAAGCGGCCGGCGTTTCAACCATTCATGAAACGGTGTTTGAAAATCGATTTAGTTATGTCGAGGAGCTTCGAAAAATGGGAGCTGATATTTCGTACTTTGATCCGGTCGTCAATAATCCTAAGAGCTTTTATAATTTTAATTGGGAAGACAAGGCAATGGAAACGCATCAGGCAATTCGTATCACCGGTCCGACAAAGCTTCACAATGCAATACTATCGATGAATGACTTACGTGCCGGTGCTACCGTTGTGCTTGCGGCAATGCTTGCTACCGGGCAGAGTTCCATTTATGGAATTGAACAGATCGACCGTGGGTATGAACACATCGATACACGTCTTCAGGCTCTCGGAGCGTCTATTGAGCGTGTTGAAGAAGATACGGTTATTTAAAAGGTAAAAGGAGGACATATGGCGCAACATATTACAGCGGTATTACTGTCAGGCGGGGAATCAACCCGGTTTTGGCCGCTCAAAGAAAAGAATGCTCTTCCATTAGTAGGAAAAAGTTTTTTGGCATGGCACTACGAACAATTATTGGCTTTAAAATTAACGAATGTTATTCTTGTAACGAATGCGGGCAATGAAGCATTCCTAAAATCAATTCCCGTTCCGGCCGGCCTAAAAGTATCGTATGTCATGCAGACAGGGCTAGGTCAGGGACAGGCAGTGTTGGCATTTGAATCAAACATCGGAGCTGAGCCGATATTAATCCTGAATGCCTCGGATTATTATTCCGATGCATTTTTGAAGTCTTTCATTCAACACGTCAAAACATCCGGTCAGGAAATGATATTGGGAGCAGTTCGCGTGAATCGATATTTTCCGGGCGGGTATCTGAAAACCAATGCAAAGGGCAATATTGAGGAGATTGTTGAAAAGCCTCAATTAGGGAAAGAGCCCAGTGATGTTGTGAGAATTGTTGCCGACTATTTTCCAAGTGCCACGATGCTTGTCGAGGCGGTAAAAAAATACGGGTCTGATCCTGTGAACGGATATGAGACGGCCATTAACAAGCTAATTCAAAGCGGGGTTGTGTGCAAAGCGGAAATTACGCCGCTTCAGACGTGGAAGTATCTGAAATATCCCTGGGGAGTGCTTTCCCTCGTTGATGAATTTTTTTCCCACATGAGCGGGCAACAGATAGACAAAAGCGTCGTCATTAAAGAACATGTGGTTATCGAAGGACTGGTCGTGATTGAAGAAGGGGTGAAGATTTTTGAAGGAACAAAGATAGTCGGACCCGTATATATAGGCAAAAACACCATCATCGGAAATAATAATATTATCAGGCACAGCCACATCGGTGCATATGTAGTCACCGGATTTAGTACGGATATAACGAGAAGCTACATCGGGGATAATTGCTGGTTCCATACGAATTATATCGGAGATAGCGTCATCGGAAATAACGTCAGCATGGGATCCGGAACCGTTTGCGCGAATTTACGGCTTGATGACGGGGAAATATCAAGCCTTGTTAAAGGAGAAAAAATTGATACAGGGAAAAATAAATTAGGTGCGATGGTCGGAGATAATGTGCGCATCGGGGTCAATACAAGTATCATGCCCGGTATAAAAATCGGTCAGAACTCTTTTATCGGAGCCGGTATTGTCGTTGAGTCGGATGTAGAAGACGGAAAATTTATGTTTTTGAAAAACGGAACTCTTACGACGGTTAATAATACCAAACAAGCAGCTGTTTCCCGTGATGAATTTAGAAAAACACTATGAAAAACGGTCAAACGATACTTCTTCTTCACGGATGGATAAGAGGAAAAAATGCACGTACTACGTACCATAAAACGATAGAAGAATTTGAAAAAGAGGGTTTTACGGTATTTACTCCCGACATGCCGGGATTCGGCGAAGCACCAATACCGACTCATCCGTTAACGCTCAATGACTATTCTGAATTTTTGCGTAGCTTTATCAATACACACAATATCAAATCCCCAATTCTTATTGGCCATTCGTTTGGAGGCAGAGTTATCATTAAATACGTTTCATCGCAAACTACCGATGTGCAAGCAATAGTATTATCCGGAACGCCGGGTTATTCACCGGTAAAAAAAGTGAAATGGGTCGCTTTTCTTATTATTTCAAAGATCGGGAAAATCCTGTTTATGTTACCAGGACTGGAAAAAATTGCGGATAGGATCCGAGGATGGTTCTATTATATTGCCGGAGCCCGCGATTTTTATCGGGCGCAGGGTCCAATGCGGCAGACATTTAAAAACATTGTGGGTGAGGGAATTGAAGAAGGAATGAAAAAAATTAAGGTTCCGACACTTCTTGTGTGGGGAGAAGAAGACAGCATAGTTCCCGTGAGAATCGCTCATAGAATGAAAGAAACGATTTCCCAATCGAAATTAACAATAATTCCGCATGTGGGACACAAGGTTCTTATAGATGAATCACACATGTTTGTTAAAGAAGTACTTTCGTTTTTACAATCACTATGATCAGCACATCACTATTTATTATCGCGGGTTTGTGGATCTGTAGGATAATTGTTAATATTTCTTCCTACATTCAACTTTGGTATGTGAAAGAATACCGTCCGGATCGCATGATCATTCACCTCAAACGGACTAGGCAGGGGAAATGGATTTACTTCCCGAAATGGAAACTGCCGCCTTTTTCAATAAAAACTTTCGTATTGGCAATACTGCTGACCGGTACTGAAATACTATTATTTTTACTTCTTCCGTATCACGTATTGATACGGCTGGCCATTGTTGACCTTGTCCTTTTTCCGTTATCGTTTCTTTATGTAGCTCTTCTCCGGATTCCGACCCTTCTTTTTCATAGATATAAAATTGGACAGGCAAGAAAAATACTTGTATCTCATAAGTGGAAATCCGTTATAGGAATTACCGGAAGTTTTGGGAAAACATCGACAAAGGAATTTCTCTCAACAATTTTAGGCAGCAAATATTCGGTGCTAAAAACCCAGCTAAGTAAAAATTCCGCTATCGGCATTTCCGAAACCGTGATTTCACAATTACAGAAATCACATGAGGTGTTTGTTGTTGAAATGGGGGCATATAAAATCGGTGAAATTGCAGAAATGACTCGATTAGTCCGTCCATCGGTTGGCATCATCACAGCTATTAATGCGCAGCACCAAGACCTATTCGGATCCATTGAAACAACGATGAAAGCAAAATATGAGCTTCTCGCCGGATTATCCGGAAAACGGATCGCTGTAGTGAATGCCGACAATGAGCACTCCCATACGATGGGCATCTGGGCAATGCGTGACGGATGTGATGTTTGGTTCGTTACGAAAGACAAAAAATTGCACCCGGAAGCGCAATCGTGGATAGAGGGTAGTAATTCTGATCAGACATCCTGCACCTTTACTCTGCATCATAAAGATAAAAAGAAACAAATAACAATCCCTATTAAAGGTGAACACTTTATTATGAATATTGCCCTGGCTATTACCGCGGCAATTGCTGCCGGCATGACATTTGATGAGGCGGTTACGGAAGCGCAAACGATTCAATCGGTCGATCGCGTGATGCAATTATCCGCGGGAGCTCAGGGAGAAATACTCATTAACGATACGTTCAATAACAATCCTGATGCGGCTATTGCGGCAATCCGCTATCTGGAGAAATTCAATAGGAAAAAAATAGTCGTATTTCAGCCCATGATTGAGCTTGGCGCCTACACCGACAGCGGCCATGTTGCAGTCGGGAAAATAGCCGGAAAAATCTGCGATGAAATAATCCTCACGAACAGTAATTTTTCCAAAGGGTTTATCCGCGGGGTACGGGAGGCGGATATCCATAAGAACGTCCATATCTTTTCGCCTGAAAAAGCAGCTGCCTATATTCGATCCATAATCCATAAAGATGACGCAATTTTATTTAAAGGGAAAGAAGCTGAATATGTATGGAAATTATTACAGTAGGAATATCGCCAAATACCGAGCGTGATGATGTCCAGCTGGCATTAAAAGTTTTGTGTATGCCCTGGTGCTGGTTTTGGGAGGACGCAAGAGGCCACGTAACCAGTTGGTTTGAGAAACACTATATTTCCCGTCACGTGACGCTTTTTTCTTCAGGAAGAAGCGCATTGACAGCACTGCTGACGGCATGTGGCGTCGGGGAAGGGGACGAAGTCATTCTTCAGGCATTTACCTGTATGGTCGTTCCCAATGCGATACGGTTTACCGGCGCAACTCCAATCTATGCCGATATTGACGGATCAGCGAATATCGACCCGACTGGTATTGAAAAAGCAATCACGTCAAGGACAAAAGCAATCATTGTCCAACACACCTTCGGCACACCTGCAGACATGGATTCAGTTATGCATATTGCCCGCACGAACCACCTATTGGTAATTGAAGATTGTGCCCACGCACTGGGAGCAGTATATAAAGGAAGAAAGGTCGGGACAATCGGAGACGGTGCCATTTTCAGTTTCGGCCGGGATAAAATACTGTCGAGTGTTTTTGGTGGGGCCGTGCTTGTAAAAGAAACCGGTATTGCTCAAAAATTACGGACAATTGAAAATCATGCATCATACCCTTCAGTATTCTGGATAGCCCAGCAACTGCTCCACCCGATTTCGATGGGGATTATTTTGCCTTTGTATACAAGCGGTATCGGCAAACTCTTTTTGGTTATACTGCAAAAGCTGCATTTTTTATCTTTTCCGGTTTCAAAATCAGAACTTTTGGGAAACCGGCCAAAGAAGTATATACAGCGCTATCCAAACGCGCTCGCATATTTACTGATGGGGCAATTACAAAAATCAGATAGATATTTCAAAAACCGGCAAGCCATCAGTTCGTACTATGAACGGAAATTAAAGGCCATGCACATACCGTATCTTGATAATCGGGAAACGTCAGCGAGACTTCGTTTCGGAATGGTAACCGGTCAAAGTCAACGGATAATCCGTGGCGCAAAGCAAAAAGGCGTTCTTCTTGGGAATTGGTACCACAATGTTGTTGACCCGGTCGGCTCTGATATGAATAAGGCAGGATACGAAAAAGGATCATGCCCAAAAGCAGAACAGTTGGCTAAAACAATAGTAAATTTGCCAACGCGGATTACTCAAAAGCAAGCTGATTGGGTAATACGAAATATTCAATCCATATGAATAAGGCCTCATATCAAGTGGAAACTCTATCTGTGGGCCAATTGGGGACAAACTGTTATATTGTTTTTGATATAAAGACGAAGGATGCAGTGATTATCGATCCGGGAGATGACGGAAATTTTATTGCTGAAAAGATACTGTCTTTCCATATCCATCCGCACGCAATACTGGTAACCCATGGTCACTTCGACCATATATTAGGTGTATATGAATTACAGGAAATCCTTCACATACCCGTCTACATGAATAAAAATGACGATTTCCTGGTGCAAAGGATGAAAGAGAGCGCACAGCATTTTTTGCATCGAACGATCGTCGAACAAGAGCCCAACATAACGCCAATTTCAACAAAAAAATTATCGTTTGGAACAATTGACATTGATATTATTGCTACGCCGGGACACACCCCCGGCGGGGTATCATATGTGGTAAAAAATGCCGATATGGTATTTACCGGTGATACACTATTTGCTCATGGATACATCGGAAGAACAGATTTATCCTACAGCAGGCCTTTAGATCTTGCAGATTCAATACATACTCTTTTCGCCTTGCCACCTTTTTATATACTATATCCGGGCCACGGGGACAGTTCCACTATAGGAGATGAAAAAAAACTGCATGAGAAAGGGAAAGAGGTATGACGATAAAAACAATGACAAATAAAATTACGTGGGAGAAAATGATTGATGCGGTTTCCCCAATTTCGTTATTTCAACGTTGGGACTGGGCAGATGTACAGAAAATGTCCGGGGTAACCGTGATGCGGTTCGGATATTTCCAGGGGAATTCCCTCATTGGTATTGCGCAGGCAGCGGTAGTCGTAGCTAAACGGGGGAATTTTCTTCATGTCCGTCATGGCCCGGTTATCAAAAATTGGAATACAACAAACGGCAAGGCGATATTATCCCATTTGAAAACAATCGCACGGGAGCATGCATGTGTGTGTATCCGTATAAGTCCGTTCATAGAAAATAATAATAAAAACGAAAACATCTTCAAGACCTTCGGCGGGTTGCCGGCTGCAATTCATGCAATGGATGCCGAACATGCCTGGGTGTTGGATCTCGCTGCCTCGGAAGAGCAGCTCCTGGCTGCTATGCGAAAGACAACCCGATATGAGATCCGCCGGGCCCTAAAAGTGGGCGTGTCGATAGAAAAGACAACGGACCCTGCATCGCTTTCGATATTTTTTGATTTATATAATACAACCGCGAAACGGCACGGATTTGTTGAACATCAAAATATCAAAGAAGAGTTCAGTGTATTTGCGGCTGCGGGTCATGCACTTCATATGATAGGCAGGATGAACGGAAAACCTATTGCCTGTGCAATCATCCTTTTTGTCGGAAGTGAAGCGATTTATCATCATGGAGCTTCAGTTGCATCTTCTGTTCCTGCATCCTATCTGGTTCAGTGGGAAGCCATACGGGAAGCGAAAAAGCGGGGAATGGTGCAGTATAATTTTTGGGGAATAGCGCCAACCGAAAATCCTCATCATCCGTGGTACGGACTGACGCAATTTAAAAAGGGATTCGGCGGAACGACAAGAACGATGATTCATGCCTACGACATTCCATTATCGTGGGCCTATTGGCCATTTCGGGCAGTTGAATGGATGAGAAAGCAATATAAAGGGTATTAATGATATACTAATAGATATGGGAAACAGTACGAGAACCCACGTAGATTCGTTTAAAGATGCGTTTGCGGGACTTGCATGGGTAGTGAAGACGCAACCGAATTTTAAAGTCCATCTACTCCTGGCCACAATTGCACTTATCCTTTCCTGGTACTTTCAGATAACACGCGTTGAATTTGCCGTCATTATATTCACTATCATCCTGGGGCTGACAGCTGAGATGATCAATACGTCCATTGAATCCATGACTGACCTTATTACCACCGAATATAGAGAAAGCGCAAAAATAGCCAAGGACGTGGCTGCCGGAATGATGCTGACCGTGGCAATCGGTGCGCTGCTGGTTGCTATAGTTATTTTTGTTCCACATATATTTTTTCCATAACCTATGGTGTTTTTACTTGGTATTTTATTATTTTCCTATTTCGTCCACAGTATTTTATATATCCCGTTCATTCAGCTTCTCTATACCTGGCGGTTTCAACGGCTGAAGCAGATTACCCGCGACGCATTTAACATACGGACCCCGATATTTGATAAGTTTCATCAGATGAAAGCAGGTACTCCGGTTGGAGGAGGACTTCTCATTATCGTTCTGACGACACTCTTTTTTCCTCTTACCATTCTGACGATGAAATATTTCTGGATTCCAGTTACCTCCGTGTATCCGATGGTTCACGAGATAAAGATACTGCTGTTTACGTTTATTTCCTTTGGACTGCTTGGTCTTCTTGACGATGCCAAAAAAACCTTCGCGTGGAAATCAAAATTTTTCGGCCTTCGGGTCCGGCATAAGCTTATTCTTGAAATAATCCTCGCAGTAGTCATCAGTTATTGGCTTGCAAATGACCTGAAGATTGATATTTTTTACCTGCCTTTCATCGGTGTCATACGAATGGGATGGTGGTTTATCCCGTTTGCTTCGTTTGTCATCATTGCATTTTCCAATGCGTTTAACATTACCGACGGACTCGATGGTCTGTCAGCCGGTGTTCTCATGATAGCCCTTGTAGCCTTTTGGATCGTATCAGCATCGATTCTTGATACGCCGATGTCCATATTTATTGCCTTATGGCTGGGGGGAATATTGGCGTTTTTATACTTTAACGTGTATCCGGCACGTATATTTTTAGGAGACGTCGGGGCGCTGTCTTTCGGCGCCACTCTTGCCGTTGTCGGTCTCGTCTTAGGGAAAGCGCCGGCGCTGGTCATTATCGGCTTTATATTTATCATAGAAGTTGCATCATCTGCCATTCAACTGTTATGGAAAAAGATATTCCACAGAAAACTTTTTGCCGCGGCTCCTTTTCATTTGTATCTACAGCAGGCGGGATGGCAGGAGCCAAAAATCGTCATGCGTGCTTGGATTCTATCCATCGTTTTTGCCATCATCGGTCTGTTTATAGCGCTTATTACAAAATATCCCCTGAAATAGTGTATGCAATCAGCACCATATTTTAAATTTGATAAGTACGAAATAGATATTCCCAAAGGTGAAGCAAAATTCTATTATGAACTCGGTATTCCTGAAAAAACCTTTCATTTTTTAGAGACACTCAAATTTACTCCTCCTCCGGGATATCAAGATACGCCTGAACATGCTGCTACTCTTCATTCAATCGGACAAAGTCTTTTACTCATGTTCGGTATTAGTTACTGGAAAACCTACTGCCCTAAAAAGATTATTCTTCCTTTCGGATTATCTGAAAAACAAGCAGTTTTTTGGAATTTACTCTATACCAAAGGTCTGGGGGAATTCTATTATGAAAATAAGATTGATTATAGAAATCTTGTACAATTCCCATTTGAAAAAAACATGTTTGGAACAAAGAGGAATATTGTGAGAAAAAATCGTTCTTTGGTTTTGTTAGGGGGAGGAAAAGATTCAATCGTATCAGCTGAATTATTGAAAGCATCACAGAAAGAGTTCTCTCTTTTTGCATTAGGCGAGTACGCCATGCATAAACCGATTGCAAAAGAAATCGGTAAACCATTTGTTACCATGACGAGAATCATGGACAGTCAACTTTTCGAGTTGAATGCAAAAGGTGCATATAACGGGCATGTTCCAATTTCAGCTATATATGCATTCACGTCTCTTTTCGCAGCGTTTATTTATGATTTTAAATATATCGTTACGTCCAACGAGGAAAGCGCCAATTACGGAAACGTAATGTATCTGGATAATGAAATAAATCATCAATGGAGTAAGTCGTTTGAATTCGAGCAGGCATTTCAACAGTATGTAGATGAATATATTGGTCTGGGTATGACATATTTTTCTCTCCTTCGTCCATATCGCGAAATTAAAATAACTGAATTGTTTTCCCATTATCCAAAATATTTCCACATATTTTCCAGCTGTAATAACAATTTTTCTTTGAAAAATCAGAAAGAGGATGCATTTTGGTGCGGAGCCTGTCCGAAATGCGCATTTATATTTCTTCTTTTAAGTGCGTTTTTACCTAAGTCTGAAGTCGTATCCATATTCCAGAAAAATCTTTTTGCAGATACTGCACTTTTAAAAATGTACAAACAATTATTAGGTTTGGAAGGGGTAAAGCCATTTGATTGTGTGGGCACTCCGGAAGAATCGTTATATGCTTTATCTCTGGTTATAAAACGGAGGGAATTTACAGAGGATGCCATTATGAGGGAGTTGTCCGATATTCTTACGGATAAGATGGGGCAAATCAGTCAAAAGGGTGCAAAGCTGTTGGAAACGATGTCACTAGATACAATACCAAATGAATTTCATTCCATTTTTAATATATGATGCTTGACGAACTAAAACATAAAAAAATTCTTATCGTCGGTTACGGAATCGAAGGAAAATCCGTTGAGCACTTCCTGAAAACGTATGACAACACCATGAACATAACCGTTGTTGACAAAAAAGATGGGGAAGGGTATTTGGATAACCAAAAAAACTATGACATAGCGATTAAATCGCCTGGAGTCAGGAAAGAACTAGTACGTATTCCATATCTTACTCCAACCAACATTTTTTTCTCTTTAGTAAAAGGAAAAGTTATTGGTGTAACCGGCACGAAAGGCAAAAGTACAACGAGTTCTCTGATATACCGGATTTTATTGCAATCCGGACTTCCTGTGGATTTAATTGGAAATATTGGCAATCCGATGCTTACTGGATTGGAAAAAGAGAACACTCCTGATCATTGGTATGTGTGTGAATTATCAAGTTACCAATTGGATGATATAGAGTATTCCCCTCACATTTCGGTAATTATTAACTTTTTTCCCGATCATATGAATTATCACGGAAGCGTCGAGGAATACTGGGTTTCAAAAAAAAGAATGATAGCAAAAGCAACTGCGGAAGACTTTTTTGTATATAACCCTCAGTTTGCCCAGTTGCAACAATTGGCAAAGGAAACAAAAGCAAAAGCCGTCCCCTATGTAGACAACATTCCATTTCCGGATAGCGACATACCTCTTTTAGGACTTCACAATAGAGACAATATTAAAGCAGCAATAACCGTGGCATCACTCCTTACTATTTCCCCTGAAATTATGCATCAGGCTGTGCGATCATTTACACCCCTTCCGCATCGGTTGGAAAAGGTCGGAACATTTCATGAAATTACATTTTACGATGATGCAATCTCGACTACTCCGGAATCAACAATCTGCGCTCTTCAGGCTCTTCCAGACACCGCTACCATTTTTTTGGGTGGTCTTAATCGGGGATATGATTTCCGAACATTGGTTGAAACCATTGAAAAAAGTGCTATTCATACGATTGTACTTTTTCCGGAAAGCGGGACAAAAATTCTTGCCGAATTACAAAAATCAAATACAGATAGATATACAATATTGCAAACAATGGATATGAAAGAAGCGGTTCGCTATGCATACGATCACACACCCAAACACTCCGTTTGTCTATTGTCTACCGCCTCTCCCAGTTACAGCCTTTGGAAGAATTTTGAAGAAAAAGGTTCGTTATTTTCACGGTACGTCAAAGAATTCGGAAACCAATAAACACAATTCTTGCGAGTATGAAGTTCACTCTTTTTCATAAACTTAATAAACCCGACTACTGGCTTATTGGTACGATTGTACCGCTTAGTCTTTTTGGACTTCTCATGGTTTACAACTCATCTGTAGCTATGGCGATACGGGATTTTGGAAACCAGTATTATTATTTGCAGGAACAGGCAAAATGGATGGTGCTTGGGCTGATAATTTTTTTCATCTTTTCACTTATTGATTACCGGTTTTGGAAACGGATTGCGTTTCCTATTATGGTCGGAACCATTGGTCTTCTTTGTGTAGTTTTAATTCCGGGAATCGGCATTCAGGCGCTCGGAGCGAAACGGTGGATAAACTTGGGATTTTTTGTATTGCAACCGGCTGAATTTGCAAAACTATCCCTGATCATTTATCTTTCGGCGTGGTTTTCAGGAAAGGGGAGCCAGCGGCTTTTCTCATTCCTGCTTCTTCTCGGCGTATTTGTGGGGCTTATTATGTTGGAACCTGATTTGGGAACGGCAATGATAATTATCCTTACTTCCCTGGCGATGTACTTTTTTAGCGGGGCCGCACTTCAGCAGTTTTTATTTATCCTTCCGGTTATCGGCATCGGAGCAACAGCTTTAGCTGTGTTTTCTCCGTATCGGTTTAAACGGCTGTTGACGTTCTTAAACCCGGAACAAGATCCGTTAGGCGCTTCATATCACATACGGCAAGCTATCATCGCTATCGGTTCCGGAGGGCTATTCGGATTGGGCCTGGGGCAATCGCGTCAGAAATATGAATATCTTCCGGAAGCAAATACCGATTCAATATTTGCCATTATCGGAGAAGAGCTTGGCTTTATCGGTTGCGTCGCTTTAATTGCCGTATATCTATTTATTTTATGGAGAGGGTTTAGGATAGCACGGCGCATGGAAGACCCGTTTGGAAGAAATCTCGCGTTGGGAATTACCACATGGATAGGAATTCAGACAATCATTAACATCTCCGCAATGGTGGCTCTCATTCCACTGACAGGCGTGCCGCTTCCGTTTATTTCCTATGGAGGATCCAGTCTGATTATTATATTAGCCGCATGCGGCATACTTGTGAATATAAGCCGTTTTGTACGACAATAGCTATATGGAGAAGAAAACCAGGATTTGCATCACCGGAGGGCACCTCACTCCCGCTATAGCGGTCATTGATGAGCTGCAAAAAGTTCATCCTGATTGGAAGATCATATTTATCGGCAGGAAATACGCGCTTGAACAGGATACGCAGATTTCCCAGGAATATCATGAAATAGTAAAACGGGGCATTCAATTTTTTCCGATATCTGCCGGACGGTTACGAAGGGATAGAACGTTCAATTCCTTCCTTGCTTTCTTGAGGATTCCCGTTGGGTTTGTCCAGTCATTTTGGTACATGCTTCGGGAACACCCGGCCTGCATCCTTTCCTTCGGCGGATATGTCAGTCTTCCGGTTGTTTTTAGCGGTTGGCTTTTGGGAATTCCTGTTATGACGCATGAACAGACGCATACATTGGGACTTGCTAACCGACTCATGCTGCCGTTTGTTGCGTTTTGCCTTCTTTCCTATGAAGATACCAAATACGCCCCGGCTGAGAAATCCCACTATACGGGACTGCCCATCAGGAAGACAATTGCCCATCCGTCAAAAACCCTATCATTTGTAATCCCGTCGGGACTTCCTATTATATATATCACAGGCGGATCGACCGGAGCGGTATCGATGAACGAGCTTCTCTTTCCGATAATCGGCTCACTTGTTACCTATGCGGTTGTCATTCACCAGACAGGACCGCGTTCAATTGAAAAAGCAGCGAAGGTAAAGCAGGGTTTGCCAGAAAAATACCGGTCACGATACATTCCGATGCAATATATAGAAGGAATTGATATCGGTTGGATTATGCATCATATGTCTTTGCTTGTGGGTCGGTCCGGGGGAAATACTGTCGCTGAAACCGCACTGGTTCAAAAACCGGCCCTCTTCATTCCTCTTCCGTGGTCAGGTCAGCACGAACAGGAGCAAAATGCCCGCTGGTATGAAAAAATAGGGGCAGCGTATGTAGCCGATCAGGAAAAGGAAACGCCGGCGGATATACAAAAAAAGATTACAGAGCTTCTTAAACAAAAGGAAAAGAATATTCCTTCAATAAGGGCACACGACAGGGCGGCAACACATATCATTACCCATATTGAACTGTTGGTGGCGGACAATGAAAAGTAACCGCAGAACTGTCGCAGGCAGAATCCTCCTTTTAAGTATAGGAATCGGCTTATTTATCGGTCTTATTTATGTTCTTAAAATCGGAATCAACGTATTTCAGGTCAAACACATCGAGGTTACCGGAGATCCTGTACAGGTTGAAATCAACCAGTCACTATTTGTAAATAATATATTATTTTTTCCTACAGAATCAACCATTCGTGAGTTAAAACTCGCTAACCCGCTGATTAAAAATGTGGAAATACGGAAAAAATTTCCTTCAACACTCGAATTTGTTATCTATAAGCGGACACCAATTGCCCAGCTTATTTCTGACGGAATACACAGCGGCATTGATGAAGAAAACGTCATTACGGAAGCAGTTCCTGCTGCTCAACTGCCGATTATCACTATTTCCATTCCGCTTGTGCGAATTGGCGCAACCGTGAAAGACCCGATGGTTGTCCAGGCAGTGGCACTGATTAACAAAACCAAATCTGTTATCAGGTGGTCATCAATCGAATCGTACGAAACGCAGTCGTTACGGGCCAGAACCGGACAAACAGATATATTAATTACTCAAACAAGTGATCTGTCGCAGGTAGTCGATACTTTACAAACCTTGATGGAGGGGTTTAGAATAAAAGGAACCATACCAAAATCGATAGATCTTCGATTTGGTAAACCAGTAGTTCAATTTTAAATATGGCACGCGATCGAACCGTAACAGGAATTGATATCGGAACTTCTAAAATTACTACCCTCATTGCCAGCGTTAATGAGGACAGTGCAATTCGAGTAATAGGTGTGAGCACTGTTGCCAGTCGCGGTCTTCGAAAGGGACAAATCGTAAATATTGAAGAAGCTACAACCGCAATCGCACAATCGCTTGAGGCCGCTGAACGGATGGCAGGAACCTCTGTAGCAAGTGCGTACCTCTTAACAGGCGGCAATCACATTGCATCACTCAATTCCCATGGTGTGGTAGCTGTTGCCGACCCGGACAAGGAAATTACGGAAAATGATGTGAAACGGGTCATTGATGCGGCAAAAGCCATTTCCCTTCCGCAGTCCCGCGAGATTCTCCACATTATCCCCAGAGGATATCTTGTTGACGGGCAGGAAGGCATCGTAGACCCGATAAATATGACCGGGGTGAGGTTGGAGGTGGATACGCATCTTATTACAGGGGGAGCAATTTCAATTCGGAATCTGTATAAATGCGTTGAAGAGTTAGGAGTTGAAGTGGAATCGGTCATTTTCGGCGGTCTTGCATCTGCATACGCAACACTCTCCGATACGGAGAGGGAATTAGGCGTGGTACTCGTTGATATCGGCGGAGGGACGACGGATGTGGCAATCTACGTGGACGGCGCAGTATCCTATTCCTCCGTTATTCCCGTCGGAGCAATTAACATCACTAAAGATCTTGCAGCGGGACTGCGGATATCACTGGAAAGCGCAGAAAAAATTAAACTTGCATTAGGACAGGCACCCAAAAATCCGGTGCTCCCTGAAGAAGAAGAAAAAGGAAAAGGAAAAATAGACAAGGGTGATGAAATGGATATATCAAATTTACTTCTTGTGGAAGAAATTAAAACAATTTCCAGAAAAACGCTTGTCGAAGGGATTGTAAAACCGCGGCTGAATGAAATATTCTCACTCGTCGGACTGGAGATTAAAAAAAGCGGATTCGGCGGGATGACTCCGTCAGGGATAGTATTAACCGGCGGCGGAGCGTTGTCAGTCGGGGCAGTAGAAGCGGCCAGAAGGAATCTGGCAATGTCAGTGCATATCGGAATCCCGAAAAATATTTCGGGCCTCATTGATGAAATAACAACTCCTGCGTATGCCGCCAGCGTCGGACTGCTGCTGTACGGAATTAAAGCGGATAAACACATAAGTACTCCACTGTTTGGAAAAATCGGAAAGATGGGAGACCGTCTGCCGATAAAGGGTCTTGCGGGGAAGATGATAAATCTGATAAAGTCATTCTTACCCTAGAAATAATTACCTCAGCCCGCCTGCCGGCGAGGCAAGTTCTGCCCCTGAAGGAATATATTATGCTGATTAAGCCTGATATTGCACGGTTCGCAAAAATAAAAGTAGTTGGCCTCGGAGGCGGCGGAAGTAATGCCGTTAACTCCATGATGATATCCAACACCATTAAAGGAGTTGATTTTATTGCAGTCAATACCGACGCACAGGCACTGTTGACCAATCAGGCGCAAACAAAAATACAAATCGGGGAAAATCTCACCCGCGGTCTCGGGGCAGGAGGAGATCCTGAAATCGGCCGTCAGGCGGGAGAAGAATCCAGGGAAAAATTAAAGGAATATTTACGGGATTGCGATATGGTGTTTATCACGTGCGGAGAAGGGGGAGGAACCGGAACGGGAGCTGCTCCCATTATTGCTGAAATTGCCAAAGAACAAGGGGCATTAACTGTTGCCGTTGTCACAAAGCCCTTTGAATTCGAAGGTACCAAGAGGAAAACAACCGCTGAAGAAGGGACGGAAAAATTAAGAGAAAAGGTTGATACTTTAATTGTTGTTCCCAATCAAAAAATTTTGCAAGTTATTGATAAAAAAACTTCAATATTAGATGCCTTCAAAAAAATTGATTCAGTCTTATATTCTGGTGTGATGGGAATT